>Ga0209702_10002667_pt1 | contig 30323 bp, 36 predicted proteins | sample FRY01_FD_187210 | JGI IMG/M metagenome (GOLD analysis project Ga0209702, IMG submission 187210) | Freshwater microbial communities from Lake Fryxell liftoff mats and glacier meltwater in Antarctica - FRY-01 (SPAdes) (version 2) | ecosystem: Environmental > Aquatic > Freshwater > Ice > Glacier... | reverse complement strand
AATAAACGCATTACCGAACGGTTAAAACGTTATATAAATGATGAAAAAACTCGCAAATTTAAAGGACGCAAAAAGGGCGGGAATACCGAAATAAACGACAATGAAAACGACGATAACGAAGAAGACAAAGAAGACGAAGAAGACGAAGAAGACGAAGAAAATGAAGAAGACGAAGAAAATGAAGAAAATGAAGAAGACAAAGAAAAAAAGAAAAATGAAAAATATCCCTACAAGCCTTTTTCAATTTTTTATTCTGAACCAATGAAACTATATTATGGATTATACGACCACGACAACAATATCATTGACCTCACCAAGATTGCTACTGATCTCGCGATAAGACAATATGTGGTGGATAATAATTTAAGCAAATTTGAACAACAATCTACTCCAGATAATACTGGGATAGTATGGGTAAATACAGACACCAAACAAATCGAACCCAAAGATTCTATTAAATTGCGACAATATGACTTGTCTTCTTTTGCCCAGTGGTTCCCTTTATCTTCTTTAAAAACACAGTTAAATCAACTTTCGTATAAAAACCAACTTGCTCTATTAATACGATTAATGACTCAAAAATTAGATTCTGCGACCATCATAACAGATACAGTACTTCCCGCATTAACTATTCATCTGGATAAAGGATTGGAGGAAGACGGGACTATTTATCTGGGAAATTATTTTACCACCATTGACGACACTCCGGAAAATCGCAACAATAAACGATTAAACACTTATCAATATACCGAGACAGATAATCTGCTTGAAACATTGTCATCCGAGTCAAAAGTGGAAACCATGAATAAATATAATGTGGTTGCAGCAAACGAAGAAGTTATTATGCCTGCGTTTCAAGATGAATATTTATTGACTTCTTTTTTCCAATTCCCTGCGGATATTCAAACACAAATTTTATCAGTTCCGCCTAAAGACCAGGAACTATTTACCCGTCGACTAGTAGAGCGAAATGAAGAAAAAATGCGATTAAAAACAGAAACCGCCAATAATAATGTTTTGCTCCAAGTGGATGAACTGTTGGACGAAGAAGTAGACAATAAAGACGCAGACACTTCTCGTGAAGTAAAATCCATTGTTTTTCCAAGAGGACTGTCGCATTGATTTTATCCGGATATTTTTCCAAGAGGGACACCGCGTTTGGATTGATAGATAACTTATGCCAAATAATTTTTTCCAGATTCTTTTCCAAGAGGGCTATCGCGTTTGGATTGGCAGATAAGTAAAACCAATTGATTTTATCCGGATATTTTTCCAAGAGGGCTATCGCGTTTGGATTGGCAGATAAGTATAACCAATTGATTTTATCCGGATATTTTTCCAAGAGGGCTATCGCGTTTGGATTGGCAGATAAGTAATCCCAATCAATTTTATATGGATTCTTTTCCAAGATGGCGATTGCGTTTGGATTTTTAGATAAACAATACCAATCAATTTTATCTGGATACTTTTCCAACAGAGGAATCGCGTTTGGATTTCTTGATAAGCCATGCAAATCGATTTGTTCCGGATACTTTTCCAACAGAGATAAAATAAAATATTGTCGTTATTAATGGATTGTTGTATTTGTGGGACGGTAAGAAATTGTGGAAAATATTTAGACACTATTTTTAGAAATATGGACCAAATAAAAACTCTTTTTTCCAAATTCGCTATTGTTTTGTATTACGATCATTCCACGGACAACACATTGCAAAAAATAATCGAATACCAAAACAGAAACCCAACACTTATTACATTGCACGTCAATAAAGAACCCATGTTGCCTTTTAGAACACATAGAATTGCAAAAGGAAGAAATAAATGCCTGGAAATTATGAAAGAAAAATATAATAATTTCGAATATTTTATCATGATGGATTGCGATGATCGGTGTGCGTACAATATTAAATTAAAAATGTTGCAAAATTATTTAAAAAGAAATGATTGGGACTCTTTATCCTTTAATCATCCAAGTGGATATTATGATTCCTGGGCATTATCGAAAAGACCACTTGTACTAAGTTGCAACAATTTTAAAGAACGATGGGCAGGACTAGCACTAATAAACAAACTTATCGCGAGAACTCCTAAAAATGGACTGATTAAATGTTTATCTGCGTTTAATGGATTTGCTATTTATAGAAAACAAAAATTTAATAATTGCCATTATGATGGAACTTTTCGACTAGACTATATTCCCGCGTTTTTAATAAGAGAAAATAAAAGATTTGCCGGGAAAATTGATATATCCAAAAATAAGGAAGACTGCGAACATCGTTTTTTTCATATTTCAGCCGTCTTGAAAAATAAAGCACGAATACGAATTAGTCCCAATTGTTTATTTGTATAACGACCCCTTTACTTCACTGTAATGCGTTTTATTATTGATTTTATACATTTGACGATAATTCAATTCCCAATTTAACTTGAAATATAATTCATAATTAATGTTTCTATGCGATTTGTTTGCTTGGTGAATGCTAGAATGCACGGCTTTGGTAAACGCATCTGGTCCAGTTACGTGCAGAATTTGTTGCTTCATTGTTATGTTTTGTTTTCCAAATATTTGTGGTATGTATTTAGATTCAATATATCCTACCATTTGGCAAATCATGGTGTGTAAATATAAATGTTGAGGAGCAAATATTAATAACCATTGTTCGTAGGTAGGTGCTTTTTTTCTCCAATATTCTTTATCCCTATGGGGAATATCTAATATACAAGTGTCGTTTTTTTGTATTAATTTAAAAACAGGCACGTTAATTGATGATTTTATGTCTATATATATACCTCCCATCAAATATAATATGCAATATCGGAAAAAATCGGCTTTCATCGCCCCTAAATTTGGGTTGATGGAAGAGTACGCATTGAATATTCTAGCACTGAAATGGGTTTTTATCATCGTTTCGCACTCTTCGTCATCATAAAATTTAAAAATACAATTTTTACATACTTGTTTATTTTTATTAATTACATTTAATATTGTTATTGGTAATCGTCTGCTGCAAAAGGTCATATGAACTATATTAGGGATTTTATACCCTTTTTTTACAGAAGAAAATTCAGAATATTTTTGTAGAATATTTTTTGTTTCCACACCATCATTTAATATTTTTTCTAAAGACTCCATTTTTATTCCCATATAATTTATTTTCCATATAACTCTTACAAAAATGTAACGGACTATATTTAAAGAAATCCGAATTTTTATGTAAAGGATTAAATTCTAATTATATATTAGAGGGGTTTGATGCAGTTGATGCTATAGTTATTGTCGGTTCTTCGCCGAATATATTACCAAATGGAAATATTTTTGGTTTTGCCTTAATAAATTTTGATGAACCATCTAATTCAATATATATTTATGTTATTTGTTCCCATGTAGGTATAAAAGGTGCTGGGGATGTTTTAATTAACAAAATAGAATATATATGTAGAAAACTTTTTATGACAAAAATATACTTAACTTCTGTTAAAAGTGCAATTTCATTTTATACAAAATATGATTTCATGAAACAAGACGAATCGTGTGATAATTTGTGTCTAATGACAAAATCCATTAACAAAAATTATGGTGGAAAAACAAACAAAAACAAACAAAAACAAACAAAAACAAACAAAAACAAACAAAAACAAACAAACAAAAACAAACAAAAACAAACAAAAACAAACAAACAAAAACAAACAAACAAAAACAAACAAAAACAAACAAAAACAAACAAAAACAAACAAAAACAAACAAAAACAAACAAAAAACAAAAAAACAAAAAAACAAAAAACAAAAAAGTAAAAAAACGATAAACGTTTCGGCGAAGCATAGTTAAATGTAAAATGTAAAGGAAAAACGATGATTTAATACAGAATGTTTTCATTTGTAGGAATGGAAAATACCAACTCGTTTGGGGTTGCACGAAAATACCCGACGCGCGCCCCTGGTCCTTCTTCCGCTTCAGGCAACGGCAAAATTATATTTGATTTATTTTTTTTACGCCGATATAATGCCCCGCACATATCCGCGCGCGAACATGTTCCCTCGTCCGGGTTGTTGCGGTATCGTAAATTATTAGTGAGTTGTTTAAACGACCCTACTCCAAAACTGGGATAATACCACCAAATGCCACTAGAGTTATCATTGGATGCGTATTTATGTCCCGTATGCCGAAAGGTATCTAATATAGGTGTATCGACTATTTTTGGATAGGAACCTGCGTCGCTCAATTTATAATCAGAAAAGCCCTCTTTTCCACAATTACACGCATTTTCTTTTTTATTTATAACAAAAAATAACAACCCGATGAAAAATATTATTAATATGTAAGCCAATTGTTTCCCCTTTTTCATTAATTTACTTTATTATTATATGCTAACATTATTCTTTAATATTTGTTAGTTTAAAAGCAAAATAGGTCGGTGTTTTTGCTATAACAAACTAACAAAGGCACATTATACTATAACAAGCAAAAAAGAATAATTTAATTCAGATTACATAGTACATATTTACTGCTATTCTAATTTATTCTATTTAATATATAGTACTTTCTAATTACTTGTGTTGCAGACCTTTTGCTGCCAACTGAACGGCTTTCGATGGATGTTCAATATACTAACAAAAATATAAAAATATAAATACAGATTATATAGATTATTATTTTTGTTAGTTAAGAAAGAACAAGGATTAAAATAAAAAACATTTAATATTATTTATTTAATTTACACATACATATTTAATTATCACATTTAATTTTATCAATGGCAAAAAAATGAATAATAACATAAAATGAATAACAAATATAATATATGAATGAACGTGTATTTAAATGTACTTAAATTAGATATTACTAAAAAAGAAAATTATGAAATCCAAGATATAAAACGGGCTTTTAAAAAACAGGCGATGAAATGGCATCCGGATAGAAATGCACACCAAATCGAAAAAGCAACCAAGAAAATGCAGGAAATAAACGAAGCCAAAATTTATTTAACCAAAATATTCGAAATTGTTAAAAAATCGGTTAATGTTAATCCAATCCCCCCACCAAGTAAACCAAATATACGTAAACAAAAACAACCCATTGCTACAAAACAACCAGTAAATAACAAAAAACAAGACCAAATAAAAAAACAAAATGAAATAAAAAAACAAGATGAAATAAAAAAACAAGATGAAATAAAAAAACAAAATGAAAAGGACGAATCGCTAGAGACAGAATGTCTTTTTTGGAAAAAAAAGATGGGAAATCGACAACCGCCAGAAATGGATTTTTTAATTACCGCAAAAATAATATATATAGATTTGTTTCGCGGGGAAATGGAACCTTTTAACGGAAGCAACTATATCGATTCCAATATTAAAGAACAAATTGCGCAAATTTGGTTTCAATGTCCAACGTCCAAAGGAATTTGTAAATATGCACACTTATTTGTCGGTGAAAATTATATTATCCAAAACATCCATTCGTCCGCAGACCATGCTTTTTATAGTCGTGAAAAGATTAAGCATTATTTGCACCAACGAGCAAATTGGTTGGCGGCGAATACATCGCCAATTACAAATTTAAATAAAAAAGAAATAACCATTATTTTAAGTTTGTTGCAAAACAATATTGTTTAAATATCTTATATTTATTATATTTCAAAAATAAGTAAATTATAATAAAATATAATAATATCACATAGCACAACCACACCATGGGAAATAAAAATACCCAAGAGGATGAAAAATTAAAGGCAAAAACATCCGCCGAATTGTTGGATTATTTAGCAAGCAATTACATCACTTCGGCGAGTTTTAAATCGCTTAAAAAGTTAAATAAAAAAGAATACTGTGACAAGATGATTGTTTTAACCAGCGATATTTTGAATAAATATTTCAACACGGTAGACATTAGTTATATTTCCAATCGAATTAAATCGGGGACTAATACTGAAACGGATAATAAAAATGACAAAGTCTATGTATTGCCAACCGACGACTTGTCTCAAATAAATAAAGCGGACGAAAAAGAAAAAGTATGTACCGATATTGCTAAATTTTACATTACTATTGCACACGTGTTTGCGGCTATTATGACCACCATGAACCCAATGGTGGAATTTACAGACCCTAATACAAATCAAGTTCGGCAAATTCCCGTCTCCGACAAAGACGAATTTGTGCCAGATAGCGTTGCATATGAAATCGTCCATAAAACCAGTCTATGTGACCGCCGCATTAAATCATTAAAGCGAGGACATGGAGATGTATCGTCTGACCCAAACCAAGAAACTATAAATGTGCACCCGCAAGTATGTGACATAAATGTTAATAAAAATACAGGCGAAACTAAAAATTTAGAGGACGAACCAGGCATTCCCGAATTCTTGCGTCTGTATTTTGACAAATACAATCCACTTACGGGCGAATTCGACGACATGACCGGTGATACCAAAGCCATTTTTAACGAGGATTTGCAGATTTTTTACGAAGTTTTCACGGGAAACAAAACAATGCCAAATTATATTACCAAATTCAGTGACATTAAATTGCGCGATTACCACAATAAACCGAATTGTCAAGGACCCGACCCACTTTGGAACAAGCACGTACGTGGAACCGTCAGCCAAAAATTGTTTAAACAATATGCGGATAATTTAACACAAATGATTTCCAATGCAAACAAAAACCAAGAAGCATTAATGGATATTTTAACACAGTTATTTGGATACACCATTGATGATAAAGGAACAAAAAACGTTCGGGTTAATTCCAAGTTGACCGATACTGATATGCACAAAATTGTTTTAAAATGTCACGAACTCATTAGTAAACTAACACTACAATGTGAGGTGGACTTTACCAACGGAGTGAAAATATATGAAGCAATTATCGAATCCAAGTTATTTGAAACCGTGCAAAATCAAATAAAAAATATTGATGAAAACATTCTCAATTCCAGTTCAGACGTAGCCATTCCTGAATTGGAACAACCACCACAAATTGATATTCAGCCACCACAAATTGACGTTCAGCCACCACAAATGGATATCCAACCACCACAAATGGATATCCAACCAGAACAAATTGACGTTCAGCCACCACAAATGGATATCCAACTAGAACAAATTGACGTTCAACCACCACAAATGGATATCCAACCAGAACAAATTGACGTTCAACCACCACAAATGGATATCCAACCAGAACAAATTGACGTTCAACCAAAAGTCATTTTGGCACCCTAACCAATTAAAACATCATTCAAGCAACCGTGAAACAAATTCTAGTAAAATTTGACATTTTATTTTTTGTTCATGACGTTGTTGTGCATATTTTTATGACTAATTATTCAACATATTTGAACGTATTTATTAATTTAATAAACCAAAAATTTATCTTCTGTTGTTTGTCCAATTCCGCGAGATAATAGATATCGTTTGGTTTCACTATATGTCTTTCCAGAAATTAAATTAAATTTATAAAACAATATTTTTAACAATTGAAGACAAACTGTAATATATATAGGGAGCACCATTTTGCCTCGGTGTTCGGCTAAAATCTTGTCTTTAAAACGTGTATTATAAATAGAGTATTCAAACATATTTTCCGAGTCTAATACGTGATTAATTTTGTATCCATACGAAGTGGTGCCATCGGCAAGCACCCATACCACATTTTTCACATTTTTTCGGGAATATTTAATATAATTTAGTAGTTTCGACACGGTACTGTATTCGTTGTCGGTAAAAATATCAATGTCCACGTCGCTGGAACCAGGGATGTAGTCCGGTCGCAAAATACTCCCAAAATAATAAAAAGAAATATCAATATAATTGCTGAGTGTAGTTAAAAATAATTTTGATTTAATAGACAACTTTTGTTCCACATGTTTCATCTCCATTTTATACAATTTATATAATTAAATATTATAATAAAGTGCAAGTCAAAACATAATTATTTTTTTTCATATTTAGCAATCAATACATCAATTTTATGTTGTAATGCATTTTTCATTTGAATATAAACCGTGGACTGAGTAATTATGGCGTTTTGTTGCGCCAATTTGGCTGCGGTATTATTATGTATTTGTGTTTCGCGTTTTTCCAATTTTTTTAAATTCAGTTGTGGTTTATTTTCTCTTTTTCCCGACTCGTATCGCTGAAGTAAAAAACTAACCGTGTGAATATAAAAATCCACCAATATTGGCGATGCAATAAAGTCAGACACATTGAATCGCGATGGTTTCATTACAAATTGTTCCTTGTCGTTAAGCATAAATTCTTTATTTAGAGAATTATGCGGATGCGAAATTACTAAAATTGTTTTTTGGGGGTCGAGTTGCAATACCGGAATAATAGTTTCATTTTTAATTCTTTTTAAAAAATGTGGTTCTTCACTAAACTCGTCAGTGTTTTCATAATTGGTCAGGTCCAATAATTCGCGACGAAATGCAAAGGTAGCCGCAGTGGCAACACTGGGTCCATATGGACCACATTGATATAATTTGTTGATGCTATTAAAATACATGTGCATTTCACTACTCCCCGCAATTAAATAAGTGGGGTTTGCATCTAACATTTCTATTGCGTGAGAAACTCGTTCTGGCGGATAATAATCGTCGTCGTCCATATATACCAAAATAGAACCGGAACAATAAGAGTGCATTAAATTGCGTTTTTTTCCAAGCGTCATTTTATCCGACATGTAATAATACTTTACAAAAGATAAGTGTCGGACTAAATCTCCAATCGGATCTGTGCCGTCGTCCACAATAATCCACTCAATCTGGTCCAAGGGGTATGTTTGGTGCATTACACACTCAATCAAATATGGGAAAAACGGTCGTCGATTATATGTAGGGGTACAAATGCTTATTAAGTTTTTTTCCCATTTGCTTTTATCCGACATTTTCCTTTTATTGGTTGTTAAACTAACAAAATAAATATTCAAGTAGTTTTTGATTTATTTATTTTGTTAGTTTAACAACCAATAAAAGGAAAATATCGGACCTACTATTGATTTTGCATTATTTTTTCATTGTTAATTCGGCGTTTTAAATGTGCAATGGTGTAAAGAAAAGGTAAAATCAATTCTTTTTGATATTTGTTAGTTTGCACGAACTAACAAATAAAATAATAAAAGCAATGTGTTCGTTTATTTAACGACGTTTGTGTCTGCGACTTTTACTTTTGCTTCGTATGCGTTTAGAAGAACTTTTTCGGCGAGTTTTTCTGGGTTTTCTTTTTTTAATCGCACCACCGTCGACGGAGGCATCAGTAGCAGTAGCAGTAGCCGTAGCAGTGTTGGTAACATCCGTAGCGACATCCGTTGATACTGCAGTTCCGGTTGTGTCGGCACTTCCGCCACGTTTCCAGTTTTTTTTAAGACGACTTGCTTCTACCATTGCCTCTTTATAGGATACATTTTTCTTTTGTTTTTTTAAATCTTCCCATGTTTCTTTAACAAATCCGATCCATGATTTTGTCGTTGTATTTTGTTTTCCCATTATTTATAAACGCAATATTAATTATTTAAAAAATGATTAAACTCCAATTGTTATAGTTAGAATAAAAATGATTCGATTGCCAAATTCCAATGAGGTGTATTTAATCGCATCTACACGATTTAACACAGATACGCTTGAGGTGAATACGAATTATCGCCGCACCAATAAAATTGCCGTAGCATATGGTTCGAACATGCTAATACGGGAACAATATCCGCTATATGCCATAACTTTTGTGGTGGAAATGAATAATAGTACTAATCGAATCGAAGGAATCGGCAAAATTTTAAACCATGCTTGTCTACGCGAGTGGAAACGAATTTATACGTCCAATATTGTGCATTCAGAATATAATACATATTTGTACAAAGGAAAACAGTGGATCTCCAGAGAAATAATGTTCCGAAAGGATCCGGAGTTATTAATTATTTTTGAAAATATATTGTTTAAAAAAAAAACACACGTAAAACGACAATCCGGCATTACAGTTATAACAGAACGACTGTTGGATAACTGGATGGAAACAAGATACGTTCAAAAAGGGATGCAAAATTTGTTAAAACGCATTCTTCGACTATTTAAAAAATATTGTTAAAATGCTTAATTAAATTTCGGCAAGGACACACTTATCGAATATTCTTTTTTGTTTTTTTGTTTTTTTGTTTTTTTGTTTTTTCGGGTTGATTTAAGTTTTCCACCTAAATAAGACTCAATCATTCTTTCTATCCCTACATTTCCTATGGTTCTTTTTTGAGCATCTGACCCGCGCAAAATAATTTCTTTGGCTAGTTGGCGAGTATTTCTTTTATCATTGTTCACTAAATATGCTCGAGGATTTTCAATATCTTCAATCAACCAGATTTCATTTCTAACAAAACGTGATTTACGAACAATTTTTCCTTGTTCATCAATGGATATCATACTTATTTTATCTTTTTGATTTGGTGCGGATGATTTTTTGATGTATTCAATCATGTATTTGTTATAATCTCCGTCTCCCTGTCTATCTAAATAAACAACATTGTTAACTTGATAATTGTTAATATCGTGTGCATTAAATTCAGTAACACATAAAGAATTATCTTTTATATCTTGGATGCTCATTTTGTGTGGAAGAACATCGCAATTATATTTTTGTCCTGCTTTTTGAGTTTTTTTATAGGTACGACGATGATTTTTTTTTCTATATTTATTATAACCCATTTATATATAAATATATTAAATATAAATATATTAAATATAATCACCTTTTCTTTAAAAAAAAGTACACGATAAAAACATTAGTAGCAATCAATAACAATTGTTGAATCACTAATACAAAATATTACATAGTTCTGAATTTGGTCTAAGGTTGGAGATGCCAACGCCTGCTTGTACAGTGGTACTAAAAGACAAGAAATCTATATAGTTCGGTTGTCTGTAGTCACTGGTAGAAAATTAAAAATTGGTGGAATCCATTTTATAATAAATAATGGAAAATAACATAGCACAAAAAATATGGAAAAAAAAGGAGAAAAGTATATGTTCCTTGTTTTGGATTATAGTTACTATACCTAAATAGGTTAATTATAAAAAAATATAATGGATATTATAATATGGATATTATTGCGTTCGCCTTAATTACTGGGTTCTTTGGCGACATGTTATTACAGATTATTACAACACATACGATTTTGGGCGGCAAAACTGGTTGGGGGCTCTTGCCCTATTTTAAACAACATGGAATCAACGAAGCTATGTTTACTGCGGCAGGAATGATGGGAATATTTTACACGATATACTTGTATGTGCTGAGGCTTCCATTGCGATACTCGTATCTTGCGATGTTTGGGGTTGGATTAGACTTGTTGTTTCGACAAGCAATATTGTTTCCAAGTTTGAATAATTATTATGCACATTTGAATTATTTTTGGTCGGCTGTGTGGGGAGCAATACCCATGGTAATTCCGTATTTTTTGTATCGTGTTTTTGTCAAAAAATAGTTATTGTGCCTAATAATTATCATCCTAATCATATTCATCCGACTCAGAGGAAGATGACATGTCAATTGTACGATAACTGCTATCCGAATCATATTCAACAGAATCGTTAGAATCGGTTTCATAACTGCTATCCGAATCATACTCGGTTTCAGAATTGGAGTCATACTCAGATTCAGATTCGGAACACAACGAAGACAACTTGTCGGTTGTATAAGTATAACGATATAAATATAATATGCATATAAAACAATATAACGCCAAAATAACACCAATATAATCAGATGATTCGGAGTTCCACATTTTTTCAATTTCAATTATATTGTTTGACATTGTCATCAGATATATACGTTTATTTTATTTAAATCCAAATCATTTTTTTTATTTATATATAGTTTTACTTTTTTAGCCTTCTTTACAATATTAATAACGACGGATGTGTCTCATGGCGGACTGGGCTGCACTCGAATCGTTTCCGCCATTGGACCGGTCGTTATAATTGCGGTTTGTTGCGCGGCGTTTCACATAGGTAATGTAATCCGAACTATCATACACATATTTTACGTTACATGCTGCGGGTGGAACCATGGTTTCGTCGCAATTGCTTTGGATGGCTCCAAATCTTCCTTTTAAACCAAACATGCCTGGGCGACTTTGATATGTTTGACACGCTCCGCCGCAAGAATAATTTTTCCTACTTAATACATCCCCTGCATTCATAACGGCGCGAAAGGGAGTGATGATGCGTTTATTTATTTTGCCGTCTTGTCCGGCATAGTTGATGGTATTCCACGCATCGCGAAGCACAAAACGAGTACGTGCATAATTGGCATTTCCATTTTGGTCGCCAACATGCTTTGGCATAATACCGCGAATTCCACCACCCAATTTAATCCCCGAATTGGTTTCGTCTACTACCAGTAGATTAGTTGTAATTCCAGGGATTGAAAGACCGAGAATGCTACCAGACGCAAACGAACGACCTTCGCTGCCTCCGTTTATTGATGAAAATGATATTCCTACGTTTGTCATTTATAGGTAACTTTATTAAATAATAATATTTTATAATTTAATTATTATAATTGAACGTTAAACTCACGATTAATCCAATGTCTGCCAATAACATTGAGCGCAATTAGTGGTGGTTGTGTAAGGTTGTGTGGGGGCATAACTAGAAGAACCATTACATAATACTGGTAAATCTGGATTAGCATAGCAAGTTGTGCCACTTTGTTCACCAGAATTTATTACAATTTGAACATTCCATATACTTAATGTCATTGTTTTTTTAACATTAATGCCGTAAGCAGAAGGATAATTAGTTGTTACTTGCATTGTATTGTTGTTATGAATAATGGACCAATACCATGACATATAACGTTTTAATAACGAAGTTATATCTTCTGAACCAGTCGAATTTGAATTTGCAAATACAACATTACTGCAAATTAATTCAAATATTGTAGTGTTTTTACAATCATCACTACTCGGTAAATACATATAATATGTACCAGTAACACAATATGGTTTATAATCAAATTGTGAATTACAACCACAAGTACAACTATAACAATGGCTATTGCTATTAGGGTTGCAATATCCTTTAGTACATGTGGTAACTCCTGGAATAGATTCTGTGGATGACGCGGGTTGGGTAGTCCGTTTTGCCATTTTTCCCATACTTGCAGTATTCCCAGGACTAGACATTGCATTTGGTTGCGTGCTTGTTTGGATTGACTTGACAAAATTATTCGTAGCGTTTGTTGATGAAGACCCTTTAAAACTATATAAACTATATAGTTGATTACTCATTTTTATTATAAAAATATTTTAAATATATAATTGAACACATCATAACTCACGATTAATCCAATGTCTGCCAATAACATTGAGAACAAACAGTGGAGGAAGTAGTGGTGGTTGTGTAAGGTTGTGTGGGGTAATAATAACTACTATAATCATCACATAATATTTTACTATCTGGATAAATATAGCAATTCGTACCGCTTTCTTCACCATCCTGTAATACAATTTGAGCATTCCATATGTTTAATGTCATTGTTTTTTTAACATTAATACTAGAAGGATAAGTAGATGTTACTTGCATTGTATTGTTGTTATGAATAATGGACCAATACCAGGACATATATCGTAATAATAACGCGTCAAGTTCTTCTGAACCAGTCGATTTTGAATTTGCAAATACAACATTACTACAATTCAATTGAAATATTGTAGTGTTTTGGCAATCGTCACTACTCGGCAAATACATATAATATGTACCAGAGGAAACACAATATCCGTTATAATTAGTTTGTGGAGTATAAGAACAAGAACCACACTTACAAGCATATGAACAAACGCCATTTTCACCGCAGCTTCCTTTATTACAATGTTTAACTACCGGAACCGTTTCTGTGGATGACGCTGGTTGGACAGCCCGTTTTGCCATTTTTCCCATACTTGCAGTATTCCCAGGACTGGACATTGCATTTGGTTGCGTACTTGTTTGGATTGACTTGACAAAATTATTCGTGACATTTGTCGACGAATACCCTTTAAAACTATATAAACTATAAAGTTGATTACTCATTTATATTATAAAATATTATTTATATTATAAATAATAAGATGTCGACAAAAGGACCTATTGCCTCTTTTTTTGGTGGAATTGGAACTGCATTGCAATATATTCATCATCATTTTATGTATTTAAATAGCAGTAAATTTTTTGCAGGAGTAATGATAATATTGCTTAACGTATGTTCAAAAATCATTACCATTCAGTTTAGCCGTTCTACCGAAGAATATATTAAAATGGTTGTATCTAAACAGTTGCTCGTGTTTGCCATGGCGTGGATGGGGACGCGCGACATTTACACGGCACTTGTGTTGGTAGCGGTGTTTACAATATTATCGAATTTTGCGTTGAACGATGAAAGCCCGTATTGCGTGGTTCCAGATAAATACCGAGTTTTAGCCAAGTTGGTGGATACCAACGACGATGGAATGGTGTCGGAAGTGGAAATCACGGAAGCACGGGCAATCTTGGAAAAGGCAAAACGTCAAAAAAAAATAATGGATGACCGAATGAACTTGACCAAGTATTTGAATTATTCATTTAATTAAAAACCGCATAAAAATAATTTGTTAGATTGTTTTTACATTTCAAACGCCGAAATTATATAATCCTATCTTGTTTTCATTCTAAACTATTTAAACTAACAAAATAATAATTATAAAAAAAGAATTCATTTGTTTTTGTTAGTTTGTTATCTTTCAACCTCCAAAAATAATGAAAATAAAACGACTTAAAGATAAATCCAATTAAACATATATAAGATGCCTATTTATTCATGCTGGACAACTGCCAAAGTACTCAATTATGAATACGATAATATATGGGAGTTTGTTTACACGTAATAACTTGATATTAACTGGTGACGCAATAGTAACCACGGATGAACCAATTCCTCCAATTCCTTATGTGTGTGTTACACCTGCGTGTAGCCCGTACACTATCATTAATTCCATGACGGTTCGTATTAGTCGAACACAAACACCCTCACAAAACATAAACATGTTGTCATTATTATAATGTATGGATTGTATTTATATTGATAATATTTTTTATTTTTATTTTATTTTATTTATCAAAAAAATGAAATGCGATGGTTACTAAAAGATTATTAATATATTAGTTTAAGATGGTAAAAAATACACACGGCGGAAGCGGACAAAAGAAATTTGGAAGAAAATTTACCAACACGAGCGGTGCAGGAGGAAAACTTCGTACGAGTGATTGTGATTTTGAAAAATACGCCATAGTAACCAAAATGTGTGGCAATAATAATATTCACGTTTATTGTCTGGACGATAATTTAAGATTGTGTCATATTCGTGGAAAATTTTCAGGACGAAGAAAAAGGGACAATGTTGTGTCAATTGGTACTTGGGTGCTAGTGGGGGTGCGAGAATACGACGACTGTACTACCACAAAAAAGAAATTAAGAGAATGTGATTTGTTGGAGGTATATACCAACGTGGAAAATGAGCAATTAAAAAATAATGTAGATGAAGATTGGGACATTTTAACCTCGCACGATACATCTATATTGAATAAAGAAGACGCAGATACAAAACACAAAGAAGATGCGCATTTTTGCTTTTCCACAGAACATGAAGACCATTTGGAATATATAAATGCCGTTATTGCCGCACCAAAGGTGGAAATGATTGGAGAAGAAAAAGAAGAAGTAAATGTAGATTGTATTTAATTATGGTTCTGTTTTAATTATGTTTTAATTATGTTTTTTGTTTGTTTGTTAGTTTGGATAAAAACAAAAAAACACTATGTAAAACAAAAAAATAATTTGTTTTGTGTTCTTTTTTGTTTTAGCAGTTAAAGTTTTACACACACACATTCGATACATTTTCAACAACAACACCAACACATTCAATTAAAAATGCAACTTCGTTCCGGAAAAACTATTCACAAGACAGTTCGTTTTGGAAAAAATACTATCCAACGGGATAGTAAAATAGTTGCAAAATGCAACAATAAACATCTAGTTTGTGAATTAATCTCTTTAATTTCAGTAGTTACTTTTGGATTTATGCACGAGTCCAGATTTATACAATTCATTTCGCGCATTAAACATTCCAACACTAGTAACCGTAGGGTCAAAAATTCCACTTATGAGGTGAATATTAACGCATCCAATTTTCAATCCATTCAATACAGTTAGTGTTCCGGCCGAAATGCTGGTGTATCCTGCCGCGCCAAAGGAAAAAAGATTGGGATATGCAGATTTATTTATTAATCCTACAATGTTATAATATATGCCAACATTATTCTTTAATATTTGTTAGTTTAAAAGCAAAATATGTTGGTACTTATTTGGTTGTTTTTGCTATCTATCTTATTTTTTTTTAGCATGGTACATAATTGTCAAGATGGGTTTGCAATAAAAGACCGCGGAACACCCGATACCAACCATACGGTAAATTTGCCGTTAACCACCACGAATAGTTGTAGTAATTTTTGCGGACCACAATCTCAATGTGCAAAAACACGCGATCAGTGTACCTCGGACATTGATTGTCCTGGTTGCCAACCCATATTGCCTTCCGACGATGACAATGTTGGTCCAGACGTGCGAGGGCAAAACGATGCAGGAATTCTCGGACTTTTGGCTCCGCGATATTCTAGTTTAACTACGGATATTGGCACACAGGCCGCCTTTTATTATCCCGCGTCTAGTATTGGACCCGGTTCTAAAACGAGCCAAGTGGCGGTAGCACAATTAGGGAGCGGACCCACTTTGGTCGCAAAAGAAGGACAGCGACTATTTAATAAAAAAAACGCCTATCTTCGGAGGCAAGGACGCTGGATGTTTGAACCAAAATACCCAGCCAGCGAATCGGCAACTGGAATGTTTATGGATAATGATGGACCATTGGCGGCGAATTCCTTTTTACACCCGTGAATATTTACATCCTCGCACATTTAAAACGGCACAAAATCCTTTAAAAAAATAAACGAGTATCAAATTATAATCAAACCATTTGTTTTTTATTTATGAAACAAACTAACAAAATATTATAATATAATGCGTTGCAGAGCCGCCAACCGAACCTTTTCTGTTGGGTTTTTAATATAATGGATAGCATGTGCCTTTTGTGTAACCGCAGCCAACTGAACCTTTTCGGTCGGATTTTTAATATAATTGATAGCATATCCATCTTGTTTTACCGCCGCCAACTGAACCTTTTCGGTCGGATTTTTAATATAATAGATATCACGTTCATTGTGTGTAACCGCCGCCAACTGAACCTTTTCGGTCGGATTTTTAATATAATAGATAGCATATCCATCTTGTTTTACCGCCGCCAACTGAACGGCTTCCGACGGATTTTTAATATGTTGGATATTCCAACCATTTCGTTTTACCGCCGCCAAATGAACGGCTTCCGATGGATTTTTAACATTATCCGTGGATGTGGTTTTTCCAGAACGAAGTTGCATTTTGAATGTATAGAAGTGTAGAATGTAAATGTGTAAATAGGTAACCAAATAAAACACTATGGATAACAAAAAAGTGGAATTGTAAATCATTTTTTTGTTATCCATAGTGTTTTTTGTTTTTATCCAAGAAACAAACTAACATACTAACAAAAATATATAATCCAAACCAACAAACTAATAAAAATACAGATTATATAGATTATAATTTTTATTAGTTAAGAAAGAAAAAGGATTGGAATAAAAAACTTTTAAATTATTTTATTTAATTTACACAATACATATTTGTTTAAATAATAAACTATTTGCATTCAATTAATAAAATAAATATTATTAATAAAATGCCTAGTGCAAATAACAGTATTGGAGGGAGTATTTTAGGTGAACAATCCAATTATATTACTACTTTTTCAGTAAATCCAGACCCTCCAGATTTTTTAAACCCAGAACCATTAGTGGTAAATGGCTTTTCTTCTTCCACCTGTATGTTAAATCTTAGTTTGTCTTCTTCATCCGCCGCTCAATACCAACGTTTAAAAATCATCCAAAACACGGTGCGTGTGCCCTCCTCTTTATATTCCATGAATTTGTCCGCGCTAACTGTGTACCAAACGCCAAAATTGTCTACCCAAGTCATAAATAATTCGGGTTCTCCATACGTGGGAGGGGGAGGGGTCAATTGGAACCAAATGAGCGACCGCAAAATTCCGCACGTGCAAAAGGTGGTTACGGCAAGTCCAGGAAAAAGTAGCACACGTCACACGATTACGCGTCTTCGACCGGGTGCTGGTTCTCCGGGGGGTATAGGATGTGATATAAAACACAATTACTACGAACGATATTTGAACCGCATGAAGGTTAAAAAAACACTTGGTCGTGGTGCCGTACCTGCTATTTTTGGCGACCCTATCGTTTTTAACCCCGCTCGACCTATTTATGGGGGAAAAACGATGAAAACGTCTATTGTTACGGGGTGCAATCAGTGTGACGACAACCGACACGTGGAATTACTATATGAGTTAAATTGTGGAGTGATTGATCCATCTAATGAGCCAATCGTTGGATTAATTTCGGTTCCAATTAATTCGTATCTAGTTGGTGATTTTGTATGGGCACAAAAGTGCAAACGCGCGGGAAAACAAGAAAAAGCACAGATTATTTCTATTTCGGCGGATCAAATGCGGTTGGTGGTGAAATTTGCCGATTGTAGCACCATGATTAAACAATATTCCAATTTGAAGCCGTATGTCGTTTGTTCCGAACATTTATATCCTATTTCTTATGTGAATAATGGAGTGGTCACCACGTGTGATTTTGTGAAAATATCAGAACTTGTTTAAACTTGGTTGTCTGAACCAAAGCGGTGGATTTCTAAAATTATTTTGTTAGTATATTTACACGCATTTTTATTATGAAACAATGTTTCGGCAAAATTCATAAACTCGGAACACTTGGGGTTGTGTCTTTCTTTCCAAATAATATATTTTACCATTTTTTTTATAATACACGATTCGTTTATATTATAAGTGGTGCTATATTTTTTAATTTGTTTTGATATAACGTCTAATGAATTGTTAGTTAGTTTGTCGTTTGGAATGGAACATATTTGTTGAAATAGAGATATATAAATACGGCTATTTATTATTTTGGTTTCGAAATCTTTCAATGAATAATTCTGATATGTTTGCATTAAATTAATCATACTGCGGATATCCGACTTGAATTGGTCTTGTATATTTTCCAAAACACAATCACTAACCTTTAAATTTTCACAGACGGATATATTTTTTAAAAATGCAAACACACTAGGAGCAGGAAGATTATTAAACTGAATTTTAATAAAATCGTTTTGTAGGGACTCGTTTATTTTTCCAATATAATTACAAATAAGACAAAAACGCACTTGGATTGTGGTAGTAGTTTGTATTAAACTGCGAAGTGCTTGTTGTGCAAATTCGGTCATATAGTCGACTTCGTCCAAAATAACAAATTTCATTCCCGGGAAAAAAAGTTGTTTGGTTTGCACAAATTCTTGTATTTGATTTCGTACCACATCAATTCCGCGATCGTCGGATGCATTTAAATGGATGGTTAATGGAGAGTGCTTTTGTTTTAGATTTTCGTGGTATTTTTTCACTAGATTTATTATGGTAGTGGTTTTTCCAGTCCCAGGCGGACCGTAAAAAATAACGTTGGGAAAGTCACATGTTTTTAAAACATTAGAAAAAATGCGTTTATTAATATCGCTTAGCACTATGTCTGTGAAATCTATTGGTCTATATTTTTCAACCCAAGGAATATTTGCTTTTTTAACATTGGAATCAAATTCCATTCAATAAAATTATATTTTATATTTATTTTTTATATATTTAATTTGATTTTATTTCATCTAATCAACACTTTTTCATATAGTCAACACATTAACGTATTATAAGTCCATATCTATTTTTTGTTGCTAAATTTACAACCACAACTAACAAATTATACGTCATTTACATAAATCCCCAATTTTCCAACTGGTTTATGTTGTGAGGATGAAACCGATTTTTCATCAAGTCTCTTTTAATAATACAATGTTCCGCGATGGCTTTGTAATCATAAGTAAAGATGTCCGGATTATAAGATAATTGATCCCAAATAATTTTATCCAGATTCTTTTCCAAAAGTTGTATCGCGTTTGGATTGCTTGATAAGATATACCAATTAATTTGTTCCGGATTGTTTTCCAACAGATGTATCGCGTTTGGATTGCCAGATAAGACATACCAATTAATTTGTTCCAGATTGTTTTTCAACAGAGAGATTGCATTTGGATTGCCAGATAACCAATACCAATGAATTTTATCTGGATGCTTTTCCAAGAGGACAATCGCATTTGGATTGGAAGATAAGTTAAGCCAATTAATTTTAGCCGGATTCTTTTCCAAGAGAGATATCGCGTTTGGATTGAAAGATAAGAAATACCAATCAATTTTATCCGGATTCTTTTCCAACAGTTGTATCGCGTTTGGATTGGTAGATAACCACATCCAATCAATTTTATGTGGATACTTTTCCAAGAGGGATATCGCATTTGGATTACCAGATAAGCTCTGCCAATCAATTTTATCTGGATACTTTTCCAACAGAGGTATCGAGTTTGGATTCATAGATAAGTAATACCAATAAATTTTATCCGGATTCTTTTCCAACAGAGGTATCGCATTTGGATTTTTAGATAAGTAATTCCAATTAATATGCGACGGATACTTTTCCAACAGATGTATCGCGTTTGGATTTTCAGATAAGTAACCCCAATTAATTTTTTCCAGAATGTTTTCCATATTCTTTTCCAAGAGTTGTATCGCGTTTGGATTGCTAGATAACCAAGCCAAATTAATTTGTTCTAGTGATATCCAGTCTCGAAGTTTCATCTTTTTATTATAATTATTACTTATAACCAATTTATATCTATTTTAATCATTTTTACACAAATCAATTTGTTAGTTTGGATATTTTTATTTTTTATATATCAACCCTATTTTATCCTCTTTGTTTTTTATCCAAACTAACAAAATGAAAAAGGACGCAAATTATCTCAGCACAAGTTCATCGTTGCGACCCACCAACCGTTTTACAAATACATGATAAATATTTGTATGTAAAGATATTTTTGTTTTGCTTTAAAAAAATATAAAAATAAATATTGTTTGCTTATTTTCCCGTATTACGTATATCTAATTTAACCATTTTTCCTTTTCTTTTATTTCCTTTTCCATTTGGTTTTTTATTTGCATGGGATAATGACGGTTGTTGTATGCAGAACATGTCATTTTTTTAAAAGACACTTTTTTGAATCGGGCTTCTTGAACGTCGTTCAAGTCGTTTTCTACAAACCATTTGAAATATTTATCCAAGTGTGCTTCTACTGCCTTTATTTCTCGCATTCGTTCTAAACCATCGGATATATTATCCTTGATATTGTAATATATCTTTTCCAACATCATGGCTTTATTCACTTTATTCCACTTCCCTCCATTATAAATCATCATATATGAATCGCGCAAATTACTAATGTATATATTAGAATTTCCTTTTCTTTTCTTAGAAAAATGTTTCATATCAAACATCGTCTCAATACAATGTTGCATTTGGCGAAAACAAGTACTAAACATGGCATCCGTAATATGGCTCATGTCTTCATTGCCATAGGAATGGATAGTAATATTATTTACAGTATTGATGGTATTAATAGATACGGCAGATGACGACTTGCTTTCCAATTGTTCGATTTTAATTTTTAACTCGTCGTTTTGAACTTGCAATTGGTCGAACAAAGTTCGTAATTTTATTTCTTCTGTAGTTGGGTTTTTCAACACACACGGGTATTTGCGATTTAAATGATTTTTTAATTTTTGATTATTTAAAAAACCTTTATCACAACGATTACATTTAAAATTTAATTGCAGATTGTCGTATAAAATTATTGGAATGCATGGTGTTTTTCGGTTCATGTGTGCTTTAAAAATGGAACTTGTATTGCATTTTTTATTACAATGTTCGCATATTCTTATCACCATATTATATCTTAATATGGTGCTTTTATATCTTTAAATGTACTTTTTAGTCGATTTATTTTGTCAGCATCGGTTTATTTCCATACATCGAAGTTTTTCAAAATCTGTCAACCTATCTTTAACATTTTCAACATAGCACATTGGGTTTATTTTGTTATTTTTTTTCAGGATGCCATAGTAATAAAACCCGTCATTGTATCGTTTTTTTTTCAAACCAAGATTTTTTAAATGCTGAGACAATCTGTTTTTAAAACTTGTTAGTTTATCCGGGCTAATGTCTACAACTTTGTTGTCTATAAGAATGCTACACAATGCAGATGCCTTTAATTTGTTTTCCGCGTTATCATCTATAACATAATTTGTAGTTAAATACGTTACAATCTTTTTTTCATCTAAACTAAGGTTTGTATTTTCGCCCGTGGATAAAGGAAATTATTAAAGACTGGGAAAATGTGGTTTTGTATAATTTAGGTGTGGAAAATTTAAAAATCGCCGAATATTCCAAGTTGTTAACCACCAAATCTTTTTATGACAAATTTAAAAGCGAACATGTGTTAATATTTCAGTCAGATTCGTATGTGTTTAGTGCCATCCCGTCGTTATATTATGAATATGATTATATAGGCGATCCTTGGAGATATATTCCCAAACAACACTGCAATGGATGTGACAATGGCGGGATTTCGTTGAGAAAAGTAGAAACAATGAAAAACGTAACCACTGAGGAGGGAGTAAATTACAGCGAAGATTTGTATTTTTCTAAACAAAATATAAAAGTGTGCACCGATAATAAAAAAGAACATCAACAATTTTCGGTGGAACATATTTTCACCCAAATTCATTTTGCTGTCACCAACCATATCATTCTATGAAAAACAAAAACAAACAATCGACTTATATTGAATATTTAAACCGAATTAAATAACATTTTTTAATTTAGTAGTTTGTGTTTGTGTTTGTGTTTGTGTTTGTGTTTGTGTTTGTGTTTGTGTTTGTGTTTGTGTTTGTGTTTGTGTTTGTGTTTGTGTTTGTGTTTGTGTTTGTGTTTGTGTTAATGTTTGTGTTTATTTGTTTTGCCTTTATATTTACCAATACATTTCCAAATGGATTATATTCAGTGTGCAATACAATGTTGTATAAAGACGATGTAAGATAGGTTGCATTAAGTTCACTTAAACACTCGTTTATATAAATTACCAAACGGTCAATGTCGTTTATTTTGTCATTATTAACACGATTTAAGGCGTCAAAATAATCATACATCACGTCGGTTGCGGTTTGTATAAAAGTATTTATAATATCAAATCTTTCTTGTTTATATTGAAAACGTTGATTTGCTGATTGAACTAATTTTTTAAATTGAGATAGACTGATTTTGTTGGTAAGATACCGAAATCGAATAAATATATTATCTTCTACATCTCCTGGTGGTCGAGCCAGACCATGTTCTCTCAGATGATTAATAGAACGTATATATAAATTAATTTTATATTTTTCTTGTGGAGATATATGACACATATTTTGTTTATCATCAAGTTCCCGGACAAAATGTTCATCCAAGACTCGTCCGCAACGAATTTCCATTGGGTTTCGAGGTGCAACCCCCCCTTGGTTGTTTAAACGCATCCACTCAAAATAATGGGGATTATGAATAATTCCGTGAGAAACTAGTTTTCCAGACGTCCATGAAAACCCAGTGTTGCACTGGGTACACCACATTTGTTCGCATCCGCTTATTTTAAATATAACCGTCGCGCATTTTGGACATGGTTTAGAATCTGTTTTTAATAAATCCGCAGAAGCAATGTCGTCTGGATTACAAACATGTGTATCCGGATCTTTATATGGACCTTTTAAAACATAACACGACGTACAAGTATATTGTTCGCAAAGACCGCATTTCCATTTATGACTGAGAAACCCGCGGCAATTATTGTTGGCACACGCACGTATAAATACACGTTTATTTGCTTTTTTTGATTCTTCTGTCGTTTCTGCATTTGGTAAAAGCAAATATTCCGGATTTAAAAATTGATCGTAACCTTGTTGGACGTTGTAAAATAGTTGGTTGATGCGCGTTCTAAATACGGCGATGTTTCTGTTATATTTTAATATAATTTGTTCCATTTTGGTATATATTGGTTGGTCGTGTTCATCTAGCGGGGCGGCCACTTCTGTATATCCAAATTTTTTAAATTTAGTTTGTACTTGAGATGCATGATATGAATTTAACAATTCTTGATCGATTTTTATTTGGTTCCTAATATCCTTGCATCTTGGGTCCAAGATACTTACATATCCTTGATAAATAATAATAATTTTATTTAAAAGTTGGCGGTGATGATTATATTTTTCCACCATAATTTGGGTAGCGGGCAAAAGAGACTGTTCGTGCTGAAATAGACGGTCTTCTCGCAACTGACGATATGTCGTTTTCATAAATATTTGGGTGAATACTTTGGAACAAAATTTTCGAGACCATGGTTGTTTGCAATCTGGAAACATGCACATTGGTTCGGATGCGGACCCGACCAAATACTCTTTGCAACATAAACGGCACGCTACTTGGTCGCAATGGCCACACGTTACTTTGCATCTATTACTTTTATTAAATGGTTCGTCGCAGATAATACATAATTTGGTGCCATTAACAATCTCGTTATTTTTTAGCATTCAAAATTATATTATATTCTAAGTTATTTTTATTTATTATTTCATTTTTTAAACTTTTTTGATTGTATTTTTAAAATTTAATTAAATACAATCTTATAAACCAAGTAGTAAATGGCGTCTTTTAGAAAAATTGGTGGCATGTACAAGAATCGAATTGACTTAAATAAAGCAAAGGCAAAAGTGAAAGAAAACGTCCAAGAAATGCATATTTCGCAAATTGAATCAGAGCAAACCGTATACTATCCACTCATGTCTGACAACGACTCGTTTCGTTTTCGTTATTTTGAAGACCCAGGCATCACTTATAGTTATAACCAAATCATCCAAGATTTTGCTTTAAATGTGGATAATTTGTCGGTTACAAACATGTATAATATTGATAGTTTAACCTTTGCAGATGGCACTGTGTTAACTACGGCTCCTATTTTAACACAAGCCGAAAAAATCGAAACAAACAGAGAAACTGCAATATATAATAAATTGTATAATTTTAATCAAGGTTCAATTCACGTTACACTTCCTATTTTTGGAATTTATTTGGTTACTTTTTACATTTTACTGGAGGAAGATACAGATGATACAAAGGATAAAAATAAACAACTGGATGTATATTTTAACTCTAATATATCACCATCCGACTTAAATCCAGATATGACTTATTCCTTTTGTAAAACATCTCTTTCATGCACGGGCACTTTTACAGTACAATATTTGGAAAAAAACGAAAACACATGTAATCAAAATCAAACGCTTTTTCCATCTATGCGATTGGAAATATCGAATGAACGTAAAAACAATCCACTTGTAAAAAAAGAATCAAATATTACCATCACTCGTATTGCATAATTTATGCCATCTTTATATTTTAAAAACAAAAAACAATTTAATCTACGTCCATAAAATCTGGCTCGTACAATTGATTAAATTCACACACTACTTTGTGTAGTATTGCGGTCCATTTTAAATAAATAAATTATTCTTTTTTGCTTGTTATAGTTGCATTTGTTTTTTTTAAATGTGCGAGGATGTAAATATTTATCTTTAAGTTTTTGGTTTAACTATTATTTAGTGTTTTTTAAAATAATGTGGAATAATAATAATAATATGAGAACAATGAAAATGGTATTATCACGCCCGCAACCTTTTATGATTCATTATCCGGTGGAGGATAAAAGAACTATTCCCCAGCAATCCGCGAAACCAAAGAATGCGCGCGACGCACTTATGCAACCCATGATTTCTCGCGTACACACAGCCAAGTCCGGATGCAGTTCGTGTGGAAAAAAAGGATAAACAAAATCCTTCAAAAATAAACGAGTATTAATTTACAACCAAACCATTTATTGTATATATTTTTATATATTTATTGTAATCACAACAATGCCGATTTTTGTTGATTTAAAATAAATTGCGTGTATAAGTAAAAAATGTTATATCTACTATATTAATATATGTTGAAGATTATTCAAAATATTCCAAATGTAAAAACATACCCTCTCACATACGTATTCGAAAATATGAAATTACAACATAAACCAAATACGTTATGGTTAGAATTCGGTGTAGCAAGTGGTAAGTCTATTAACTATATTTCTAAATTTACAGACGATAAAGTTTATGGGTTTGATAGTTTTGAAGGATTGCCCGAAAAATGGCGCGATGGTTTTGATAAAGGTTCATTTAACAGAAATGGTAATTTACCGCAAACTAATGTTAATGTTGAATTGATAACGGGTTGGTTTAATGACACCTTACTCAATTTCATACAAACACAAAATAAAAAAGTTTCGTTTATTCATATGGATGCCGACTTGTATAGTTCTACAAAATATATATTTGATGTATTGAAAGATTATATTGATAAAGATTGTGTTATTGTATTTGATGAGTTGGTGAATTATCCCGGTTTTGACGGAGATACAGGCGAACTTAAAGCGTTTTATGAATTTATTACAGAAAATGAGGTTAATTATGACTGGATTGGAATGAACGGCACACCTATGGGTATGTCCGGTTATTATCACGAAAATGTAGCATTAATTATTCATTCAATAAATTAATATTATTTTAATTTTTGTTAGTTTGAATAAGAAAACAAAATCGCATGGGATACATCATTATTTAAAACTAACAAAACGACTTATAGATTTTTTATTTTATTTCACAACATTGTTAATAAACTGCTAAAAAGGGGCTCTATAATTACGAGTGGTTGGATAAAATATATATTAAAGAGGAAAATAAAAAAATATTTTGGTATTAATAATAATGAATATGGATAAATATCATAAATTGTGCACCCCAGCCAAGGTATATTTTGTTGTTTCCGCGTTAGGAGCGATTATCGCGTTATTAAAAAATGTCCCGATTATTGCAGTCGCATTGAAATTTGTTTTTATCATATTTTGGACCTATGCGTTGACATACTTGTGTAAAAACGGATATGCCAATATTTCTTGGTTTCTCGTATTGTTGCCCTTTATTCTCATGTTTGCCACCATGGTTTTTGGGGCGCGCAGCCCAATGATGAATCAGATGATGTATAAAATGAAAATGTATTAATTATTTGTTTTATTTGTGATATAATTTTATTTAAAAAAAAGTAATTCTAGATTGACCCTTGACCCCTGTGGAAAATTATAGTAATTTGCTTTTAAATAAAACAGCATTTTTATTCAATAAACCTTTCATTTTTAAAATTTCTTCTTTTTGGTCTATTATTATTTTATTTGCTAAATTCATCAAATATACATTTTTTGTATATAATAATAAATTTTCACTCATATTTATTGCAATTTGATGATGTGGAATCATATGTTGTAAATATTGCACTTCATTCATTGACATATTTGACACTTGTTTATTTATAGACAGTTCATTTTTTGAATATCCGACCATATTTGCCATTTCCCATATTTCGTAATTTTGTTTACGTATAATATCTCTGGATAATGCAAGTATAATATCTGATTTTGTATATGGTATTATTTGTTCTGACATATCCACGGCTAATTGATGGTGTGGAATCATATGATTAATATATTCTAAATCACTTAATTCATTCATATCCTATAATAATTGGAGGTTTTATAAAATAATAGCAAAATAAAATATTTTCAATCCTTTTATTTTTATTCCAATCATTTTTCTTTCTTAACTAACAAAAATTATAATCAATCGAATATTTTATATAATATAATTTAACAATTATAAAAAATTAATTATAAATTAAAGTCTTAATTTATACTTAAACAACACAATATGTCTTCCGAAGAAACTACCGGTCAAATAGAAGTCGTAAAACAAACAGCTAAACCAAAAGAGATTATTAAAATTTCATTTTCATTAAATATGTACGAAAATGAAAAATCAGCAATCCGTCGTGTAATATTTCAAGGTAATGCCCAACGTGCCGAGAATAATAATATTAATGGTCGCAAGCATTCCCAATATGGCTAGTGTTTTTCGCGATAATAATTCAATCCCTTTTTGATAAATAACTCGCAAGAAAACCCCTATCTGAATAATCAACATAAATATCGATATCTTGGAGAAGTTATAATAATACTCCGATACTTTGTTTTCAGATATTTGGTCAAAGTAATATTGTATTAAAATCCCAGAGCACAAAAAAATTCCAAAAATGCTAAAAAACGGGAGCATCTTTATCATAAACCCACCTAGAGATGCAGTTGTACTAATCGTGGACGCACTTTGGATTGCCAACATGGCTATTGCGGCGGCAACAAGATAATAACACACAATGGATGTCGTCACTGCGTTTGCATCTGCCTTTCCAATTGTGAAAAATATCACAAGCAGTGATGCTCCAATACATGCATATATAAAATTGTTATAGTCCATTTATATTTATATCTTATTATACCCGTAGAGTTGTTTTATTTTCAACAAATTAATTATTACATTTCGACATTTTAGACATTTTTGTCTTCTTCTTCGGTAAAAAAAGGAGCGATTTCTTCTTCTTTTCTGTCTTCTTTGTTGGACTCTTCGAAATCTTGAATATTTTCAATACAAAAACGGACAAAATCATCAAACATGTTTATCACATTGGGGTGCAAAATTATTTCACTGTTGTTTTTATTATTTTCATCATTGTTGGATTTTTCCAGTTCTTTGTCATCCAGTCCTTCGTCATCCAGTCCTTCGGTTTCATTATATTCGTCCCCGACACAAAGTAATTGGTCCACAATAGTTAAAATAGTCGATTTGTATTGTTTTTTTTGTTGTTGAAATTTGCTTGGTTTTTTTTCACGCGCCTCTAAATATTTGCTATACATACTTTTATTTATCAAACAGTCTAACGATACACGATCTACGAAATTCATTTATTATTATTATAATAATAATATTATTTATTAATTTATTTTGTATTTAACAATTAAAGTACATAATTAAATAAAAAATGTTATTCTATTTTTAAGTTGGTTAAACAAAATCAGTATACTATCAAATATATTTTTTTATATTATTAGTTATATCATCGCTATACGTTTCAATATGAGATACAGAGTTTCGGCAAAAGGGACAACTTAATTTATTGTTGGTTTTATATTTGAGCAGATTCACAACACATGTTTCGCAAATATAATTTTGGTTACAGCATTTTCCTCCAGCCATTTCTTTTTCTTTAAAATATACAAATTTTTTTTCCGATTGCAATTCTAAACAAATAAGACAGGTGTTGGTGTCTTCTTCCAAATCGACAGTGTCGTCTATATTTTTTGTAGTACATTGAACTATAGACGGAATCACAATATTTCCTTCATTGTCATACATGACATTTTCATAACCGAAATAATCAAAAGTATATAGTAATAATGGTAAATCGTGTAGTATTAAATCGTGCATTTCTGGTTCCATTTCTTTAAATTCTTCCGTTCCGCTTTCGTCTTCCATTTCTTTCATTTCTTCCGTTTCTTTCATTTCTTCCATTCCGTATTCTTCTTCCATTTCGTAGTCGTTCATAATAATATATTATTTTAAATGTTGTTATTAATTTATAATAATTTTAAATCATTTTTTTGTTTTTGTTAGTTTGTATAAAAAAACAAAGGGTATTAATGTGGATAGCATTTTTTGTGTTTTATATTTTATAAAAAAATGATATTCATTTGCTTTATTATTAATATAGACGATTAGTTTAGAACAAAATGATGATATTGCGAGACTGGATTCCACCAGATAAAATTAATTGGAAACAATTGTCATCCAATCCAAACGCGATAACCCTCTTGGAAAAAAATCCAGATAAAATTAATTGGGAACATTTATCATTCAATCCGAACGCGATACATTTGTTGGAAAAGTATCGTACTAAAATTAATTGGTGGGCTTTATCTCAAAATCCAAATGCAATGCCTCTGTTGGAAAAGTATCCTAATGAAATTAATTGGGGGTGCTTATCTAGGAATCCAAACGCAATCGCACTGTTGGAAAAAAATCCAGAACAAATTAATTGGGTTACCTTATCTATAAATCCAAATGCGATACATTTGTTGGAAAAAAATCCAGATAAAATTAATTGGTATTACTTATCTATGAATCCAAATGCGATACATTTATTAGAAAAAAATCCAGATAA
>Ga0209702_10002666_pt1 | contig 30328 bp, 27 predicted proteins | sample FRY01_FD_187210 | JGI IMG/M metagenome (GOLD analysis project Ga0209702, IMG submission 187210) | Freshwater microbial communities from Lake Fryxell liftoff mats and glacier meltwater in Antarctica - FRY-01 (SPAdes) (version 2) | ecosystem: Environmental > Aquatic > Freshwater > Ice > Glacier... | reverse complement strand
TCGCCAGCTGCCCGATACCGGCGTCGCCACTCGGCCAGACTGCCCACACTCACCCCTCGCTTCCGGCAGAATGCCGTGGCGCTCCCCGGACTGCCTTCATACTCCAGGACTAATCGTCGCCGTTCCCTTTCAGTGTATCGCTTCATGCGCGCCAGTCTTCCCGACGCCATCCCACCCGACTAGACGCGGTTGCTGAAGGGCTTACGCTGATTCGTCCCAATGGATGGCGTCTTAACCGGCTGGCTGGGATCATCTAGGGGATAGGATTCCAGGACCTCAGACCAGAATTTGCTGTAAAGGAGTCTCTTCTCAATGAGGTCAGCCCGAGGCTCAAGAGGCTCCACCTCATCGCTCTCCTCAACTTCGGCCTCCTGGAGATGATCACCTCTAAACTCCACCACAATACGACGAATGATGGTCGACTGCGCGAGGACCCGCGGATGGACGAGGAGGGAACCGTCCGGAATTTGGTAGATCGCCATTTCGACGAGACCAAACGTGAAATGCAGAGTGCCGTGGTCTTCAATGAATGAGGTAATGGCACCGACATTTTCTCGGATGCCGTCCCCTGCGATCATCAGCAGGAGGTCCCCACGCCGGAGACTTCGAGACACGGCATCGATGAAGCGAGCTTCGTCGAAGTTTGCTTGGTTGGCTCCGACAACCTGAACCAGCGATTTGGCATTACCGCTATCGCGGTGAGTCGCGGCTCTGACTCCGGCGTCCAGTCGCTCGTATGTCCAATGGCTGAGTTCTTTTGCATAGTCGAGAATCTGGCCAACAACCTTTCGGCGGGCCTCTGGGTTGCGCCACAACTTGGCCTCGAGAACGGCAATGCGGCCGGAAGGAGTGGCATAGAGGATGTCGATAGGCCATGCCGGCGTGGCATGCTCGCGGCAAACTGGAATGAGACCGGAGAAGGTATCGTTGATTTCCGAAACCGGCACGGCTTCTGGATGCTTGAACAAAAGTTCCTGCAGCCAAGCTTCGTCGTAGGCGCCGGAACCTTGGGCACCTGTGAGGGGTACACGATCGAGAAGGACACCGGGGCCGGAGCCAGGGATCAGAATCGGGAGGGGATGCGTAACGTGCATTGGGGAAACTGTGCGGATAGTTCAGATGGCTTTCGAATCAAGCTTGCACCAGGCGGGATTTTTGTGCCCCCTCATTCACAGCTCAAAGTCCAAGAATCGCAGACCCCCACTTTCCGTTGGCGCGCTCCCCAGGTTTTGAATTATGGGTCTTGGATTCGATTTTGCCTGCAAGGCCGCCACCCGGGCCGGGGGAGGGCCGCGGGGAGGATGGGAGGGCGAACCCGGGGGCGGCGAAATCGGCGGCGCTCACTTTCCCCGCTTTTCGGTGACCTTGGTGTGCATTCCACGGAAGGCAGCCGCAGGCCGCAAACTCCACAGCGTCGTCTGCGGGGATAGAGAGCCGGCGGGCGGCAGCGATGGCGTCTTGGTTGGCGGCGAGGAAGACGAATTCCCAGGTTTGGGCGCGTTTTTCGGCGATGAGGTCGGCGATGTGGGCGTGGGCGTGGGCGAATTCGGATGAAGCGTTCTCCAGGCCGTCCGTGAGGATGGCGACGATGATTTTGGCCGGGCGACGGGCGAGTGGCCGGGCGGCGAAGGATTCGGTCATTTTTTTGATGGTGCGGCCGATGGCGTCGGGCAAGGCGGTGCGGTTGCGGCGGGGGTGGCGGCAGGTGGGACAAAGTCGCGTTGCGACGCGAGGAAGGCGTTGAAGCCGCCAATGGCGTCCGAGGCGATGGATTCCATGGAGCCGGAGCGATCGAGCATCACGGCGATTTCGGTGAGAGGGCGATGGCGGGCGACGGGGGCGGCCTGGGTAGATTGAATATTCATAACACCCGGATTCTTCCACGGGGGGTGGGACAATCGCGGGGAGAGGGGAATTGTTTTCTTTCAAAATGTATTTAACATCAATGCATTATTCACATTTGTCGGGAGTAGTTCTCTCAGCGTCCAGTGGATGGCGTTGCGTTTTGAGATGGGGATGGAAGGGTATTGAGATGCGCTTGGGATCGCTTCCGCCATGACTGTCCTCATTGCGAATCACGAGCCGCCGTTGAGCGACCTGTTGCGGCAGGTATTGGAGCGTCGATTTTCGAAACGCGGGCCGGTGCGCTTTTACTACTGCCACTCCGTGGGGGACGTGCGCAGTGTGGCGAGCTGGATTGGATTTGACCTGTTCATTCTGGTGGTGAACAACGTTTTTTGGGAAGGCGACGAGCCGCCGGATTTGCCGCGTCGAATTGGGGCGGTCGTGGCTTGCATAGATGAATTAAAGCGAACGTATGGAAAACCGGTCGTCGCGGTGTCTGGTTATTGGGCCCGAGGGTTCGGGTACCGGTTGGAAGCTGCTGGAGCGGACGTTGTATTGTCCCTGCCATTCGAGCTGGAAGTGTTCGGCGATTTGGTGGCGGCGTGCCTGGAAGGCCTTCCATCTGATTGACGCGGACGGTCCAAAATGCGGACAAATCGTTTGCTCCATCCTCCGTCACGACTGAATCCTGAGGTACGTGGACGCTGGTCCGGCGAAAGCCATTGCCAATGAGCGGAGGTGCCTGAGGATCTGAGGCCATGCGAAAGCCGAAGCCCACGCGGATCAAGCGTCGAGGAGTAGCGAAGAAGGCCGCGAAATCGACCGACCGTGGTGGTTGGACGCGACGGCCGCTGCACCGAATTTACGAGATCCACACGTGGGTGAAGGCCGGGCGGTACCCGAACTGCCAGCAGTTGGCCAAGGAGCTGGAGATGACCGCCAAGACGGTGCAGCGGGACATCAACTTCATGCGGGACCAGTTGAACCTGCCGCTGGCGTACGACGAGCAGCGGCACGGGTATTTTTATGAGAAGACGGTGGGCGATTTTCCACTGCTGCAATTGTCGCGGCGGGAGTTGGTCACCCTGTTCCTGGCCCGGCAGGCGCTGGGCACCGTGCGGGGGACACGGCTGGAGCAGGAATTGGCGCAGACGTTCGAGCGCCGGACCGCCGGCCTGAGCGACGAAGTGTCGTTTTCGTGGTCGGAACTTGACGCCGCCTTCTCGGTGCGGGCGACCGGGATTGTCGAGGCCGATGCACGCTTGTTCGGCGCGCTGTCGGACGCCATTTTGCAGGGGCGAGAGATCGAGTTCGTCTACCGTAAGTTGACGAGCGAGGCGCCGGAGACTCGTCGGGTACCGCCTTACCACCTGGGCCAGGTCGACCACGGGTGGTACTTGTTTGGCTTCGATCTCGACCGCGGGGCGGTGCGCACCTTTGCCCTGCCGCGGATCTCGGAGCTGGATGTGACGACGATGCCCTTCGAACGACCGGCCGACTTCACACTGCGCAGCCACTTGGGGGGCAGCTTCGAGGTTTGGAATTACCCGGATGCCGACAGCGGCGACCAGGAAGTGCGGGTCGTGTTCCGCGGGTACGCGGCGCGAGTGGTCGCCGAGCGCCGGTGGCACCCGAGCCAGGAAATCGGGTCCGTGCCGGCCGAGGAGGGGGCGATTGAGCTGAGGCTGCGCCTGCGCGGTCTGGAAGAGGTGGCCCGATGGATCCTGAGTTGGGGGCGTTGGGCTGAGGTGTTTCAGCCGGAGGAACTCAGGCGCCGGGTGCGGGAGGAGGCGGCAGCGGTTGCCGGACGTTGACTGGTTGGTGACCGGGGCCCAACACAGAGTGATTTCCTTCCGGTCAAGTTTCACCAAGCTCAGAGCGGTTGCCCGCCTTCGTTGAGGCGGGCAAGGTAGGCGTCGTAGACGAAGATGCGGTTGCGCCGCTGTCCGGTGAGTTCGCGAGCAATGCCCAATTCGACCAATCGGAGCATGGCTTTTGAGGCGGTGGGGAAGGACATGGTGGTTGTCGCACAGAGTTGTTTGAGGCTGAGCATGGGGCGCTGCCGGAGAGCGGCGAGGACGCGCAAGGTGGTGGCGGCGCCACGGCCGGTGACCTGAAGCGAGCGGGCGTCCGCCTCGAACAACTCGACCAACTGTCGCGCCGTCTGGACGGCACCGAGCGCGGTGTGCTCCACACCTTCGAGAAAGAAGTCGACCCACGCTTCCCAATCGCCCTGGGTACGGACACGGTCGAGAAGGTCGTAGTACACCGGGCGTTGGGCCTTAAGGTACAGGCTCAAGTACAGCAGCGGCTCGGTGAGCAGGCCGCCCTGATGGAGGAGCAGGGCGATGAGCAGGCGGCCCAAGCGCCCATTGCCGTCGAGGAATGGATGGATGGTCTCGAACTGGACGTGGGCCAAGGCGGCCTTCACGAGCACCGGCAGCCCGTCGGTGTCGTCGTGAAGAAAGCGTTCGAGGGCGGCCATGCAGGGTTCGACCTCGTGTGGCGGCGGCGGCACGAAACGGGCGGTACCGGGGCGCGTGCCGCCAATCCAGTTTTGGCTGCGGCGGAACTCGCCTGGCTGGGTTTCGCTTCCCCTCCCGCGGGCCATCAGATGAGCGTGCATCTCGCGCAGCAGCCGGTTGCACAGGGGAAACCCCTCCCGCAGTCGCGCCATGCCGTGTTCGAGGGCAGCCACGTAGTTCGAGACCTCGACCACGTCATCGAATGGCACCCCGGGGAGCTCCTCCAGTTCAAACAGCAGGAGGTCGGAGAGCGACGATTGGGTGCCTTCAATCTGGGAGGAGAGGACGGCCTCCCGGCGCACATAGGCGTACAGAAAGAGCTGCGGATCTGGCAGCAAGGTGCTGACGCTGTCGAGTCGCCCCACCGCCAGTGTCGCGCGTTCAAGAAGCCGCTGGCGCTGGCCGGCGAGATCGAGGGGCGGCGCTGGCGGCAATGGGTAGGGAACAAAGGCACGGACCTCTTCGCCGGCGGTCGCCGTGACGTGGTAGGTGCCGGAAGCCGAACGGTGCATGCGGAAGGTTGAATAAGGAATTGGCTTATTCAAGCAAATAAGTCTTTTCTTTAATAAAGAGACCAATGGCCCTTCGTTAAAGGCGACCGGTCAGATCCCTTGTGCAGGTTTTCTTTCCACGGGCGGCAAAGTCCTTCAGAAGCTGCGGGTCACTGCTCTACGAGGTCGAAGCCTGGATCGAGGAGGGCCGGCCGATCCAATGCGAGCCGTCCACCGATCGGGAGCACTGGAAACTGCGAAGCCCGCTGCAACGATCTCTACGCGGCTCCCTATCGACCGGCGATGGTGGGACCGACACCGGCTCCAACACGCTCCGGCTACGGGAAGCGCCACTGGTCAAAATGATAATGCCGAGCGAACAATGCGGCTACCGTGCACACTGCTCAGGGCGGCGGGCCACGCCCTGACGCAACGTGGGACAGGGCAGCCGTTGTTTGCCTACCTCGCCCAAGCGTGGCGGAACCGGGCGCAGTGGGAAGTCGAAATTGTTGCCACGTTATGGCCACTTTCTGCCACCAATCTGCGCCAAACGTCGCTCATCCCTGCCAATCAGCGCGAAGCTTGATCCAGAGGATCGCGTCTCACAAATCCCTGATTTCAATGGCATTTAGGCTTCCAAAACTGGCGGAGGGGGTGGGATTCGAACCCACGGAAGCTTTCGCTTCGGCGGTTTTCAAGACCGCTGCCATAAACCGCTCGACCACCCCTCCTTGAGTGTGTGCGGGAATGGGATCCATACTCCTGGGTGGGCGGAGATCAACCTTGGGAAGCGGGGGAAGGCTGGAATCGTTTTGGTTCGGGCTGGGGGCGGCGGGTGTGGGCTCTATGGGGGCGCACTTCCGTTCGTTTGCGGCGGTGGCTCCGCACGGCCCGTCGGACAGCCGGTGTCCCGGGCGTGTCGATGGAGGAGTGGGGTGGTTGGTGGCCGCGGTTTGATTTCACCGCCTGCGCGCCCGGAGGTCGCGCCCCACCTTGCGCCGGCAGGTTGCGTGCGAAGCTCCAGTGGTCTTGATTTGGCGGCGAAGGCCAAACGGCTACGGTTCCGCGGGCGGCGTGACCCCCAGGGCGGATTCCAGGGCGCTGAGGCGGGTGCGGAGGGCGGCCATTTCCTGTTCCATGGCGGTGCGCCAGTCGGCGACGGCGACCGCGGGGGCAGCGGGTGTGGCGCCAGTGATGGCGACCGGTGTGGCCGAAGGGCCGGCGGGTTCGGGAAAGAGCAGGGGGGCGTAGGTGGCGGCGCGGCGGCCGCTGCCCGGCGGATGAAACACAACGAGCGGACCATCCTGCCATTCCATGAGCCGGCGCAGAGACGTCTCGATCGCCTCGGGATCGGCGAAGGCGAACAGGCGCTCGGTGCGCGACCGGAGTTCGGCGACGGTCTGGGTGCCGCGCAGGAGGAGGACGGCGAGCAGGGCGCGTTCGGCCTGGTGGAATCCCGGGAAGTAGCCTTCGGCGAGGTGTTTGTATTTGGGGGCGCGGGAGCCGGCGAGGTGGAGCATGGAGGCGAGCTTTTTCCGACGCAGGCCGGCGAGGGCTTCATCGACCTCGGCCTCGGTGAATCCCACCACTGGTTCCCGGTTGGAGGTCTGGTTGCAGGCGTTGATGACGGCCGCGAGCGTCAGCGGATAATAATCCGGGGTGGTGGCTTCTTTTTCGAGCAGGCAGCCGAGCACGCGGGCTTCGGGAAAGGTCAACAAGGGGTCCATGGCGTGAGCATGCCATACGCACGAATGGCGGGTGGAGCAACCGCAGGTGGTGCTGCGCGCGATGGGGCGCGACGGGTGGGGCGCGACCTCCGGGCGCGCAGGCAGTGAGGACGATCCGCGGCCCCACAGCATGCGCCTTCTCGGGCGGTTCCCGCATGGGGACCACGCGTGGACCACGAGTGGACCACGAGCGGGGCACGAGCGGGGCACGAGCGGGGCACGAGCGGGGCACGCTTGGGCGCGCAGAAGGAGGTGTAGGCGGGGTTCCTGAGGGTGTGCGCCCGCCGCTTACGGGCCTGGAAGTCCCGTCCCACCTTGCGCCTGGAAGTCCCGTCCCACCTTGCGCTTGGAAGTCGCGTCCCACCTTGCGCTTGGAAGTTGCGTCTCACCCTGCGTCTGGAAGTCCAGTCGCAGGTTGCGCCTGAATCAGCGTCCGGCGGTTTCGTTTTCGCGCGGGAGCACGGTGAGGCGCGCCGGTTGCGACGCCTGGCCGCCGTCGGCAGTGGCGCGCAGGTGGAACTGCCGGGTTCCGGGAGCGGCCATGCGGGCGGCGGTGATGAAAAACTCCCGTTCGGTCTGGCCTTCGACGATGAGCAGGCCGTTCAGGCCGATGTTGTCGATGTAGAGGCCGTGCGGCAGGTTGCGACCCGCATCGTCGCCGCCCAGCTCGATGCGGCCGGGAAAATTCACGCGGGTCGTTTTTACCCGGGCGGTGATGGTTTCGCCTGGGCGGATGACAAATTCGGGCAGCCCGTCCGGCCCGGATACCTGCTCCCCGGCGGTGGTGATGACGACCAGCACCGTGGCGGGCGGACCGAGCTGGAGGTCACCGAGGCCGCCGAGCGCGCGCCGCGTTTCCCGGCCGCCGATGACGGCGGTCGCGGTCAGGGTGACGGCTTGGTCGGTGGCTGCGTCGGGATCGCCCGCCTCCGCGGCGGCGCTGAGCACGGCGATGGCGGTGGTCTGGCCCGCCTCGATTACGACCGGGGTGCTGAGGGCATAGCCGGGGGGCACGCCCGTGGCGTCGATCCGGATCGGTCCGTCAAATCCTTCGCGGCGTTCCGCGGTGAAGACGATTTCGCGCCCGCTGCCCGGGCTGACCTTGGGGTCGCGTCCGCCGACCTGGACGGTGAAGTCCGGGCGGCGCGGGCGGATGGCCAGGGTGTAGTCAAACCCCTTGGCGGCTCCGAAGCCGCGGACATCGGTCACCCGCACGGCATAGGAGCCCTCGCGCGGTGCGGTGAAGAGGAGTTGCGAGTCCGCGCCGAGGCGGCGCATGGGGTCGTCGTCGTTCTCGAAATTCACGCGGAAGACAGGCAGGCCGTTCGGGGCCGGCTGGGTGCCGGGCGGCAGGGGGGTGACAATGTAGGCCGGTTCGCCGAGGGCGTGGACCAGGGCCGGGGTGGAGAAATACGTCCAGCGCCGGCCGCCCCCGGGGTAGACCTTGAACCCGGAGTCCGGCCCGCGGGGGTAGAGCCAGAGCCGCACCACCTCGCCATTCGCATACAGGTATTCGTTCAACTCCATCTCGGCCCAGTTTTGCAGACGGAAATCGTCGGACGTATCCGAATCTTTGCCGCGGAAGGTGAACCACGTGTCCCGGGTCGCCTGGAGCACGACTTGTTCGACCGGCCCGCCGCTCACGGCGTCGAGCACCTCTAGCCGGGAATCGAGCTTCGATCCGGAGCGGGCAGCGGTGATTTCAAAAACCATCTCTTCGCCGGCGCGGGCGTGGAAGCGGAAGACGTCGGCCTCGCCGGCGGAGGCAATCGCCCCGGTCACGAGCGCGGGCCAGGCCAGCGGCTGCGCGGTGACGGGCGTGTCGTTGGGTTCGGCCTCGGCGATGGTGGCGGGCTCCGCCGGGGGGGCGTCCGCCGCCGTGGGTGGCGGCAGGTCCGGCGGGGCGGCGGCCGCGATGGAGTCGGGCGCGGCCGCCGGCACGGCCACGGCGGCGGTGGTGCCGTCCAGGCGCGCGAGCCAGAAGGTCCCTGGTGCGGGAGCGGCCAGCAGCACGGGCGAGAGGTCCGGCTGCGGGCCAAAGTCATGCTGCAGCTCCAGGCCGGGCAGGCTCCAGAGCTTGAGCGAGCGGTCGTCTGCGCTGCTCAGCAAATGGCGGCCGTCGCTGGTGATGGCGAGGCCATGAATGGCGGACTCGTGGGCGAAGCGCGCGGCCAGCGGAGGGTTCAGGCCGGGTTCGGTGCGGGAGGTGAACTGCCAGAGATGCAGCCGTTTGTCCGCGCCGGCGGCCACGATGTGCCCGCCGTCCGGGGTGAAGTGCACGGCGGCCAGCTCGCCATGCGGCTGGTTCAGGGTGTCGAGCCGCTCCCCGTCGGCGACGCGCCAGAGTTTGACCGTTTCGTCGGCGCTGGCGGAGGCGAGCACGGTGCCGGACGGATGCCAGGCGAGATCGAAGATCGCGCCCTTGTGCACGTCGATCGAGCGCACCAGGGAGCCGTCGGCGGGGTTCCACAGCCGGATGATGCGGTCATAACCCGCGGTTGCGAGCAGGGTGCCGTCCGGCGAGAGCTCGGCATCCGACAGGACGTCGCGGTGCAGGCCAAATTCCCGGATGACCACCCCGCTGGCCGCCCCGCGGATCTGGGCGACCCCGGTCAGGCCGGGAATGCCCCCGGCCACCACCACCTGGCCGCCGTCGGCGGAAAAATGCACCGCGTTCACCTTGTCCGGCAGGTCGGTGAAGGTGGTGAGCACAGTGCTGGTGGCTGCGTCGCGGATTTCCACCGCTCCGCTCCGCGCGACCGCGAGGCGGGTGCCGTCCGGCGAAAAGGCGGCGGCGGTGATCGGGGCGGCTCCCGTGGCGGGCGCGGCCAGCGGCACGCTCAGGCGGCGCAGGATCGAGTCGTCCTGCGCGGGTCCGGGCGCACCCGCGGCAATCCACCGCCGCAGCGTGTCCACGGCCCCGGCCGGCACGCGCGGTTCGTCCTTTGGCGGCATCACCGGCTTTTCTGCACCTTCGACCAGGCGGAGCAACATCGACGCCCCCGGGTCGCCCGCCGCGACCGGGTCGCCGTGGTCCCCGCCGCCGGCGCGGAGCGCGGCGAAGGTTTCCACCGAGAGGCCGCCCTCGAGGTCCGCGTCGTTGTGGCAGCCAGCGCAGTGGCTGCGGAGGATCGGGGCGATGTCGGTCTCGTAGCGCGGCGCGCTGTCGGCCGCGGCCAGGACGGCGCTTCCTAACAAGACAACAAAAGGGTGCGGGCGCATGGCGGGGGCGGGAGGTGGGATCAGTGCTGGAAGAGGAATTCGCGGCTGGTGAGGAGCGACCAGAAGAGGTCTTCGACGGCGGCACGGTGCTCTTCGGCGGGGGTGGCGGCGAGCACGGCGGCGGTTGGGGCGCGTTCGGAGTCGCCGGGCGGGCGGCTCAGCGCCAGCCACCACAGTTCCTCGATGAGGTGTTCCGGGGGCAGGGCGCGGGCGAGCAGGGCGGAGACCCGGCCTGCGGGGGCGGCGAGTTTGTCGTTGATGGTCGAGCCGTTGGCGAGGTGGAGCACCTGGACCAGGCTCGGCTGGTTGCTGCGTTCGCATTCGCAGGTGATGTCGCGCGCATTGCGGCCGAAGGTTTTGAGGAAATAGTTCCTGACCGCCGAGTCCTGGAGCTCGAGCGCGCGGGTGCCGGGGGCGTAGCGGGTGGTGGCCTCGTTTGACCCGTCGTTCAAGGCGAGCTCGGTGAAGGTCTCGCTGACCTGGGTCACGTCGGTGATGGCATCACTGAGCACCTCGGCCATCAGGCGGCGCGGCTGGTGGCGGGCGTAAAACCGCCGGTCGTCGGCATTTTCCGGCAGCACCTCGCTGGAGCGCCGGTAGGTCTGAGATACAAGGATCTCCCGCATCAGCGCCTTGAGGTCGAACTGCTGTGCGACCACAAAGTCCGCGAGCGCGGCGAGCAGCGGCTCGTTGCTGGGCGGGTTGGAGACGCGCAGGTCGTCGACCGGTTCGACCACGCCGGTGCCGAGGAAATTGGCCCAGACCCGGTTGGCAATGGCGCGGGCGAAGTACGGATTGTCCGGTGCGGTCAGCCACTCAGCCAGCGCCTCGCGGCGGTCACCGGGGGCGTCGGGATCGAGCGCGGGGGCGTCGAGCGGGGCGGGCGGCTGGGGGCGGCCGGTGCGCGGCTGGATCAGGTCGCCGCGGGGCTCGAGGTAGAGTGTGCGGGTGCCCTCGCCGCTGCGGGGGTCGCCGCCCCAGCCCTTGGCGCGGACGCGGGCGAAGAGATTGGCGAAGGCGTAATACTGGTCGTTGGTCCATTTTTCCAACGGGTGGTTGTGGCATTTGGCGCAGTTGATCGAGAGCGACAAAAACGCCTGGCTCACGTTTTCGGCCATCGTTTCGGGATCTTGGTGAACCGCGAAAAAGTTGGTCGCGCCATTTTCCAGCGAGGACCCGCGCGCGGTGACCAGGTCGGTCACCATCTCGTTCCAGGGGCGGTTGGCGGCGACCTGGTCGCGGATCCATCCGGCGTAGGCCTTGAGCGGTTCGGGCCGGAGTTTTGAGCTGGTGACGAGCAGGAGGTCGGACCATTGGTAGGCCCAATAATCGACGAATTCGGGGCGGGCGAGCAGGGCGTCGGCCAGCCGCGCGTGTTTGTCGGGCGCGGGGTCCGCGACGAAGGCGCGCGCCTCGTCGGGTGTGGGCAGGCGGCCGATGGTGTCGAGGTGGGCGCGGCGGACAAAGGTGGTGTCGGCGGCCGGCGGCGAGGGGAGGAGCCGGAGTTTTTGCAGCTGAGCGAGCACCAACTCGTCGATGAAGCCGGTGCGGGGCGCGGCGGCATAGGCCGCCTCGTCCACCAGGTGTGGAAAGGGCGCGACGATGCGGGCGGTGGCGAGCTGCGAGGAATACCAGACCGTGACCGCCCCCGCGCCATGGGCGATCCCGCTGACCTCGCCGGCGCTGTCGACGGTGGCCACGGCCTCGTCGGCGGAGGTGAATTTCGCCCAGCGGGTCACGTCGCGGGTGGTGCCGTCGCTGAGGGTGGCGTGCACCGCGAGTTTTTGTTTTCGGCCGGGGGCGAGGGCGGCTTCGGCCGGGGTGACCCGGAGGGAGGTGACGACCGGGTCGTGAGGTCCGGGCGGCGGTGCGCCCGCGCTGATCCAGGCGGTGAGGATGGCGTACTCCTCGGAGCCGGGCTCAAGCCGCCGGCCGCCCTTGTGGGGCACGGCGGTGGTGGGTTTGGTCAGGAGCAGGCTGCGGGCCGGGTCGGCTTTTTCGACACGGCGCCCGCGCACTTCGCGGGTGATGGTGAAATAGTCCTTTTCGGGATCGTAGCCGAAGAGCGAGAGCCGGAAGCCGCCCTTGCCGGCGATGGCACCGTGGCAGCCGCCGGTATTGCAGCCGGCCTTGGAAAGGATCGGCAGCACGTCATGGCGGAAGGACGGCGCATCGGCGGCGGCCGTGCGAAGCGGCCCGGCGGCGGCGGCCAGCAACAGGACGAGGACGAGGCGGGTGGGCCAGGCGGTCATGATTGGGTCGTATGGGGGCGGGATGCCGTGGCGGCTCAGACAAACAATTCCCGGATCGGCTCGGTGCCGAGGTCGGTGAGGAAAAACGGCCGTCCGCCAGGGCCCGGCAGGTGCGCCTTGTGGTCGAGGCCGAGGCTGTGGAAGACGGTGGCGACCAGGTCGCCCGGGCCGACCGGCCGTTCGGCGGGAAAGCCGCCGATGGGGTCGCTTTTGCCGATGGCGCGTCCGCCCTGGATGCCGCCGCCGGCGAAGTAGGTGGTGAAGCATTGCGGCCAGTGGTCGCGCCCGCCGGCCGGGTTGACTTTGGGGGTGCGCCCGAATTCGGACAGGCACGCCACCAGCGTGTCGTCGAGCATGCCCCGCTGGCCGAGGTCCTCGATGAGCGCGCTGTAGGCCTGGTCGTACATCGGGCAGACGATCTCCTTCATGCCCTGGATGGAGGTGAAGGGTTTGGAGCCGTGGATGTCCCAGGTGATCTCGTCAAACACGGTGAGGAAGGTGTTGATGGTGACGAAGCGCACGCCGTTTTCGATCAGGCGGCGGGCCAGCAGGCAGCACTGGCCGAAGCGGTTCATGCCGTAACGCTCGCGCACCGCGGTCGGCTCGTCCGCCAGCGCGAAGGCCTGGCGCGCCTGCTCGCTGGTCATCATGCGGAAGGCGGCATGGAAATTCTCGTCCATCAGGCGCGCATCCTCGCTGGCCTCGAACTCGCGGACCGCGCCCTCCACGATGTCGCGCAGCCGCCGGCGGCGGTCGAGCCGCGCCGCACCGATCTGGTCGGGCGGCAGCAGGTCGGGCACCCGGAAATTCTTCTGCGACGGATCGGCCATCAGGGCGAACGGATCGTGGGCCTTGCCCAAAAACCCGCCGGCCTGGCCGTTGGGCAGGTTTCCGCCGCCGCGGCCCATCAATTGCGGCAGCACGACAAAGGGAGGCAGGTCGGTGCGGCGGCCGAGCAGGTAGCTGGCGACCGCGCCGGCATGTGGCGTCTGGATGCCACCGGTGAAGCGCCGTCCGGTCTGCAGCATCTGCCAGCCGGCGTCGTGCACGGCCGCGCCGTCATGGTGGCACGAGCGGACCAGGGAAAACTTGTCCGCGAGTTTCGCGTGGAGCGGCAGCAGTTCGGAGAGCTCAAAGGCGTCGGACCGGGTCCGGATCGGCGAGAACGGACCGCGGATTTCAGAGGGGGCCTCGGGTTTCATGTCCCAGAGGTCGAGATGGCTCGGCCCGCCGAGATTGAAGATCATGATGCACGATTTTTTGTCGGACCCGGGCTGGGTGAGGCCGGCGGACTCGGCCGCGAGCATCTGCGGCAGGGAGAGCCCGAGCGCGGACAGCGCCCCGATCTGCAAAAACTCGCGCCGGGAATGGCCGGGGCCGCAGAGCACCGCCCGGTCCCGCGGGGAATCAGCGAGGAAATCGAACATGGAGCCATGGTATCGCGCTGCGCGCCCGTGTCCACTCCGCCGGGAAGCCGGTGGGAGGCGGGCCCCGGCGCGGGGGCACCGCATCTTCGGATGCGGGCATGGGCCCGATGTGCTTCACTGGGCGGGTGATTTCGTCCCAGTCCCTGCCTGCTGCGCCGCACGCTTCCAGCGTGCGCTTTCCTGCGTGGTGGGCCGGTCTCGAGGGGTGGGGGTGGGGGCGCGGCGACTGGCTGGTGCCCGCGGTGGCGGGTTTTCTGGCGGGCTACTACCTGTTTCCGGGGGCGTGGTGGCATGGCCTGTGGCTGTGGGGGGCGGTCCTGCCCGGGCTGGTCTGGCATCGCTGGCGGGGCGCGCTCGATTTCGGCGGCGTGGTCGGTGCGGCGGCCGTTTGGCTGGCCGGGTATCTGCTGCTCGCGGTGATCCAGAATCCTCCGGGCGCGGACGGGGACGGGGCGCGCCGGTTGCTGGAGGCCTCGACCGGCCTGCTGGGGGTGCTGGTGCTGGTGGGGGCGATGGCGGCCGCGGCGCAGACGAAGGGTGGCTTGGCGGCGTGCCAGAAATGGTGCGTGGCGGCGGCGATGCTGGCGGCAGTCACCAGCCTGGTGATTTTTTACGGCGTGAATGCCGGCGCGAGTTTCGGGGAGCGATTGCGGAACTGGTTTGTGCATGGCGGGCAGCATCCGGTCCCGACCGCCATCAGCTTCGGATTTGCGGCGATCTGGGCGGGGCTGGGCCTGGCCCGGTCCGCCACCCTGGCCTCGGCCTGGCGATGGGGGGGCGTGCTCTTCGTGCTCAATCTGGCGGTGGCTTTTTGCCAAAGCCGCGGTGCCTCCCTGGCCATGCTGGTGGCCACGATTCTGCTGGCCGTGCTGGTCCGGCGGAAGCGTGCCGTGCTGCCGCTGTTCTGGGTGGTGCTGGCGCTGGTGGCTTTCCACTTTTTGAGCCAAAACCTGGCGGCCCGCGCGGCGCTGGCCCGGCAGCATCCCGGCCTCGTCGTGGTGCCGGCCGCCTCCGCCAATCCATTCGACAGCCGGCTTCCGGAAAACGGGCTGAGCCATTGGGTCGAACGGGGCGACGCGGGCCGGCTCAATCTGTACCGGCTCCTGCTCCAGCGGATCGAGGAGCCGTCCCAGCGGTTCTGGGGAAAAGGCTGGTGGGACGAACATTCCGCGGCGGCCGAGGTGCGCTGGCCGGCCACGCATCCGCACAGCGTGCTGGTGGCCACACATTACCACGGCGGGCAGGTCGCCTTGGTGGGGCTGCTCTTTTTTGGGGTGCTCGCGCTCAGCCGCGCCTTCGAAGTCTGGCGCGGCGGGCTGGGGCTGGAGGGGCTGGTGCTCTTTGTCTACGGCACCACCGCCCTGGTGTTCGATGGCGAGGCGCTGACCACGCTGTTCACCGAGCCGCGGTTTGAATCGCTGGTCTTCTGGGTGCCGGTCGGCCTGATCGCCGGGCGTTACGCCGCACTGCGGGCGCAGCCGCTGGCGGTGTCGCCGGCTGCGACGGCCGTGGAGAAGGCGGCCGCCGCCCTTACTTCCGCTGCTTCGTGAGCAGCCATTCGTAGAGCTTTGGGTCGGCGTACGTCGGCGTCCAGCTGTCGTGGGCCAGATCGGGGTAGATCGTGAGTTCCACGTCCTTCGCGCCCGCGGCCTTGAGGGCGTCGACCATTTCCTGGCTGCGCGCGAGCGGCACCGCCTCGTCTTTGGCACCATGGTAGACGCGGATCGGGAGGTCCTTGATTTTGGCCGCCTGCGCCGGGTCGCCGCCACCGCAGACCGGTACTGCGGCCGCAAAAAAATCGGGGAACTTGGTGGTCAGGCCCCAGGTTCCGTAGCCGCCCATGCTCAGGCCGGTCAGGTACAGCCGTGTGCGGTCGGGCTTGAACTTTTCCACCACGGCATCGGTCAGCGCCTTCACCAGATCGACATCCCACCACTGTTCCTTCGGGCATTGGGGGGAAACCACGATGAACGGCTGGAGGACGGGCAGGGAGTCGACGAGCTTCGGCGGCCCGTGCTTTTTGACGACGGCGAGGTCGTCGCCGCGCTCGCCGGCGCCGTGGAGGAAAACGAGCAGCGGGGCGCCTTCGGCGGGAGTGTCCTTGGGCAGCCACAGCCAATAGTGCAGGGTGCCGGAGGCGTTGGTGAACGATTGCGCGGTCTGGGTGCCGGGAGCCGGTTCGGCGGCCGATACCGAGCCGAGGGCGAGCAGGCCTGCGCAGGCCGCGAGAACGAGGTTTTTCATGGCGCTTCAGCCTGCGTGGCCGCCCCGGCCTGGCAAGGAGAAAACCGGCGGGTGCCGGGTGAGTGCGGCAAACTTTGCCCTTTGACCTTTGCCCATCGGGTGGAACCTCTGTGCTTCCATGCACATTGCCGACATCCTCTCTGCGCAGCGGCCGAGTTTTTCGTTCGAGTTCTTTCCGCCGAAGACCACCGAGGCGGCGGACAAGCTGTTTGAATCGATTGCGCAGCTCGAGCCGTACGCGCCCGCCTTTGTCAGCGTCACCTACGGTGCGGGCGGCTCCACCCGCGAGATGACGCACGACTTGGTGGTGCGGCTGAAGACGACGACGGCGCTGGATCCGATCCCGCATCTCACCTGCGTCTGCCATCAGGAGGCGGAGGTGCGCGATATCCTGGAGCGGTACGCGAAGGCGGGGGTGGGCAACATCCTCGCGCTGGGGGGGGATCCGCCCCGGGACCTGAAAAACTACCGCAAGGAGGACGACGCGTTCCAACACGCCGCCGATCTGGTCCGCTTCATCCGGAAATTTGGCGACCAGCCCGGGGCGCATCCCGACCCGCGCGGCTTCGGCATCGGGGTGGCCGGTTTTCCCGAAGGGCATCCCGCCACGCCCAACCGGCTCAAGGAAATGGATTTCCTCAAGGCGAAGGTGGACGCCGGGGCCGACTACATCGTGACCCAGCTGTTTTTCGACAACCACGATTTCTACGACTTCCGCGACCGCTGCGCCCTCGCCGGCATTCGCGTGCCGATCATCGCCGGCATCATGCCCATCACCTCCAGCGGCAGCCTGACCCGGATGGCCGACCTGGCCGCCGGCTCCCGCTTTCCCGCGCGGCTGCTCAAGGCGCTGGCCCGCGCCGGCACCGATCCGGAAGCCGTCCGCCGCGTCGGCCTGCACTACGCCACTGCACAATGCGCCGACCTGCTCGACCACGACGTCGACGGCCTGCATTTTTACACGCTCAACCAGTCGAGTGCGACTCGTGAGATCTACGCCAGCCTGGGGTTGGGCATGCCCGCGACCGTCCACCCGTGATCCTGCGCACGAGGAAACATGCCCTTGGGGCCGCCCCCTCGCGGTGGACATCACGACCAGTGCGCCTCCCTGCGCTTCCCATCTGGCCGATCATCCCGCCACCGCCAGCACGTCGCACGGCTTGAGCGGGAGCGGAAAGGGCGTCAGCGGCATCGGTTCGTCATGCGAGAGGTGCGCCGCGCAGTAGCGGAAAAACTCGGCGCGAGTGGCGGCGCGCCGGATGGCATGGAGGAAGGCACCGGTCGGTTCGACGCCGAGGCCGATGAAATTGAGATATTTTTTCATTTTCTGGACCTGCTGGGATTCGGTAACGCCGGGCGAGCAGACCGCCTCGTAAAGCGCCTCGATGTATTTGAGGACGTCGCGGCCGGCTGGCAGGGTGGGGGCTTCGCCCCGCAGGTGCTGCCGGATTTGGGAGAAGAGCCAGGGGTTGCGAATGGCACCGCGCCCGATCATCAGGCCGTGCGCTCCGGTCCGGGCCAGCACCGCCGCGGCGGTGGCAGGCGAATCGATGTTGCCGTTGGCCAGCACCGGGCAGGGCAGGGCGGCGGCGGCTTCCGCGATCAGATCGTACTGCACCGGGGTGCGGTACATGCCGGCCACGGTGCGGCCGTGCACGGTCACTAGGTCGACCTGGTGCCGGGCCAGCATCGGCAGCAGCCCGGCCAGCGGTTCAGTGGAATCGAAACCCACCCGCGTCTTGACGGTGAACCGCACCGGCGGGGCCACCACCTCGCGCAGCGCGCCGAGGATGCGGTCGACCTGCGGCAGGTCGCGCAGCAGCCCGCCGCCCGCGCATTTTTTGTAGACCACGGGTGCCGGGCACCCGAGGTTCAGGTCGATGGCGGCCACCGGATGCTGCTGCAGCTCTTTGGCCGAGCGCACCAGCGACGGGATGTCGTTCCCAATCATTTGCGCCACCACCGGCCGGCCGGTGGGATTTTCATCGATTGATCGCAGGATCCATTTCTCCAGCCGCGAGTCGGCATGCACGCGGAAATACTCGGTGTAATACACGTCCGCGCCGCCATACCGCGTCATCAGCCGCCAGAACGGCAGGTCCGTCACGTCCTGCATCGGCGCGAGCGCGAGCAGTGGCTGGCCGCGGTCCGCGGCGCCTGCGGTGCCGCCTGCGCGCGCCGGGAATGCCTGCATGGGCCACATCATCCCGCCAGCCTGCACCGGATCTTTAAGACTGCCAGCCGCCAACCCCGCCAACCGCATGCGTGCTCCGAGCGCCGGCCGCCGACCGGACCAAGGGGCCATCCGCGGCCGGAAATGGCCGGAAGAACGATTTCGTGCTTTTCACGGCGCAAAACGGTATCATGCGGCACGAGTTTTTCCGACAACTGCCCCCTCCATGAGCCATCACCTCGATTCCGACGACCGCGGCGTCATCCAGTCCTGCCCTGCCTGCGGCACCGCCAACCGCATTGCCTACGCCCGCCTCCCGCAGCAGGGCCGCTGCGGTGCATGCAAGGCGGAGCTGCCCGTCATCGATGAACCGGTCGATGCGCACGACGCCCGGGCCTTTGCGGCCCTCACCTCCCAATGCCCGCTGCCGGTGGTCGTCGATTTCTGGGCGCCTTGGTGCGGCCCCTGCAAGATGATGGCCCCTGAATTCGCCAAAGCTGCCGGCCTGGCCGCCGGAGAGGCGCTTTTTGTCAAAGTGAACACGGACGAACAGCAGGAAATCGCCGGCAAGTTCCGCATTCAGGGCATTCCCGCCTTCGTACTGATCCGCGACGGCCGGCTCGCGGCCCAAACCGCCGGGTTCCAGCCCGCCGCCCGGTTGGTGGAATGGGTCCGAGAGCACACCCGCTGAGGGGTGCCGGCACCCCTGGCGGGTCGATCCCGGTGCGGGTTGCGCGGTGACGCGCGCGGGAGGGAAAAGGGCGCGAGACCGACGGGTTGCACACCAGATCCTGATCGCCATCCAGGATCAAGAGGCCGCCGTTGTCGGCGTCAGATAACGCGTGGTCGCCCCGTTGCTGTCGTGGCCCGCTGCGCTTTGGTCGACGACCGGGATGGTCGTCAAGGTCCGGAAAGCCTCGCTCCGCTGCGCCCCCTCCGGGGAGCGAAAGGTCACCCGTTGCGGCCCAGCGCCACCAGGGCCCGGTTCAGATCCATCGCAGGCTCGTCCGCGGCCAGGGCCTCGGCGGTCTGGAGCTGCCGGCGGAGCACCTCGGCCCCAGCCTCGGACGCGTCGCCTCCCTGCTGCTGGCGTGCCGCGACGCGTTCATACAAGACCGGCGGCGGCGCTTCGCAGTGGACGAGGATCAACGGCACGCCCAGCTCGCCGGCGAGCTGGCGAAAGAGATCGCGGTGCCGCCGCTCGAGGAAACTGGCGTCGACCACCGCGCTGAAGCCGGCCACCACCACCGAACGGGCTAAATCGCGCAGATGTCGGTAGGTGGCGTCGCTGGCGGAAGCGTCGTAGAGTCCGCGGCCCAGCCCGGAATGGCTGGCGGCCAGCGGGCAAAGGCCGTGCCGGCGCTTGCGTTCGACATCCGACCGGAGGCGGATCGCGGGCCCGGCCTCGAGCAGGTGCTGCGACGCCCAGGTCTTGCCCGATCCCGAGACTCCATGGGTGATGAGGAGGGCCGGCGGTTTCCGCGCCGTGCAGCGCTGCGCATACGCGAGATAGGCGTGCGCCTGCGCCAGCGCCGCGGTCCGGCCGGCCTCCGACAGCGACGGCTGGCCGGCGCGGATGCCGGCAATTTTGGCCCGCACCATCGCCCGGTACACCAGGTAGAATGGCAGCACGTCGAGCGCGCCGTAATCGCCAGTCAGCTCAAGATAGGCATTAAGGAAGCGAAAGCCGAAATCCGGCCGCCCGCGCTCCGACAGGTCCATGACCAGAAAGGCGACCTCGCTGCCGACATCGATCCAGCGGAACGCCGGGTTGAATTCGATGCAGTCGAAGACGCACGGCCCGGCGTCCAGGCGCACCACGTTGCCGAGATGCAGGTCGCCGTGGCATTCGCGCACCCATCCGTCACGGTGCCGCGCCGCAAAATCCGGCTCCCGCTCGGTAAACTGCTTGCGGCTCCAGTCCGCGAGTTGATCGAGCACCCGCCGTTCCTCCGGTGTCTCGATCAGGCGGCGCAGTTCGGAGAAGTTGTCCTGCATGGGTGCCAGGATGGCCCGCGGCGTGCCGTACTCCTGCTCCTCCGCGGTCTGGGCCCGCGGCAACCGGTGGTGAAAATCCGCCACCAGGCGGCCCAGCGCGTCCATGTCGGCCGGCCTGGCCTCGCCGCGCGTCACCAGGGCATCGAGCAGGCCGTCCTGACCGAACTGCACCATCTTCACCGCATACTCCAGCGCCGGCAGGGAACCTCCAATCTGCGGCGTGTCGATGGCCCCGCCGATGGCCACCACGTCCAGATAGAGCGACGCGGCCAGCCGGCGGTTCAGCCGCAGCTCCTCCTGGCAGTAAAACCACCGCCGCTCCAGGGTGCTGAAATCCAGGAATCCGAGGGCCAGTGCCTTTTTGATTTTGTAGGCGAAGGGGCCGGTCAGAACGACAAAGGAAATGTGCGTCTCGATGACCGAGATTTCACCCGCCTCATGGGGAAAACTCGACGCCTTGAGCCGGCCCAGCAGCGCGCGTTGCCGGGCCAGCGGATCGGATTCGGCATGCGGGTCCGGGTTCATGGCTGCAGGTGCTCGTCGAACCACTCCGCGAAGGCGCGCACGTCCCAGGCCATGCTCAGCCAGCCGTGGTTGCCGCCCGGATGGATGACGAGCTCGACGCGGCGCCCCAGCTCCCGCGCGCGGGCCTGGAAACGCTGGGATTGATCGAGCGGCACCAAGGTGTCGGCGTCGCCGTGGTAAATGAGCGTCGGCGGCAGGGCGGCGGTGACGTGAAAGATGGGCGACATCGCGCGGCCGGTGATCTGCCAGGCCGCGAGGTCGCGGGGCTCCTGGGCGAAGGCTTGGATGAAGCTTTTGGGCGCGCCGCCGTCGTGGAGATTCTCGGTGGAATCGCCGAGGTTCAGCAGGTCGGTGACCGGGTAGAAGATGGCGACGGCCTGGACCGCGCTCGTTTCGCGGTCCACCGGATCCGGGGCGTCGGCCGGGCCGGGCCCGCCGCGGGTGGCCAGCATCAGGTTGAGGTGCCCGCCCGCGCTGCCGCCGCTGACCCCGAGCCGCGCCGGGTCCACGCCGTAGTCGCGGGCATGGTGGCGGATGAAGCGAACCGCGCGGTTCACGTCCTCCACCGTCTCCATGACCGTGGCTTTCGGCTGCGAGACGTGCCAGACCGGGATGACCGTGAAGCCGCGCCGCAGGAGCGGGGCCACCATCCACGGGCGGAAGGAGTTCGCTCCGGATTTCCAGCCGCCGCTGACCATAAACATGACGCCGCGCCCGTTGGGCCGGGCCGGCCGCACCACCTCAAGCCTCAGGTCCTGGCCGTGGCGCTGGCCATAAACGATGCGCGGACCGCGCTCGCAGGAGGGATGGAAATACAGCCAGGTGCCGCCGGCGACCACCGCGGCCAGGAGGATCATGACCGCAAGCAGGCGCCGCAGGAGTCGCAGGGATCGGCGGAGTTTCACGCCCCCAACATCACGGGAGATCAGCCGTCCGGAAAGGCGGATTTTGAAACAGATCCGGATGAACGCGGGCCGGTCCGCGCTTTCTCGCGGGCAGTGTGAGCGGCGGCCTTGGCCCCCGTGGCCTGGAAGCCAGCGCTGCGGCCGTTAATCGCCGGTCTTGAGGACCTTGATGAAGGCTTCCTGGGGGATGTTGACCTTGCCGATCGACTTCATCTTCTTTTTGCCCTCCTTCTGTTTCTCAAGGAGTTTGCGTTTGCGGGAGATGTCGCCGCCGTAACATTTGGCGGTCACGTCCTTGCGGAAGGCGCGGATGTTTTCGCGGGCGATGATCTTGCCGCCGATGGACGCCTGGATCGGGACCTGGAACATCTGCGGAGGGATGACATCCTTGAGTTTTTCGCAGAGCACGCGGCCGCGCTGCTCGGCCTTGCTGCGATGGACGATGACGGAAAAGGCGTCGACCGGTTCGCCATGGATGTTGATGTCCATTTTGACCAGGTCGGAGGCCGTGTAGCCGGCCTGTTCATAGTCCATTGAGCCGTAGCCGCGGGTGATCGACTTCAGCTTGTCGTTGAAGTCGACGAGGATTTCGTTGAGCGGCAGCGAGCAGGTGAGCATCAGCCGGGTCCCGTCGAGGGTCTCGGTATTGGTGACCTGGCCGCGCTTGTCCATGACCAGCGACATCACGTCGCCGATGAAATCATTGGGGATGAGGATGAACGCCTTGACCATGGGCTCGCGGATTACCGCGATGTTGGGCACGGGCGGGAGGAAGGTCGGATTGTCGACCGTCATTTCGGTGCCGTCGGTCAGGGTCAGTTCATAGACGACGCCCGGGTAGGTGCTGATGACGTCCATGTTGAACTCCCGGCGCAGGCGCTCCTGGACGATCTCCATGTGAAGCAGGCCGAGGAAGCCGCAGCGGAAGCCGAAACCAAGGGCCACGCTGGACTCGGCCATGTAGCGGAAGGCGCTGTCGTTGATCTGCAGCTTGCCCATGGCCGCCTTGAGCTGTTCGAAATCGTCCGTGCTCACCGGATAGAGGCCGGCGAAGACCATCGGCTGGATCTCCTTGAAGCCGGGCAGCGCCTCGGGAGCCGGATTGCTCCGCTCGGTCATGGTGTCGCCGATCTTGACCTCCTTCGACTCCTTCATGTTGGCCACCACGTAGCCGACATCGCCGGGGCCGAGCTGGTCGATCACGGTTTTGGCGGGGGCGAAGACCCCGACCTCCTTGATTTCGTAATTCCCCTGAGTCGCCATCATGCGGATGGCCGTGCCGCGTTTGAGGATGCCGGAGAAGACGCGCACATACATGATGACGCCGCGATAGCTGTCGAAGACGGAGTCGAAGACGCTGGCGCGCGTGTGCGGGTAGTCCTCGCCCTTCGGCGGCGGGATGCGCTTGACGATGGCCTCGAGAATGTCCGTGATGCCGATGCCGTTTTTGGCGCTCGCCGGAATCGCCTCCTCGTGGGGGATCTGGAGGATGTCCTCGAGCTGCTTGTGGACCATCGGAAGGTTGGTCGCCGGCAGGTCGATCTTGTTGATGACCGGGACGATGGTGAGCTTCTGCTGGTTGGCGAGGTGAAGGTTGGCCACGGTCTGCGCCTCCACGCCCTGGGCGGCATCAACAATCAGGACCGCGCCTTCGCAAGCGGCCAGCGACCGGCTCACTTCATAGGTGAAATCGACGTGCCCCGGGGTGTCGAGCAGGTTGAGTTTGTAGGTTTTTCCATCCCTCGCCCGATAATGCATCGTGACCGGATGCGCCTTGATGGTGATGCCTCGCTCGCGTTCCAGGTCCATGGAATCAAGGTGCTGCGCCTGGAGCACCCGCACCGAGACCTGCTTGGTCTCCTGCAGGAGGCGGTCGGACATGGTCGTTTTACCATGATCGATGTGGGCGATGATGGAGAAGTTGCGGGTCAGCTCGGTGGCCATGCGGAAAAATCGTGAAAACGGGGGGCGCGCCTCGGTCGCACGCCAGCGCCGGTAGGATGAGGCGAACGTTTAACCTACGGGCCGCGGGACAAAAGGCAAGCAGGCAGGGGGGACGGGCCGGCGGAGCAAGGTGGGGCGCCCCGAGCAAGGTGGGGCGTGCCCTCCGGGCGCGCAGGCGGTGGGCGTGCGCGCGTCCGGAACCGGCCCGCATCTTGTGCTGTGTGTGCCGGAGGGGGAACCCGAAGCCGGCCCCCTCAGCGGCCGGGCGAGCGTCGGACGCGCGTCGTCGGTCGCGGAGCTGGTCGCGGAGCTGGTCTTGGCCTTGGTCGTCGGGGGGCCGGTCCAGCGTCGGATGTGGCGGCCGCTTTGCGTTCCACGGCCCGGGCTTGCGCGGGGCGGGGTTTGGGGGTGTTGTGCCGGGCGAGGAGCTGGCTGGTTTCGCCGGCGGAGAGGATGCGCCAGCGGCCGGATTTCAACTCGGGGGCGGTGAAAGCGCCGATGCGGACGCGCTGGAGACGCTGCACGCGGTAGCCCAGCGCCTCGAACATCAGGCGGATTTGACGTTTGAGGCCCTGGGTCAGGGTGAGGGCGACGACCCGCGGCTCGATCTGTTCCACGTCCACGGCCTTGGCGAAGCCTCCCTCGATCATCATGCCCTTGAGCAGTTGGTCGCGGTCCTCCTCGCCGCGAAAGACGCGGTCCACGGCCACAAGGTATTCCTTTTCCACGCCGAAGCGCGGGTGGGTGAGTTTCTCGGTCAGCTCGCCGGAGTTGGTGAGGATGAGCAGCCCTTCGCTGTCCTTGTCGAGCCGCCCCACGTAGTGCAGCGACTGGAAATGGGCCGGGAGGAGTTTGTACACGGTTTCCCGAATGCCGGGTTCGCGGCGCGGATCTTCCAGCTCGTCGTGCCGGGTGCACAGGAATCCCGGAGGCTTGTTGAGGATGAGGGTCGTGTCGACATGCGCCTTCACCTTGCGGCCATCGACGACCACCTCGTCGCCGTCGGCGACCTGGGTGGCCAGTTCGGTGATCTCGTTGCCGTTGATAAAGACGCGGCCATCCGCGACCAATTGCTCACACGAGCGGCGGGAGCCGAGGCCGCAGGCGGCGAGATAGCGGTTGAGGCGCATGACAGGTGGGTCAGGGGGATGAAAACGGGCGCCTCGCCGGTCGTCTCCTGGACGGTCGATCAGGGCGGCAGGGTCAACCCATCAGGATGATTTCAGGTGACGGGCGGCCAGCAACACAAACGAAAAGGCGACGGGCCGAGGGCCGTCGCCTTGATCGGGAACGCAAAAACGTGAGCGCGGACGGGGATTATTCCGCCGGTTTGGTTTTGGGCAGGCCGAGCGGGGAACGACCGTCCTTCCAAAGGCCGCGGGCCTGCATGAGCTTGACGCGCTCAAAACGCTTGAGCACGCTGCGCTTGGAACCGACGGATTTGGACTTCTTGAGACTTGGATGCTGCGACATGGCGGGAATCCGTTAGGATGAAACGGGCCGGGAGCATAACCGCCTCCGCCCATTTGCCAACTGGTTTTTGGCCGTTATCGATGTGGAGCCGGGGACGGGTCCAAAAAGTGATGGGGATGCGAGGGCCGGCGGCCGGCCCGCCGCAGGCCGCGGCAGGTGATTTTTCGCAAGAAAGCGCTACCCCGGCGGCGCGACCCCGCGCATGATGGCGGCCCGGATGACGCCCTTGCTGGCCAAGACTTTTTCCATCGAGAGCAAGGAACTCTGGTTTCAGCTCCGACAGGTGTATGTGCACGAGGAGCTGCTGCGTCCGGTTTTTGTCTGGGGCGTGGGGCTGGGGACCGTGCTGCTGCTGGCCGCCCTGATGTTCCGGGATGAGCGGCTGAAGATGGCGGCCCTTATTTTGACCGGCGCGGCGGGTCTGGCGGTGATCCCGTATCTGCAGATTCGCGAGGAGGCGGCCCGCAAACCGCATCCGCGCGCCGAACCGCCGGCGAAGGTCACCCGGCTGCGCCAGGAATCCCGCTGGGTGTTCCTCTCACTCGGCGGCCTGGCTCTCGGCACCGCCATCTGGGGTGCCCGCTCGAAATATGGCGGCCCGCTGACCATCGCCACCCTGATCGGCGGGGTCGGGGCCACGGCCACCGGCCTCTGGCTGGCCGCCCATGATGCGGGGGCGATGCACTTTTCGCCGCGGAAGGCCGCGCCGACCCGAACCGTGGAGGCTCCGCCCCGGACGCTGCGGGCCGAGCCGGTCCGCTGAGCGGCGCGCGCCCCTGATTTCCGCCTTGAAAAATCGCGCCGCTACGCCTCCTTCCTCCATGCCGCCCGCCTCTAGTCCAAATACTCTTCGTCGCCTCGCGAGGCTCTCCCGCCGGTATTCCCTTTCCAGGTGGTTCCTGGTCCTGACGGCGACCGTGGTGGTCTCGCACGCGCGGGCGTCGGATGCACTGGCGGCCTTTGCCTTGACCGATCTGAATGCGAACTCCCCGCGGGTGGCCAGCGCCGTGTCGCCGCGCGACTACACCCAGTGGATATCCGCCTATTACTTTGGCAACGAGGGATGAAGCAGCTGCCAGGCCCAGTTTGGTGCCTTACAGACCATCACGAACGAACTGGCCGGCCGCACCGACCGCCCGTTCCAGATCCTTGGGCTGAACATGTCGCGCTATTCCGGCACGCCGGCCACGCTCCTGCAGATGACCAATGGGCGCTCGCTCCCCTGGCTGCGCTGCGGGCCGGCCAGCGGTGCCGACGACCCCTCGACCCAGTGGGGCATTCCCGCGGCGGGCGGCGGCACCCGCGCCCCGCTCTACCGGGAAGTGGTCGTCCTCAACCACCGGAACGAGTTTCTCCTCTCCTTCGACCTGGCCAGCAATCCGATTGACGGTGCCACCCACGCGGCCCAGCGGGGGGTGGTGCGCGAGGCCCTGCGGACGGCCGCGGCGCTGGCTGACACCGATGGCGACCACCTGCCGGATGCCTGGGAACAGGACGAATTCGGCAGCTTGGAGGCGGCTACCACCGACACTCCCACCGCTTCGGGCCTGCCCGCGCTGCTGGCCTATGGCCTCGGGCAGTCCCCCCGCGCCGGGATTGCGGGCAGGGGATTGCAGGTGATGCGGGCCGGTGGGGAGGTGCTGCTCAGCCACACCCGCCGCCTGGACCGGCGTCCGAACCTGCTCTGGCAATTCGAAGCGAGCGGGGACTTGGGGCAGTGGCCGGGCTGGCTGGATCTCGAGGGTCCGACGGTCGTGACCCGTTACGATGGATCAGGCACCGAATCAGTGTCCCATGTGCTCCGTGCGCAGGGTGTGGCGCTCGGAGCCTTTAGGCTCAAGGTGAGTGTCGGGCCTGATCCCGGAGATTAAGGAAATCTGGAAAAACACTGGAAATTAAGGAAGACTTAACTATGTCTGCTTAGGCCCGGCCTTTGCGGCTGGCGTCACATCAACCCTAGACCACCACACTCCAAACCATGAAATCGACCACCCTGCTTCTCCTCGCCGTTGCCGCCGCCAGCCTCGCGCTGAGCGCCTGCCAGTCCAAGGAAGTTGCCCCCGCTCCGGCCCCAGTGCCAGCCGGTGGCTACTCCTCCAGCAAGTAAGCCGACGAATTGACCGGACTTCCGGTCTCCGCAGAAAAAGTGGGCGGCGCGGGTCACTCCGCCCGGCCACTTTTTTTTTGCAGAACGCCTGCATTCTGCCACGCTGCTTCCTCATCATGAAATTCATCCAATCCCTTTTCGCCCTCGCGGCGGTCCTGACCCTGGCCAGCCTCACCTCATGCGCCTCCGTTTCCAAGGCGTGCAGTTCCTGCTGTTCGGCGGGTGCCGCCAAGAAGGAATGCTGCGTCAAGGCCGGCGGCGAATGCAAAGCCTGCGCGGCCGCGAAGGTGGCCGACAAGAAGAGCTAACCCGTCCCGGCGGCCTCTCCAGGGAGCATCCGACACCAGACGCTCTGCGGGAGGCGTTTGTGCCGTCTCGGTTCTTCATCGGGGCCGCACGCTCACATGCGTGCTGCCCCGCAGTGAAAAGCGCCACGGCAGATCGGTGGCACGAGTGATCCCGATGCGCCCGTCCTCCACGAGGTCGGGCGTTTTTTTGCCGGCGGGGAGGACCATTCCCCGGGTCGGAGGCGCGGTCTTCCGGCCCGCCGCCTCCACTGCCAGCAGGCATCCGTGATCGGTCCGGGTCACCGCCAGGGCCCGGCCCAGCTTGCCCGGGCCGGAACATAGATTCTCCAGCCGGTGCGTGTCGCGTCGGGCCCTCATCGTTTCGATCCCCTCCGTCGGCTCCAATGCGCGGAACAGGAGCAGTCCGTCGTGACCGCCGCCCTTGACCAGGATGTTCAGCAGCCAGTACATCCCGTAATTGAGATAGACGTAGGCCGTGCCAGCCGGATGGCGGGCCACAAATTCCCGTGCCGACGGCCGGGTCATCGTATGGCAGGCGGCATCCCCTTCGGCGGCGTACGCCTCCACCTCGACAATCCGGCCGGCACAACCGTCCCACACCAGGGTGCAGCCGACCACCTCCCGCGCCACCGTCAGCAGCGGGCGTTCGAAAAAGGCGCGGGGCAGAAAAGTCATGAAGGCAGGCGGCCGGGCAGCGCGCTGGACGGCCCACGACCCCGGCTTTTCTACGCCACCGGCACACGAATCTCAACCCGATCCCCCTCGGAAGGCGGAGGCGCGCCCTGGCCCGTCCGGCCGCCGCCACCCGGCCCGCCCTCCACCACACCCAAACCGTCACCCGGCTCCCTTTCCGCCTTGCGGCCCGCCAAATCCCCGCTACGCTCCGCGCCCCGACCCAATCCAATCCGGACAGATGGCAGAGTGGTCGAATGCGCACGCTTGGAAAGCGTGTGTGCTAGAAATAGCACCGAGGGTTCGAATCCCTCTCTGTCCGCCAGTTTTTCCTTCCCCCACGGGGTTTCCCGAGTAGAATCCCCACTCGAGAACGCGGGTATCGCATAATGGTAGTGCATGAGCTTCCCAAGCTTATGGCGAGGGTTCGATTCCCTCTACCCGCTCCAAAGTTTTCAATATTAGTGTCTTACAAAATGTCAGTTGTCCGAGATTTGGCAAATTAGACCACATTCTAGACCAGTGGCTCAGTAGGTTTCCGGTGATTTCAGGACGGTTCAGCCAACGATAATTCCCTCAGTTGGCACCAACACCGGCGAAGCGCCACTCATGGAACGGTGCCCCGCTTGCCTTAGAGGCGAATCTCGAAGCGGCTTCTTTTCCTGAGCCCGTTCCGGACTTCGGAACGGGTTCGCTCCTCCGTGACCGCCTGGGGAGCCGGCGCCTGCCTCGCCAGCTGCCGAATCGTGGGCAGGCTTGCCGAACCACGACCGCGGTGCCGGACCCTGAAGCCGGCGGGGCCGGCGCTGTTCCCAGCAATCCGATTGGGAGGCAGCCGGCGACGCCCGCAGAAAAAAGTTTAAGGACTCCGAAGAATCGGCATCGTTGACGCATCCCGCTGCATTTGTGCGAATGCCGGCCTTCCACCCAGCCAAATGCCCGCCCCCCAAAATTCTCCCTCTCCTTTTTGTCAATGGGGCCGGCGTCGTTGGCATCGGCTTTGACGGCAATCCTTGGCCTCCTGAGTAAGCTCTGCGCAACAACGGCCTCGTCCAGCCAAGCAGTCCCGGCGACTCCGGTCCCGAGCGCGCCCACGATGCCTTCTGCCTCTGTTGCCTGAATCCGATGTGCTCATGTCTAACCCCTTCTTCGATCAACCAATTCTCAATTCACCGTACGAATGCCCACGGGAACACTGGGAGCTGGATGATGATGGACAGCCGACTCAACGGAAAATCACCGAGACGCGAAAAGCCAAGTTCATCACACCGATTCCGAAGCCGAAAAAGCGGAAGAAACCTGCCGCTGATCAGGTGGAGATGGTCTTCGACGAGGGAAAAGGGATCTCCACCAAGGAGCAGCAGTATGATCCGACCTCGATCATCAATGAAGTGCGCGGACACGTAGACACTTGGCGCGGGCTTCCGTCAAGCCAGTGGCAGGTCACACCAGAGACCGCCCGCCTGCTCCAGCACTGGCGTCATCATCCGTTCGCGAGCATCCGTCCGTTTTTTTGTCAGGTCGAGGCCGTGGAAACGGCCATCTGGCTCACCGAAGTGGCACCCTTATCAAAAGCCGGAAAAAAATCCTCGAATTGCTGGACAGCGCCAACAAAGACGCCAACCCGGATCTTGCCCGCCTCGCTCTCAAGCTCGCCACGGGCGCGGGCAAAACCACCGTCATGGCGATGCTCATCGCGTGGCCGACGATTAATGCGGTGCGCCGTCCCGGCAGCAAACACTTCACTCGTGGGTTCCTCGTCGTTTCGCCCGGCCTCACCATTAAGGACCGTCTCCGCGTCCTCCAGCCGAACGATCCAGACAGCTACTACGCGTCGAGGGCTACCGCGTGGAACTCCCGGATGAACGCATCGAAGCCAAGTTCGACAACGATTCCATCCTCGTCCTCACGCCGGAACTCGTCGGCCCGTCCATCACGAAGAATTCCGGCATCATCGGGGAAACGGTGAATCTGAATCTGGAGCATCTTGGCGACATGCGCCCCTCCAGCCTACTGTTCAACGTCACCCATCGCCTGCTCTACACGAAATTCCGCGATCCGGGCGAGCCGCCGCCGCTGCACCTTTTCGGTCAGCTCAAGCGCGTCACCAAGCAATGGCTCGACACTTGCCTCCAGTGCAAGGGCAGCACCTACCCCGCGCTCCTCATGTATCAGGAGTTGGCCGACATCGCCTGCGAACGCATCACCGCCGGAATCACCCGGGCCTTTATCGGCGAGCGACCCATCAAGGCCCTGCTCGATCCCTACAACCCCACCGGCTCCACCAATCACGTCCGCTTCAACACCTCCAAGACCGACAGGTGGGACGCCAAAGGGCCGCCGCCCAAATGCCACATCAACTGGTGTAACGCGTCGGGATAAAGACGTGTAATCGGGGGGTGGAAGATTCGGGATGATCTGTGGGAGGAGCTGGTCGGGGCCCGCTCGGAATGTGGGTGTGGGCGGACGGCAGGCCGACGGAGCGGAAGC
>Ga0209702_10002665_pt1 | contig 30332 bp, 29 predicted proteins | sample FRY01_FD_187210 | JGI IMG/M metagenome (GOLD analysis project Ga0209702, IMG submission 187210) | Freshwater microbial communities from Lake Fryxell liftoff mats and glacier meltwater in Antarctica - FRY-01 (SPAdes) (version 2) | ecosystem: Environmental > Aquatic > Freshwater > Ice > Glacier... | reverse complement strand
TATCTTCTTCTCACTACATCGCGTTTCAGATTTCAAAACACGGCTGTTTTCGAATTTCAGATCCCAAAACACGGCAAACTTTTTTCGGCCGGTCGAACTTTGTTACACTTCTGGGGAAGTTGGGCTACGCTTCGTTCAGCCTTGGCCACCCGCTCGTGACTGCGAAAGAACTCAGGAAGCCTAGTTCTAGTTGAGACTCAAACTTTCTTGAGATTACTGTGTAAGCACAGATTTTGAGCTTGAGATTGGTGGCAGCGACTTGCGTTCGAAGCCGGTTATTATTTAGTCCAACGATCCTTCGTCATTTGGGGTTTCGCCGGGTCAATTGGCCGTTTCGCCTCCGGTGGATCGGGACTGGTTTTTGGATGACCAAAAGCGAGCCAACCATTTTCTGCGAAGGCCTCGATCACTACCACATCTTCATGGGCAAATTCCCCAGTCCGAGCTATCGTAACCTTGTTTGCGAAATGGATTACGTCTTTCCCCTCCGATGTTAACCTAACGGCAATTGGGAATTTATTCTGCGTAGTCGGAAATAGTTTAAAGTGTTCAACTTCGATTGCATGATCCCTTGGGACAATGAATTTGTTGAACCATCGGTCTTGGTCCGAGAGAAAGTACTTTCGTGCCTTGTGCTGTTCGACGAAAGCTTCAATGTCTGACTTGACCAATGTTGAATCCTCGTGAATCAAGTAAATCTGCAGATAGCGTCGCTCCATCACCTCCTTTTTGGCCTCTTGTTCAAACGAGCTGAAGAACGTGATACTTTCCGACTTGAATCTTGCGTTCGAGCTCGCGGGAAACTCAAACACCAAGAATCCAGCGGTTTTCTGTGCCAGACCTTTCTCGCTATCGCAAACCAGATAACTCGGCGACGCATCCGAATGCTTCATCGACACAATCGAAAAAGGACCAAACCAAGATGCCTCCGTCTTTGTTTCTGCCTTCCAATTCTCACGACTAATAATTGGACTATCCATCGGTAGAGCCTTTGAGTCTGAGTTACGAACTTGGTGGAGGAGTCTTTGAATTACGTCAGCTTACGCTCACGAATCCAATCGGTGTGGAACTTCTCGCCGCGCGGTTTGTCGGTACGCTCGTAGGTGTGGGCACCAAAGTAGTCACGTTGAGCCTGCAGCAGATTTGCTGGTAAGCGACCTCGGCGATAGCCGTCGTAATATGTCAGAGCCGCGCTGAAGCCAGGAACTGGCAATCCAAGTTCGATGGCCGTGGCGACGACTCGACGCCACGATGGCTGCGCCTTGTTGATGGCGGTTTTGAAGAAATCGTCGAGCAGCAGGTTTTCGAGGTTTGGGTTTTTATCGAACGCCTTCTTGATGTCTTCCAGGAAGATTGAGCGAATGATGCAGCCGCCTCGCCACAAGTAGGCGATTGGTCCATTATGCAATTTCCATCCGAACTCTTTTGCTGCTGCGTCGAGCTGAACATACCCTTGAGCGTAGCTGCACAGCTTTGAGGCATACAGCGCCCATTTGACGTCGTCGATAAACTGCTTACGATCGCCTTCGAATTTGGTGTCCGGTCCGAACAGAACTGCTTCCGCTCGCACGCGTGCATCTTTCTGAGCCGACAGGCAGCGAGCGAACACGGCTTCTGTGATCAATGTCGTTGGCACGCCCAGATCCAGAGCGTGCTGAGACATCAATTTGCCGGTGCCCTTCTGGCCCGCAGTATCCAGAATCAAATCGACCAGATCTTTGCCAGTCTCTTTGTCTTTCACCGTGAAAATGTCACGTGTGATTTCAATGAGGTAGCTTTCAAGTTCGCTTTCGTTCCATTCCTTGAACACTTCGTACAGCTCGGCATTGGTCAGACCAACGCCGTACTTGAGGATGTAATATGCTTCGCAGATCAACTGCATGTCGCCGTATTCAATGCCGTTGTGAACCATCTTTACATAGTGCCCTGCCCCATCTTCACCGACCCACTCGCAGCAGGGAATGTCGTTGTTCGGTCCAACTTTCGCGCTGATTTTCTGGAAGATATCCTTGACGAACGGCCACGCTTCCTTGTGTCCACCCGGCATGATGCTCGGACCCTTCAAAGCGCCTTCTTCGCCCCCCGAGACTCCCGTGCCGATGAATCGAAATCCTTCAGTCGCCAACTGTTTGCTGCGACGATTTGTGTCGATATAGTCCGCATTGCCGCCATCGATAATGATGTCGCCTTTGGAGAGCAGTGGCTTCAGTTGACCAATGACTGCATCAACCGGAGTTCCCGCCTTGACCATGATCATCACGCGACGTGGTGCTGCGAGACTGTTGACGAATGCTTCGAGCGTATCGTAACCCTTGATGCGATCAGTCGTTCCAGCTTCCACAACTCCTGGTGGCCGACTTCCAAGCCCGCTCACAAATTCATGAGTCGTCTCTGTCGTGCGATTATAGACGCCGACAGAAAATCCTTTATTGGCCATATTCATGACCAGATTTTGTCCCATAACCGCAAGGCCAATGAGGCCGATATCGTGTTTTGACATGGTTCAGTTTTCCAAAATGTATTGAGACTCGCAGTGACTGACGTAACAGTCAATCACCAATTGAGTCGGTAAGTTCAATAACTGGGTGACCTTCTTCAAGCAACTCCGCGACTCGCACCCATTGCAATCGACGGGGAAAGATTAGCATCAATCCAAATCTTCATACAGTGATCACCGGATGGTCAATTCATCGACTGGCGAATCGAAGACAGGCTTCCACATCGGTTGGTTCGACATCCGGCAGTTCGCCGATGATTTCCGCCACATTTAATCCTGACGCCAGAAGGTCCAACACATCCGTGACGTGAACACGCATTCCTCTGATGCACGGACGACCCACCGCACGGGTTTGGATCAACCGTGATACGATCGTCGATCGATTTCATGACATACGTTCCTTGCCCGGCAATAAGATTGACTGAGTTCTTGAAACGGACATGGTGGCACTCCTATGGATTCAATGTTATTCGAAAAATCGTCTGACAGGTTGACTGAATCCAGGCAGATCCTGAGCACCTTCAAGCGTTATGTTTCGAGAGTAAAGTATCTGAGTCAGATCAGGACGAAAGACCGTCACGCTCTTGAAACCGCAGTCAACAAGCCAGACCTGCTTTACGCCGACGTCGAGATAGTTCGCGACTTTCTCGGAGACAGCTCCGTGCCGATCGTTCGTTGACAAGATTTCAACTGCTAACAGCGGAACACCGGCAATATATGGAGCCCCGTCGCTTTGTGCGACGATGTCGTTCGAGAACACAGCCACATCGATACCAACAAATCCCTGGCCTGGTAGTTCGCAACCGATTTCACCGCTAAAGGCCCTTGCCGGAAATGAAGTCCGTTCAAGCCACTCATCCAGGAATCGCCCGATACGGAGTTCAGCCCGTGCATGTTGGTGGCTGCGTTTGGTCATTTCGACTCCTGAACCATCCTCGTCGTAGATAACGCCATGCAGCAGAATAAGGCTCGAATCTTCTGAAAGATTGAGAGATTGAAACTCCGACACGGACATTCGAGTGCCGGGTTTCGGCAGTTGCTGAAGCTCAGTCACACTCATCGTATACCTCGCCAACGTCTGGAGCCGGAATATCGTTGCCCATTATTTTAACTGAAATCCAAGGTTAGACAAACACGATCTCGCTCGCAAACCAGTCGGACTACCTCTGAACCCTCGCCGAACCGCCAGATGCCACTGCCTCCACTTCCTTGATCGTCGCCATCGTCGTGTCGCCATGATATGTGGTTAGCAGCGCTCCATGAGCCCAGCCCAGATTCAACGATGTCTGGGCGTCTTTGCCCGAAAGCAATCCGTAGAACAGTCCCGAAGCAAATCCGTCGCCGCCGCCGATGCGGTCGATAACGTCCAGTTCCATCGTCTTGGCCTGATAGGTCTTGCCGTCCAGCCACAACACGGCACTCCAGGAGTGACGGTTCGTGGAATGAACTTCACGCAAAGTCGTTGCCACGGCCTTCACGTTCGGAAGTTTCTGTGTCACTTCTTCCATCATGCCAAAGAATGCTGATGGGTCGAGCTTGCCATGTGCCTCAACGTCCTGCCCCTTCAGGCCAAGTCCCTTCTGCAGGTCTTCTTCGTTACCGACCAGAACGTCCACATGTTCAACGATACGGTTCAATGTTTCCTGAGCCTTATCCAGACCGCCACTGATTTGCCACAGCTTGGCTCGGTAATTCAGGTCGAAGGAAGTCACAGCACCAGCAGCTTTGGCTGCCTTCATGCCTTCGATGATGACTTCTGGCGTTGTTGGTGAGAGAGCCGCGAAGATGCCGCCGCTGTGGAACCAACGAACGCCGCCTTCGAAGATTTCTTTCCAGTTGAAGTCACCGGCTTTCAACATGCCAGCTGCCTCGTTGCTGCGATTGTAAAACACGATCGGACCACGCACGCCGTGCCCCTGATCACTGTACACCGTCGCCATGTTCGGGCCACGCACGCCGTCATGAGCAAACATCTTGTAAAACGGCTTCACACCCATCGCTCGGACACGTTCCTGAATCAGGTCGCCCAGCGGATAGTCAACCATCGCGGTTGCAATGGCAGTCTTGAGCTTAAAGCAATCCGCTAAATTCGCCGCGCAGTTGAATTCACCGCCGCTCACATGCACTGCGAAGTTATTTGCCTTGCGGAATGGAATAATGCCCGGATCGAGCCGATTCACCATGGCTCCCAGAGAAACAAAATCCAGAGCACCAGACTTGGGCACGTTGAGCATTGAGCAGATCCTTTGACTTTCCCAGCGAGAATTGCTGGAGCGTTGTGAAATGACGGGATTATCGACGTTCGACTTCAGCGAGGTTCTCGACCCGAGTTCCCCACGTGCATCAAGTTAAGCGGTTTCCTACACGATCAGTGTTGATTAGCGAAGATTAGTGTTCTAAATGCTGTCTTTTTTGCGGAACACTAATCTTCGCTAATCAACACTAATTTAAACAAACACTCGTGATTTTCACTTAACTTATTGCGTATGGGGTTCTCGACCCGAGTTCCCCAGCCGGACTTGGTTCACATCCTAGGCGTTTTTCCGCAGAAATTCAAAAGATGCCAGCAATTCGCATCGGCATTCCCACACGTCGTCGTTCATACCTTGGTTCGACCTAAACGCGTCCGCCAACTGTAGGCCGATTTGTCCCAAATCGGCACCCGCAGAACCGGTCTGGCTTCAGTTACGAACGACTCAATCGGACAGCGGCCATAAGCAGATGAATCATGCACTTGAAACTGCACTTAGTTAACGGACAACGAGAACGCACTCACCTCTTCGCCAGGGAATGAATCGGCGAACCGACGGTTTTGTTTTCCCTGAAAGCCGGGGTACATCACCGAAGCCTCGCCGATATGCTGAGACAGGCTGGGGTTGTGGCAGAACATGCGGCGACGGACGAGACGACACCATTCACCCACGACTCCGTCGATATGATGCAATCCATCTCCGCGAAAATGTTGCGACGTTGGCGCCGCCCGTCGGTGATTTACCGTCCACGGATGAGCCAGAAAATCGAACGCCCGATCGCGTGGGAACAATAACGCTTGGGCACCCGCCATGCCATAGCCCACTTCGCACGAATGCCAGCCGACGCCACCATTGTTGCAGGCCGGTGTAAACAACGAAATTACGCCACAATCCGACGGCGGTTGCCAGGTTGACAAATAGGCAGCGACATCGCGGCAGAAGATCACATCATCCTGCACCATCAAGAACGCATCCGCAGCAGGATGTCTCGCAACAAGTTCACTCAATCCCAACCAAAAATTAGGCCACCCGCCGATTGCCGGTGTCCGTTGAGTGACTTGGCGCTCCGCCGCGATTTCCGCCGCAACAACTCCATCGCAAAACAAACGCGGCTTGGCGAATCCAGCCCGTTCGAGCGACGCCAATGTCCGCAATAGAGTCACCTCACCTCTAGGTGCGACGGTGAGGCCGAGTGCAATGTTCATGGAAAATATCTGCCAACCTCGAACGTTAGTAGCTGCATTCAAACCTCGATTGTGTGAGTTTAGGCGCTGGCACCAATTGTAAAGTCATGGAACAGAAAACGTCACTTCCGGTGTCGTTAGAATCGTTTTTGCACTCGCAGGACAGAAATCGGTGAAATAGCCGTTTGCAGTATTCAAGGGTAAATCTCGTGTGAAGAAAATATCCTTCACAATGATTTGGGCTTTGTATTCCCCGGCGGGAATACGTCCCGTAGAGCGATTACCGACGATGGCTCCGGCGGGAACCTTGCTGGACATCCACTTGTGCGGTCGTTTCCCCATTCCACCTCCAAGAAGGTCGCGTTTAAAAGCTTCACCGTCTCGGACACCACTCACCCAAACTTCGACGGGATTAAGTCCACCATTCATGTTGTTCAGAAATGGTGAGAAGAGTTCAATTGAATCTTCGCTCAGATTCACAAAGTAGATATTAAAAGTTGTTCCGTCGGCATTGGTGTGGATCGACAGTTCTGGAACGACAGGCACGCCCGCAGTCATTTTGATCCGTTCAGGGGTTTCAAGGTACCCGAGCGGGTATATATGAAATACTGGCGAGCAGAAGTTGCCAATCAGAATTGGCTCGGAAATAGCCTCCACATCATCTCGTTGCCGTTGAACGCCTTCTTGCTTTGGTGATTTATATCTTACAAGAGATGCGATATAGGGTTTGAGTTCTGGATTGTCAGCTCGACCATTTTCGGGATCGCTGACTTCAAGCCAGAATCGTGATCCCACAATTGCACCTCGGGGCGCATCCAATGAACCGACGCTGAATTCTTGCGCCGTGGTCGCGGGAAACAGGCTGCATCCTGGGAGACTGATTACTTGAACGGGCTTCTTGTCATTCGCCCGCTGGATGAGGACGGCGGAAAAATCCAAACCAGGCGCTCGAAAGAAAGGATCAAGTACGATTCCTCCGTGCTCCAACTTCAGCAGCGCATCCATGCTCCGCGCACCATCCGAATTGGGCTCGCCGAGAACCAGTTCCGGCACAATCGTCGTTTCTTTGACATCTCCGCCGAACGCGACTCGGAATGAAATGAGCAAAAGCAGAATCGTTACGAATTGTCGCCAAGGGTTAGTCATCATTTCCGAAACCCCAACTCAAATTTCGTTTCTAAAAGCACACCATTCCGACGTGGAGAATTCACTTGGCGACAATTTCAAACTGTTGACTTTCCGCTTCAAATGCTGGCTTACCGGGAAACGTGATGTACCATTCATGAACCGCGTCATAGATTGCTTTTTCACGCAGATCAACTGGGGTGTCGAGCGTGATCCCAATGTACTTCGGAGGATCTGATATAAAACGGTCGTCGTATCGACAGATGACCGAATAGTTTCCTGAATTGTCTATTTTCGGCAATCGTAGGATACGACCACAGATTCCGCCTGGTGGGATTCTGTAGAAGAACGCCGACGGCGCACAGAGCCGTGAGCCATCCAGTGAAAGGAGATTCCGCTCTTTTCCTGAAGTGGAGTCAGCCAACAGCATTTGCAATCCCATTGGATCCGCGAGTTGACACAGAAATGGATTGTAGACCCATCTGTCGAACTGATCGTCATTCGTGACGCGATGCTCAAGAATCACGCATCTGCTTCGAAACCGGTTGTTATCTGCAATCAATTCGCACCTGATGGTCGCACCCTGCACAGGGCTGATTGCTGATGGAGCTGGATTTGCCAAAACTTCTACCTCAACCGGCGCGGACTTGGCAATGACTTTGCCCTTTCGGTCTTGCGGCCGAAGATGGCTGTCAAAAGTCTCGTGAACAATCGCCTGCACTACGTACTTCCCAAGTGGTAAACTCAACCTGCAGGTCTTCATCGCTGGGTTCCCGCTTCGCGCGGATTCATCCAGCCCGTCTAAAACGAACCGGAACCTTCTCCCCACAAAACTATCAGACCTGACAATGAACGGATCATCTGTGTTACCGAATCCATCCGGGATACTCGCTACATCCACCGGTTCTACCGGAAAATCTGTGGTTGCAACCAGCTTAATGATTTCGTCTTTGGTAAGTGACAGCAGAACTATATCGATGTGTCCAGGAAAGGCTGGGTGAAGGAGAGGATTCGAGGCCTTCACCCAACCACTTTCCTGAACGTACGTGACTTCAACATCCCATGTGTCGCCCTTCGCAATCTGCGCATGACTTACCGCGATTTTCACTTCAAAATCATCCGCTCTGGCAGTGAACGGAAGACAGACTCCAAAAACGGCAAACGCTACCAGCAACGACTGAACTTTCGCTCGTGCCATTAGTCATCCGCCTCCCATTTCAAATTCGCCACATTACCGAGCCAAGTGGGAAACTGCGTCGCAAAAAGTGCCGCAGGATTTGGAGTGTAGGTATTCGATCCAGGTACCATTGTCCAAGTAGACCCACCGTCGCTGCTTGTCGCGGAGATGCCCCAACTCCACGAAACTGTGGCCAATGGTACTGGTTCTGAGCCAGCCCGTGGTGATTTCCACATCAAGTACATTTGGAATGATTGTGAATGTGAATAGTAACTCGCAGCAAAGGCTGGATCGGAGAAATCGATCGCCGGGCTATCTGCCGTCGTGTCAGGAATGCCTGGAACGTGAGGATATGGATCAAAGGTATCAAGCAACCCTGATCCCATTTTGCGTTGCGGCACACCGTCCACGGAATACCTTGTGGAACTCTGATCGACCGTTTGCACGAAAACGAACTCGCCCAGCGGTCGATTGTTGGAGCTGTACTGGAACACAATTCCAGGAGAAATAAGTTGTCCTGTTATTGGCGATCTTTGGCCAAATGAACCTACGTAATGTGGGCCTGTGTCCCCGGGCAACACTTGCAATGTCGGAGGCCCCGAAGGAGTTGTTGCCGTAAATCCAAAGTCTGGCCTTTCGACAGAAGAAATCACCTGTTTGCGATCTGTCTGGCCAAGCGGCGCGGTGATGGTGGCTTTTACATTAAACCCTGCGGGCTGGAACATTCGAAACGATACGGTACTGTCATCGAGATCATCAGCGCCTAGGTTCACTAAATATGCGGCTTGTTCATTGTGAACCCAAGTCTTGTATGCGTCATACGGAATTCCCCAAATGTAGTCCAATGGGATCCCCGTGCCGCCAACGAGTTCAGCTTTGTACGACAAGAGATCGCCAACCCAAGCGGGATTTCCGTCGTTCAAATCAGGACCAACTTGAGTTACTTTAAGCATGGTCAGAACAATGTATACCGCCACCGTGGAACTTCTTGCACCATGGATATCCTCTGCGTAGTAAGTAAAGGAATCAGTCAGTCCGTAAAAATTTCCCTCGAAAACGCCTTCATTGGGCACATACGTAAACGCACCATCACTCGAAAGCGATGCCGTTCCATATTGACCATTGGGAGCCAAAATTGCCTTAAGTGAATCGGCATCGCCAACATCCGGATCCGAGTCATTCTTAAGCACACCACCATCAGTGGGCACAGACAGTGTGTTTCCTTTGAGAACAAAGTAGTTTATCCACTGGGATACACCTGTCGTCGGATTTGTCCAGTCCAACCCAGAGTCGTATTCCGCAGTTGGGGAACTATTTCCTACGCTAATCGTAACCACAGCAATGTGTTGGCTACTCCCAATTCCGTCCGATAATTGGTACGTGAATGAATCTTCTCCGACGAAGCCCGGTGTCGGATCGTACGTGAACTCACCGGTCCCGGTATCAAACGTCACCGTGCCGTGACTTACGTTATCGACCAGCACGAAGGTCACGGTATCCGCCTCGTAGTCCTGCCACGCCGTCCCGTTGGACATGAGGCCGTCGTTCCACGCGACGCTGTCCGTCATCATCTGATCGTGCATCGTGTAGGCCCAGTCGTCCGATGGTTCGGGGACTGTGTTGTAAACGTCAATATGGACGGTCGCGGTATAGGTACTCGTAGCGAGACCATCGGACAATTGATACGTGAACACATCGCTGCCGACGTAGCCAGCGTTTGGCTGGTAGGTGTATTCACCAGTGGAACCGTCGAGCGTCAGCAAGCCGTGGGTGACGCTACTCACCAAGACAAACGAAATTGTATCCGCTTCGTAGTCCTGCCACGCAGAGCCGTTGGACATGAGACCATCGTTCCACGCAACACTGTCGCTCATCAGATGATCGTGTAGTCCGTATCCCCAATCATCCGACGGCTCGGGCACTGAATTGTAAACGCCGATGGTAACCGTCGCCGTGTCCGATTCTTGTCCATCCGATACCGTATAGTCAAATGAATCAGAGCCAACATACCCGGCATTCGGCGTGTAGGTGTAGCTTCCATCGCCGGACATCGCCACTGTCCCATGTGAAGCACCAGAAGCTACAGAAAATGACAAAGGGTCATTGTCATAGTCGTAGTCATTCCACGCGACGCTGTCGGAAGTCTGGTGATCGTGCGTGGTATATCCCCAGTCGTCGTTCGCAACCGGCGGTGAATTGGTCCCGCTGCCAGATCCGCTGCCGCTTCCCGCTCCCGACCCGCTCCCGAAACCACTTCCACTGTTGCTCGAACCAGAACCGCTCCCAGAACTCATTGAACTGCTCATATTCAATGCGGTCGGAGTCGTTCCTTGATCGCTGATTTGCACATTCTGCAGCGATTGTTGTCCCTCGCTGTCTTCGACGAGATAGCTGAACAAATCGCCGCCGCTGCCAGACGATACATGCACGACTGAGTCGCTATTTCCCGAAGTTCCGTATTGAATATACGCAGAACCGTTAACTGGTTGATCGACAATATCTATGATCTGTCCAGTTGCTGCGTCTGTCGGCGGTGGGATCTCGGTCGCGAATGCTCCTGCCTGCGTGTCGATATCGGCAAATGTGGTACTCGTCGTTGTCGCGCTAAGTAACATGCGGCATTCCAACATATCAACAGTGACGGCCCGCGTCCGTTGTCTGCGTTTGTTAAAACGGGGGGGGCGCAAAAGCTGGGATGTAATCTTCGACGCGACAGTTAGCCAAGAGGAACGCTTCATGACACACCGGTTACTTTCTACAGGAGTTGCAGAGCGGAACAGTATCGACGCACAAGGTTGAAGAGCAATCTAACTGGAGGAATCTAATGTTCAAGATCAGTTTTCTGTTTTTAGATCAGAACCTGGTGCGAACTGCCTTTCGCGGAAAATCCTCGGCCATCGCATTTCGCGCACAAAGCATCCGAGTTGCTTTGTGATTTGGCGTCCAGATAGACTTTGCGTCGAATGGTCGATGCTCCCTTCACTTTCGAGAGATCTCCATGAGACGACTTATCGCCCTGCCGTTCGTATTCATAGTCTCAATCGTCGCCAATGCACAGGACGCGACGCCGGAGGCCAAACTACCACCTACCTCGGCTCCTGACGTTCATCGGCTGATCTCCCGAATCGCGTTTGGGTCCTGTTCGAATCAGGACGATCCGCTGCCGATTCTACGCACGGTTCTCGAATGGGAACCGGAACTGTTCATCTATCTTGGCGACAACATTTATGGCGATACCCGCGACATGAAGTTGCTCGAAGCCAAATATGCGAAGCTCGGTGCGAAGAAAGACTTTCAGAATCTGCGTACCAAAATTCCAACCATCGCCACATGGGATGACCACGATTATGGCGACAACGATGCCGGCAAAGAATTTCCGTTCAAGGCGGAGTCCAAAGAGATCTTCCTGAAGTTCTGGAACGAGCCGACTCCCAGCCCGCGTCGCGAACATGAAGGCATTTATACCAGCTATCGTTTTGAAGATGCGAAGCTCGGAAAGACGTTGCAGATCATCCTGCTGGACACTCGCACGTTTCGCGATCAGCCGCTGCGGAATCCATTTCCGTCTTGGAAGAACGACTATCTGCCCGATACCGATCCCAATAAAACAGTTCTTGGCGACACACAATGGGAATGGCTGCGCGAACGACTTGAAGAGCCGGCGGACTTGCGAATCATCGGCAGCAGCATTCAGTTTGGACATGAATACAATGGCTGGGAGTCGTGGACCAACTTTCCGCTGGAGCTAATCAAGATGATTGATCTCATCACTGAAACCAAGGCCAACGGAGTCGTCTTCATTTCCGGCGACGTTCACTGGGGCGAATTGTCAGTTCTGAAAACGCCCGACTGTTATCCGTTGCACGATCTCACTGCCAGTGGACTCAATCGCGACTGGGAAATTGTCGAACCCAACCACAACCGCGTCGGCGATGCCTGCAGCGATTTCCATTTCGGAATGCTCGACATCAACTGGACCGGCAATCCGACCGTCACCCTTCGCATCCACGACATGACCGGCCGCGCCCGTGTTCGCAAGTCAGTGCGGTTGAGTGATCTGAAGTTCTGAATTCCGTAGTGCGACCTGTCCCAGGTCGGAAACCTTTCAACTCTGCGCATCCATCCTGGATTCGTCCACCAGTAACTCAGATGTGATGACTACTCACTTAAATTTTCCTGTCCCGTATCCGTGATTGAACAAAACTCTGAGTACACAACATGGGAACCAACACAATTGAAGAACCTCAATCGCAGCAGTATCGCAAACCGCGATTCAACAAATGGGACATTGCGATCTTCGTTTTGTTCCCGCTGCTTTTGCTCGGCGGTTTTCTGTTGTTCATGCACATGAAACGTGCCGCCGCAGATCCGAATCTGCGGCTCATCGCTCAGGTGTCCGACGACATTTCCGTAGAACTTGTTGCGGTGGCGTCTCAATCCCGACAGAAAGACGGTTCCATAAAATGGTGGAAGCCGAATGGACTTCCGGCGCTTGGCATTGAAGACAATCCAAAGGTTACGATCTTTGGGATAGCAGACCCGGTATTCTATTTCCTGTACAAGTACAATGATGATCGCCCTTTGGGAAAACTCATTTTAGGCCACTTTTCATCCGGAGGGGTTTATTCATCCTTTCACGATGAGACAAAGAAGTCAGTAGTCGCAATAACGAATGCGAAACCTGACATCTGGAATAGGTTTGAGTCAGCCGTCTGTATATCAACTCAAGGCATGTTGGACTTCGGCGAGCTGACACCGGAACGTCCAACACGTTCGACTACTGCAGGAGGTCTGTTGGCGACAGCAGAGGTACTGTCCGGGAAGAAACTTGAGGATGCAGCCCAGTTTCGCAGGTCACCCTGTGTGCTGAAAATCACCGAGCCAACCTTGAGTATTAACTCCCAGTTCTCAGTGGAGGTGCTTGACGATGCAGGCAATCAGGATACTTCCGTTTCAAGTACACTTGGGTCGAACAGCAACGAGTATCAGCATATCTACTATTTCAATTCGCGAACCTGGTCAAAAATTATTATTAAACGTACCGTGTATGATGTTCGCGTCAAGTTTGAAGGCATCTCATCACAGTTTGATACAATCACTTCGCCACGCGTTGGTGAAATCAGCAAGCTCAAAGACAAATGAATCGCAAGAAGAAAATCATGAAACGCACGCTCGCTCGTCGTCGGTGGTGGCGTTTGTCAGGCCGCCACCAATTCCGGAACATCGCGAACCGAGTTGTAGGGATGGAACTTCTGTTGGCATGACGAATCCAATGCTCAGGCCGACTTTCCGGCAACATTGTTTGCTCGGACCGAGCCTGCTACCCCGAACGCAATGCAGGCTGGACCACACCACACGCAATCCTGTACCTCCATTCCAATGGCGGCGGTAGTTCCATCGCGGCAAACTCAAAGTGAATCACTCGCCGATGACCGGCAGTATTCATTGGCGATGATGCGTGCAGCAAGAGTGGATTCATAAGAACAGCACCGCCAACAGGAACTTCGCAGACGACAGCCTGGTCACCCGCTGCAATTTGTTCAATGCGGTCCGATGTCAATTGCTGATGCGCATGCGATCCGGGCAGCACCTTCAACGCGCCGTTGTCAGCTTTGCAGTCATCCAGATGAAGACGAACAGTCAGGATTCGCGACATCACATCTGTCGGCGGCTGAACACACTGGACTCCGGCCTTGCGAGTCCATGCGTGATATCCATCGACCTCGTGTCGTTCTTTCACTGCGATCGAAAGATCCTGATGCCAGAAAACGCCCCAATTCGCTCCGTCAGTTTTGTCGAACAGCGTCGATCGCACCAAAAACGCTACCTCGCCAAGAATCGCCGTCACCAGACTGACAACGCATGGCAATGAAAGCAGTTCCACCACCTCCGGAACCACGTCGGTCAGATTTCGCAACGCATAAACGCCGCTCATGTTGGAAACCGATTCCTGAGCTTCCACACGCTGTCGAGCGATTTCGATTCGTTCAATCATTCGCTCCACCGCATCCAATGGAAGGCATTGATCGGTGATCGCAAATCCCTGTTCGGCTAACTGAGTTTGAAGCAACGCGATATTCATTGGTATCTGAGATTCTGACGAGAAGAAAGATTTCACCCCAATGGCCGTGCCAATCAGACAACAGATAGCGACACGAGAAGAACCGCGTTGAGTCTATTGTTTCGCGGAGTCAGATGCGTCAGAATCTGTTGTTACTTAGCCGTTCATTTCAATTCTGTTAGATACCAATATGACGGTCAATCTGCCGGTCAGGAAAAGAAGTCGTATGAAACAGTTTCTCATCTGGGGCGGTTTTTTCTGTGCGATCGTCGCCGCAGTGATTGGTTCCGCATATTGGTGGTGGTTCGAAGCACCGCATCAACTGGCGGCGGATGTTGTTTACGGCATGCGAGATGATAAACCATTGTTGCTGGATGCCTATACGCCACCGGAACAAAACGGCGCGGGCGTGATTTTGATGGTGAGCGGTGGCTGGAAATCCGGCCCGGGTTCCGTGCGGCCATTCTTGTTTGCTCCGTTTCTGCGGCGAGGATACACGGTCTTCGCTGTCCGGCACATTTCGCAGCCGGAATGTTTGATTGGTGATATCGTTGCCGACATACAGCGATCGGTGCGGTTCATTCGTCATCATGCAAAGGATTACGGTATCGACGGCAACCGGCTTGGTGTCATCGGTGGCAGTTCGGGCGGTCACTTAAGTTTGATGCTTGGGACATGCGGCGGGCCGGGCGATCCAAATGCTGCCGATGAAATTGATCGTGAATCCAGCGCAGTGCAATGTGTCGCTTGTTTTTATCCGCCAACAGATTTATTGAACCTCGGCGAATCCACGGAGAATCCCGGCAACGGCGGGCCACCGAAGAGTTTCGTTAAAGGCTTTGGCCCGAAAGCCGAATCGATGGATTCATGGAAGATCCTTGGCCGCGAACTTTCGCCGATCTATCACATCACTCCGACGATGCCGCCGATATTCATCGTGCATGGCGAAGCTGATACGCTGGTGACCGTCGATCAGTCGCAGCGGTTTGCGGACAAAGCGATCGCTGAAGGACTCAATGTGCGACTTGAAACACGTCCGGGAAAAGAGCACGGCTGGCCCACGATGATTCTGGACATCCCGCATTTTGCGGACTGGTTCGATGAACACATGCCGACAAAAAAATAAAGCAGTGCGTGGGAATGTGACTAACGTAGGACGGGTCTCCAGACCCGTCCAGACCAAGCCTATTCACATCAGGACGGGACTGGAGTCCCGTCCTACGACGACGACCTTCGGTTCCAAAACTCAACGTCGTAAAAGGCGCGCGGCAGTCAATGAATTACCAATTCCCGAACCTGCGGCCAGACAACCATTTCCCATCGACCATGCTGAAGGATGCAGATCTGGGACAGATCTGCCTACGTTGTAGTCCGAACCGTCCCGCGTCGGATTCCTTCGGCATGGCAACATCTTTTTGGTAAAACTGATTCTGCCGCAAGCCTAAAACTGAATACCGGCCCGCAACAACAAAGCATCACCGAGATCAATTTGGCCGGGTGTGTTTTCAAATTCCATCGAACGGCTGAAGACCAGGCCGGTTTCCACAAACACGCCTCGGTTTTCTGTCAGCAGGTGTTCGACACCCAGCACAAGTCGCAGGTCACGAAGCGTCAGTTGATCATCCGTTCCGTTGGCTCGCCGGACGGCCCATGTGTTGCCCCCAAAAACGCCGGCCAGATAGCCCCAAGTTTCACTGTTGGCACCATCCTTCATCAGGCGGCGTGAAATACGCGGCGACGGGAACTGGATATCCAGCTTCCAAAGTGGCGACGGAATCCACAGCAATCCCATCATCGGCAGCATCGGAAAATCCTGACGCCCTGTGTAAATCGCTCCGCCAGTCATCGACAATTTGTCCGGCACAAGTTTCCATTGCAGCAAGGCCATTCCGAAGAGTTTGAATGCCCCTTCGCTGGACTGAAAGTCGCTTCTGACGGAAGGCGTAAACAAGACCATGGTCGTCAGCCGTTCGTTCATCACCTTTTTCCAGAACGACTTAACGCCCGCTTCATAAAGTGCATCCGGCACGTCGAGGCCCGGATTCGCATTCAGTTGATCCATACGGAAAAATGGTGTGAAAGTGATGACGTGATCCATGCCATCAATCGGCACGGCAAATGTCCCCAGCAGCTCAACCGTTTTGATCCCAAGCCCATTCGTACTACTGGCCGGAATTACTCCGTATGCAGCCTGCGCGCCTTGAAAACATGTCGAGCGATATCGAATCAGCGGTGTGTCGCAATTATCGAATTCCGGAGCGCACGGCGTCTCGCATCCTGCCAAAGTAGTCGCGTCGTCTAGTAACCAGCGGCCAGTGAGTGACTCATCATCGCGGTCAATCACTGCTCGCGGATCATCAAATTGAGGATCTGGCTCAAGTGTTGAAATTCGATCGATGGATTCACTTCGAAGGAATCGTGATGATCTATCTTCCGGCACCGCTTTGCTCTCAGACAGTGCCGCATCAATTGGCGACTGCGAAGTTGACGTCGTCGCGGCGGAAAGATTTGAGTAGGACTTAAGTCGCAGGTCATCCAGAAATGAACCCTGCGCGCAGGCCGTGCCAGCCGTGATCGGGATGATCAGCAAAGAGAACAACAGCCAGCGTGTGAGCAGATTCATGGTTCAGGATCGCATCGGCCACGGAGTAGGATCTTGAGTAGAATCGGCATTTCCGGACGATGACGAAGCATCGGAATCATGCATTGACGTGAACTAGTCCACGCAGCGGTTGTTCAGTGTCGGCGTTTTCTGCCGAACGCAGCAAGGTGTGCAGGTAACCGGCCATTTCAGCCGTGCGATCGGCTCTCATTTTCTTTGATGCGCTGCACCAGCTTGGCACTTGATGGCCCGAAGCTACTGAATTCAAAGCGTCGCGAATCGGCGTCCGTCGCTGAAATGTCGATCCGAAGCCGATCAGCCGGAAGGCACTCATCGACGCGTTCAGCCCATTCGATCAGGCATAGCCAGTCACCGCCTTGAGTGAACTCGTCCGAGCCGATGGCTAGAAATTCATCGATATCGCCAAGACGATACGTGTCAAAATGTGCGACAGGTATTCGTCCGTCCGTATACAACTGCAACAGCACGAATGTCGGACTGTTGACCTTGTTCGTATCGATGCCAAGTGAGCCGCAGATCGCACGTACCAGGCGTGTCTTGCCTGCACCGAGCTGGCCGTTGAGTTCGATGACAATGCCGTCAGTGATGGATTCGGCGATACTCGCGCCGAGTCTGTCTGTGCCGGATTCATCAGAACACGTGACGACAAGTTTTTCATTCTGCGGCAGGCTCATTGTTTCTGTCGGTTTTTATGGGTTTGTCGAGCGGATCATCTACGGAAAAATAGGAACCATAGCTGCCGTCTGTATTGCCGCGCTGGGGCTGATAGTTGAGTCGCCACAAACGATGTGGCTTCAGTTCGTGCAGCATGCTGCTGCATCCAGACGATGTGATGAGCACCAGTGTGATGACTCCCAGAGTGATTCGTCGCATTTCGTTCATGCTATCCTCGTTCGTTCGCTCCGTCGCGTGTCCGCATTGCGGGGACATTTTTAAGACATCGCAGGATAACCAATTTTTCTTCGTCCAGTGCCCAAAAGCTCTCACAGAAATCGTGATCGATCACGAACACGTTTTCAACATCTTCACCGACAGGCAGTTTCTGCCGTAGGCGATTGTCAGTTGTAATATAGTCGCCGACGTTTCTGCGTCGTTTGACCATTCGAGCAGCGTCTACAACCTTATTTTGGCCAGATAGAGACAGGTCTTTCCCTTATCGTCAGAAAACCGGACCATCGAGTGATAGCGAATTGGCTCAACGGCTCGCATGCCAGCACCGTTCAACATGAAACAGAGAATCCGTAAAAGCAACGTGAGCGGCGCTGTCCCGGATACGCCGAACTTCAACGAGTTCAGGTTGAGTCACGGGCGTGGTTCAACCTTCGTCTCCGGCAGAGTCTCGGCAAGCGCGAGCGTGGCCCATGCGGTGGCGGCGATCGAAATAAACTGATCCTTGCCGTGTGGAAATCCGGATTCGTAGTACGTTTGAATCGGCTTGGCATGTGTCCCCACACGCCACGTCCCGTCTTCAAGTTGCGAGTCGATCAAATAACGGCAACCATCCACAATGGCGGAGTGATCTCCAGGCAAATTCCCCGCCTCCTGTAATGCGGTCAAGACAGAGCCTGATGAATAGGCATCGGAAGTCATGTCGTCCGTCTGAGACCAACCACCATCGGCTCGCTGTTTCGCCAGCAATGCATCGACAGCCTTTGTCCTGACATCGTCACTCGCGTCAATATACGGTAGTGTTCGTAACTGAAAAACATGATCTTCCGTGTCGATAGGTTCAGTTTCCAGTACCCATTTCGCCGCCGGATCACGTCGCGCTGTGATACCAGACTTTTGTTCGTCCGTTCCAAAATACGACATCGCCCGCAATGCAACGTAAGTTGCTGTGAATGGACTTCCCATAGAAGGAAGTCGCTGGCTGCTGGACAACCATCGATTCCTGTCGTGTTGGTATTCAACCAGATAATGAATCACCGCATTGGTTGTTTCATCCGACTTCCAGTCACCAACTTCCAGTGTCCACATAGCATAGCCAGCGGTCATCACTTGGCCGCCCTGCCCTTTTCCAGCCTGATAGTCAGTTTTTCCGTTGTCCAGGTGATCCCATGTATGTTGAATCTGTTGCTGAATGTTCTCCTGATCGACAACAAAACCCCGCTTTGCCGCTTCGGTCAATGCAATCATCGGCATTGCCTGGCTGTGACACGTAAAGCACTTGCGTTCATTCGCCGAGACGGCAGCACCTTGCTGCAACGACGGGATGGCTCGCTGAATCGCAGTTCGCGTTTCATCCTCAGAAACGCTGATCGAGACCGAAGTTTGTTCTGGTGCGGACTCGTCAACAGCCAGAATCCGGCAACAGGCAATAATTATTGAAAGCAGCATAGGACTACAACCCAGTGAATCGCGACGGGCGTTTTTCTGCAAATGCAGCAAGACCTTCTTGCGCATCAGACGATTCGAGGCACCGCAAATACGCTTCCGTGTCGGCTCGATGAGCGACTTTCGCTTGAGAGCCTTCGTCAAGATGCACAAGACGTTTGGTTTCTCGCAAAGCTGCCGCTGGCATTTGCAACATTTTTTCGGCTATCTGTCGACCTCGTTTTAGCAAGGTGCTGCCACTCACAACTTCGCTGACAAGTCCCCATTCCAGAGCTTTCGAGGCCGAGATCGGTTCGCCCATCAGACACATTTCCAAAGCACGTGATTTTCCGACCAACGCGGTCAGTTGAGCGATCCCGTAACCGGGTGGCCAGCCGAGGCGAATCTCCGGCATTGCAAAACGAGCGGCATGACTGGCGATACGCATGTCGGCAGAATAGGCGGCAACGCAACCTGCTCCAAAGGCATCACCATTCACGAGCGCGATGATTGGCTGCGGCAGACGCTCGAACGCAAGATACATTTCTGCCTGACGATGGCTGAGTGTCCGCGCGGTCTCCAGTGAGACGCTTCGAAGTTCCTTGACATCATCTCCTGTGCAAAAAGCGTCGCCTGCGCCAGTCAGTAGCACGACGCGAACATCCTGTGGATGACCCAACAGCCATCCGACAAGCCGTTCGATATCGTTGGTCATCTGGACGTTGACGGCATTCAGAGATCTGGGTCGATTGAGCGTTACGGTCGCGATGCGATTTGCGATCTCAATCTGAAGGGTTTCAAGCTGCGGTAGAGCACCAGTATTCGCGGCAAGGTTCATCGCTCGTCCTGCGTCATTCGACAGCTTTGCCAGGTTTTCGATGATGCGGCTGACCGAAACGATGGCTCGGGAATGCGTGCCTTTGCCGATCAGTCGATCTCCAGCGTACGCTTCGACATCGAAGTAAATTCGACGACCATCAATCGATGTCACTTTGGCAGCGCCGACAACCGTTGATCCGATACCAGCGCCGCCGATGTGCTGAATGTTGACTTCGATACCAACGGATTCTTCACCGGATTCCAGAAACGGTCGCAGCGCTTCACGTGCTGCACGTTCCATCAGAAGAATCATGTTGGGCGTTGAGAAGACTGTCGCTCGTGAATCGCCACCCAACATAATGATCATGGACGCATCAACAATCCATGTCAGTCGTCCGATGTCGCCAACATTCAATCCGGATTTCATATGGAATCTTCAGTTGCTGGAAAAGTCAGTCTGTTCAGTGAGCCGCAGACCGCTAGCCTCGGGTGTAGATTTAGTCTCAGCTGAGATCGTTTCCGTTGAACCCGACTTGAAGAGGAGGCGGGGCAATCGATACCTCCTCTTCGAGTCGGGTTAAACGGTTAATTGAAGGCGCACTAATGTTTTTATCAATTCACGCGACTGGTAACGTCGGCCAGATGTTGAAGTGCAACGTCCCGATTTGCATGGGAGCTCATCGAAAAATCAACCTTTGGATTCTCCAGCAGCATCAGTGTTTTTAGCATACCTCGCATGTTGTCGGACAAGTGACACAATGCTGCTTCACCTTTGCAGGCGCGAGCTTTCTGAGAAAGTCGCAGCAGCAGGCTGACGAATGTTGAACCAAAATAGTCAAGGTTCGAAAAGTCTACCAGCAGGTGACGAGTGCCCGGTTCAAGCAGCAATCGGTACGTCTCGTTGTAGGCATTTCGAAAGTCGTTATCTCGAAATTCACTGAACGGACCGTTGGGGGTTACGATCAATACGTCGGAATGGAGTTCAAATTCGAACAGTTGTTTACCGGTCATGAAATTCAGCCGACAGTTTGAAGAGAATTGCGTAGAGATGGTTTCAAAACTTCGCAGGACTTCGAATCGTTTAGAAAACTGCGAGATTTCATATATTGTCGAGTTAGGCGTGATAATCTTTTTGTTGTCGCATGATCGGCATTCGATTCATTGGTTTCTATTCCGAAATTCGTGTTTTTTGTGTTCTTATCGGATTCAGTGCAGAGCTGACGAAGTTCAGATGGTGAATCTGGGCAGAAATCGGCATTCCATCTACAATGCCTTTTCGGCTTTGAGCTGAAATGTAGACGTTGGTGGATGCCTGAGACAATGGACTGTGCTAATGCGATTTCACTTAGTAGATAATCTTCGACCTGCAAGTCTGCTGCGAATTGGTCTGGCAAGCGTCGCGATATGGCTGTGTTTCGGGCTGCCCTCTCGTTTGCTCGCGGACGAAGCCACAACAAAGACAGCGGTTGCGACGGAGGCGTTTCTCAGTCCTCGGGAGTTGCTCGCGGCTGGCGGCATGATTGGCTACGTCATCATATTCCTAAGCTTTCTGATGGTCGCATTGATCGTCGATTATCTGCTCACGATCCGCCGCACGACGTTCATAACTCCTGGCTTAGCGGAAGAGGTGCATAAATTATTGGCGGACCGAAAATTGGCGGAAGCGACCAGGCTGTGTGAAAAACAGCCGGGGTTTCTGGGGCGAGTTTTGTTTGCCGGATTGCAGGAAAGTCAGCTCGGATTTACAGCGGTTGAAAAAGCTATGGAAGACTGCGCTGCCGAACAGTCTGCCCGCAGCTATCGTCGCATTGAGCATCTGTCAGTCATTAGTACGCTTGCTCCAATGTTAGGATTGATGGGAACCGTCTGGGGCATGATTCAGGCATTCATGGAGTTTGAAATGAAAGCCAATCCGCAGATTTCAGAATTGGCCCCAGGCGTTTACAAAGCTCTGGTTACGACCCTGATGGGACTTGCTGTGGCGATTCCAGCCACCGGGGCTCTGGCCTTTTTCCGCAGTCGAGTTGAAGAACTTTCGATGGAAGCGGCATTGCTGGCAAATCACGTGTTCGCCGATTTTCGCCGTACGACGCAGCTTCGCAAGAAGACTCGTGCCAGCTCAGATGCTGATGGGTGATTGTGGTTGATTCATACTTCAAGCAGTGAAAATTGATGCACGAGAGCGGCAGGCCGTCAGCACAATGGCAGTCGATTTGCGATTATAGTAGCCATCACTCTCCGAGTGATGAATGCCAATGCCCGCGATTTGTGGCCTGCCTCACTCGGAGAGTGAGGTCTACTTTGGCATATCGAGTACCATTGGGCGTCAGCCCTCCCAGCACGATTGCTCTGACAGTACCTTTCAAGGTGTTTCACATGCGCGCGTTAATCGTTCTCGCGATTCTGTTGATCAATCTTTCTGCGGTGAGTTCAAGTGCCGCTGCCAGCGACGAGACCGATAACCATCGCTACTTTGGAATTCAGGTTGTCGATAGCGAAACGCAACGCGGCGTTCCGATGGTGTCGCTCACGACAGTTGATGACGTCACCTACATTACAGACAACGCCGGCTGGGTTGCATTACATGAGCCGGAACTGGCTGGCAAAACAGTGTTCTTCAAAGTGTACTCGCCTGGCTATGAGGTGGCAAAAGATGGATTTGGAATCGCCGGCGTGCGGATGCAGTTTGAACAGGGCAAAACGTCTGAAGTAACAATCAGGCGAACGAATATCGCCGAAAGACTTTATCGCATTACCGGCCGTGACTTATATCTCGACAGCGTTCGTCTGAAACAGCCCTCTCCGTTGCAGAATCCACTGGGTCGCGGCATGGTGGTCGGACAGGATTCGATTCAACCCGTACAAATCAGCGACGAAATGTACTGGTTCTGGGGTGACACGAATCGACTGTCGTATCCGCTGGGATTGTTTCGAACGGCTGGAGCAGTCTCAAAGCTGCCCTCTGAAGGTGGTCTTGATCCTTCGTTGGGGATCGATTTCGAATACTTCACCAATCCCGACGGTTTCGCACGAGCCATGATCGAAGTGCCTGACAAAGAAGGTGTCGTCTGGATTCATGGTGTTTGTGCAGTTACGGATGCGAAGAGCCAAACACAGGTTGTTACACAGTATTCACGACGAAAGGGGCTGGAGGAACCACTGGAGCAAGGCATTGCTCTGTGGAACAACGAACGCAAGATATTTGAAGTTCTTGATGTCATTGATTTGAAAGAATCGTGGCGTATTGTGCGTGATCATCCGATCCATCAGACGATCGATGGAATGGACTATCTTTGCTTTGGCAATCCATTTCCGATTTCCCGCGTGCCTGCGACGCTCGACGCCGTCCGTGATCGATCGGCGTATGAATCATTCACCTGCCGTGAAGAGTTGCCGGACGCGAATCCAACTCAGGAGCAACTTCACAATGCCAAACCGCTGCGAGACGCTTCTGGTGAATTGGTTTGGCGCTGGGCGAAAGCTCCGCCAGTGACGCAACAGGATGAGCGGCGTTGGGTGAAGAATGACCAAATAAAAATTGAGGAAGCTCGATTCCTGCCACGCGATGCAGATTCAACGAAACGCATCGTAGAAGTTCATGCTGGTACGATTCATTTCAACGCTTTCCGAAATCGCTGGATCATGATTGCGAATGAGCAAGCGTGGGACAAAAGCAGTCCGTCGTTTCTGGGCGAAGTGTTTTATTCTGAGAGCGATTCGCCTCAAGGTCCATTTGTTCATGCCGTCAGAATTGCCACACATCCGGGGCAGAGTTTTTACAATCCCTGCCATCACCCGTGTTTCGATCAGCAGGACGGGCATTTGATTTACTTTGAAGGCACGTACTGCAACACCTTCACGAACTCACCTGCCACGCCGCGATACAACTACAACCAGATGATGTACCGCCTTGATCTGTCGCATTCACGGCTCAACGCCGTCTTCGGAGATGCCGCAAACCCGTAGGTCAGTCGTCTCAGGCGGGACCATAGCGTTTCGCCCCACCGGGGCACAGCATGTCAGCCTGGGGCAAGTGAATCCGCGAATGCGGATGAACGCCGCCCCAGGTAACACGAACACACCCGAACATTGCCCTGAAAGGGCAACGCAAATTTGTGCGATGCCCTTTCAGGGCGTTTGTTTCTTTTTGAATTGCTAACCCAAGGCGTTGCCCTGGGCTGACATGCCATGGCCTTTCAGGCCGGAAAAGTTGTGTTTCGCCCCAACGGGGCCCAGCATGTCAGCCTGGGGCCAGTGAATCCGCGAATGCGGATGAACGCCGCCCCAGGTTGACAGAATATACCGTGTACTTTGCCCTGAAAGGGCAACGCAAATTCGTGCGATGCCCTTTCAGCCCGAAACATATTGGCAAGTTTGCAATCCTTGTCGTCATGATTGGGCTGGAAGAAACCAAGCACGAAGAACGAAGAACTGCGATTCGTTATGTTTCAATCCTTGTTGTGATGGATTGGGTTCAAAGACCCCACTACGCCTGTAAATCTTAATTGGATCAGGGTTTAGGGTAAATTCACCAGGCGTCGTTTCTTTGTCAAAAATGCCGCTTCGGCGTCGTGATGTGGATGATTGATCTGCAACGTACATGGATTTTCGTTTTGCAACGCCTTTCAGTGTAAGAGTTTGCGTCGTGGAGTTGTCTAAGTACAAATACGTCGGTAACAGCAGTCGGCACAGTGGCTGGGGGGAGCTCGCCTCGGAAGATGGCCATTTTGAATAATATTCAGCATTTCCTTTAATACGTCTCCCACTTCCTGAAAGTCGGTCGGAGTGAATTCAATTGTTCGTACCGCATTGCTGCTGCGAGTATACACGACGAACCCTCTGCTGACAGCACATTGAAAATGCTCCTGAATGAGTAATGCATAAATCGCGGACTGGAATCGGAGCGTTCGATAAATGACACCGGGATCGCGGGCAAACTTGTAATCGAGCGGAGCGGCTGTTCCATCTTCGAAGAACAGAACCTCATCAATACGACCTCGCAGGCAGTAACGTTCGCTGACCAGACTCACATCGATACGCTTATCCACGGCATTCAGGCGCTTTCTGAGATAACTGCGATTCGTGTTCTCGCGTGTCTCGTGCAGCGCACGGCCCATCTGAACCTTGGCGCGTCGTTCCTGAAACTCGGGCAGCATCTGGTATTTTTCGAACCAGGTGAAACGAGGGCAGTACAGATGTTCGAGTACATCACTGACGGTCAACAGAATACCTGAAAAGTCGAGGTCCATAATCGTTTAAATCATTCAAATCCTGCAACAACAACGCGCGTCCTTCTTTATTCAGTCGAAAGCCATTGTCTTTCTGGTCGAAGAGTTCCGGATTGATTTTTCGAGCGGCGAAAAGGTTGATACAAACACGTTCCGCGTGGACTCGGAACAATTCCACCAGATCAAAGACCAGTGACAGTTTATTGTAGTTGTCGGTGTGCAGCAGACCGATGTACGGATCGAGACCTGAGATCATGCAGGCACGCTCGACCAGGTTGTACAACACACCGTAGGCGTAATTGAGCAGGCAGTTGAATTCGTCTTTGGCCGGAGACCGACTGCGTCCGCTGAAACGAAATCGCTGTGGAAGTGCCAAAGATGTTCGATCGCCAGGCGAATGACATCTGTTGAAAGATGCACGCCGGTCGCCAGCAAGATGCTGTCCACCTTCTCCGGCGAGAGCAACGCCTTGCGATCATTCGCCATGACTAGGAACATGCCATCCTGCTTTCGCAGACTGGTGCCAAAAGTGTTCAGGATGAGCTGCATGGTTGCACCGGTTCGAGACTTCCGAATCCTTTGGAAACCGACTTCCCCAACCCCATACTTTGGGGAATGTGGAAGTTGATCGTAAATTCACCGACAAACCCCAGCATGGGCATACCTTTGTGCTTTGTGGTGACTTCACGCAGAGAAGATTCTGCAGAAAGGCGCTCGGCGATTCTGACGCCAAAAGATTTCGCCAAGGCGAGGCAGTTATTGCACAGTTGCCGATTCAGGAATTCCATGCGATCGGTTGCCGGCATCGATTCGTACCGCCGATGATTCTCTTGATTCAGTGCCAGCCATGGTCGTCGAAAACGATATTGGATTCGTTCGGCACTTTGGCCCAGAGTGACCTGGGATACTTTCAGTGTTGTGTCAATGATTGTGCGATCTGTGTTTCCCATTCGCACGGCCCGGCTGAGAAGACGAACCTTCATTAACTCTTCGGCACCTTCCTCCACGGCGATGATCAACGGGCCATCATTGTCCACCGCATAGATGACTCGGGGAGATCGATAAATCAGACCGTGTTCTCCATGCTGATGAAGCAGATCCAGTTCGGGAAACATGTGCGCCAGTGCGCCGCGCACATGAGCAGCGAGTGGCAAGGGGCGAAGTGGTGCAATATTCAATCGCAATCGAGCCATTAGAAGGTTGCGAATTGCTGAATCGGTATTGGTGTTGCTCTGTTCTGTCATGGGTTGGCCTTTCAGGCCGGGGAACTTTGGTATCTGATCAATAGATTTCCGTGCCAGCAACTTTGTCCAGTGAGAGACCGACTTCGTCGTTGTAATATATGTGGTTAAGAAACCAGAATGACGGAAAGTCGGCATTTGGAAATGGTTCGGCGACGTCTTCCGGGCGAAACGACTTATTCAGCCACGCCGTGACCGTTACCAGAGCGATGCGCGGCCCGAGATCGCGTAACCTGCGACGACGCTTCCATCGATCTTTTTCTTCATACGCGGCAACAATTTCGTCACGCAGCGATGGATCGAGCTTTTCGACGACGAACGAGACTTGTCGGTTATTGTCGCCGCGTAGTTCGCGTTGAATGTTGATGTCATCGTGGGCGAAGCGTGCCCATTTTTCCGTGAGGTCAGACCCACCGTCCTTCTTTTTGGCGAGTTCTGCAAAATATTGCTCCACAAGGTCAGTGACGTCTTCTTCATTGACAACGGGCGTTAATCGTAGAAGCTCGGCGGATGAACTGAGTGCGATTTTGTCATAGATATAGTCGCCAAAAGCCTTATGAACCGTTCCATCCGGAAGTTCGTTGAGCAGCCGGACGACACGCACTGTCTGTCGAGGCCGCGTGCCATTGCGGTTGCACCGACCGGCCACCTGAACCAGCGAATCGAGCGGCGCAAAGTCGCGAATGACAAAGTCCATGTCGATATCAACACCGGCTTCAACACACTGAGTGGTCACGGCAATGCAGGCATCACTGCCTTTGATTCGTTCGATTCTGGCGAGCCTGTCACGCGGAACGATGTCACTGGATAACAACATCAGTTCATGCGGCAGATCGCTCGTTGCGTCTTTCAAGGTACGATAAACGTCCTGAGCGCATCGGCGCGTATTGAAGACCAGGAGCCACTTTTTCACTTCCGGTGCTGAAGCTACTTCATCGGCTATTTCACCCAGCCACTGCGATAGTGGCTGTTCGTGTAAGTCGATTTCGATTTGGTAGCGAGGTTGCGCGTAGTGTCGTGGCTGATCAATCAGATCGAGTCGTGATGCGGGAGGAATAATGCCGGGTTGCGTGGCCGTCATCAGCAGCAATCTTGAACGTCCAGCGGCGGCCAACTCCGTGAGTAAGGTGCCAACCGGGTGCCACAGATGGACCGGAAATGCCTGCACTTCGTCAATGATTATCAAAGCATCGCAGAGATTGTGAAACCGCTGCTGATGACGCGACTTTGCATCCATCAGCGCGAGCAGAAACTGGTCGAACGTGGTCAGCACGATTTCGGATCGCCAGGTGTCCAGCATGAATTCTGCCTGCCCGAACGCCACGTTTTTTGCATCACCTTCAAGTGACTCTGTTTCCACATCCATGTGATCACGCAACGACAATGAGTGGCTTGTCTGCAAATGACCATCGTTGGAATGGTCTTGCAAACCCAATAGTTCCCGATACACCTTCGCTGTTTGTTCGATGACGGAAAGAAACGGCAACACGACGAGGATCTTTGGACGTACGCCTGTTTCACGCTCCATCCGGGCTCGCCAATGCATTGCCCATCCCGCCGCGCAGCGAGTTTTGCCGAGGCCCGTCGGCAACGTAAGCACTCTCGGACGATAATCGTCGCCATCTGAGTTCGCGTCATTGATAACGACCTGATAGGCAGACCGACGCTGCTGGTTGATGGCGGACGTCGAGTCGCCGGGTGGTAACTTGTCTTCAACGAGTGTAGCCGGATAGCTGCGGGGCCGGACGCCGAAATATTTCTCGACAGTCGGATGAATCAACAATGCCTTGTCAGCTTCCAGCAGGCAGGAGAAACAAAACTGCACCGCCAGACGAATTCGGACCAATTGATCGAGCCTCCCATCTTCGAGTTGCTCGGGCCAGTCCCGTTGCACGAGACGCATCGCGTTTTTGTAGACGCCATCGAAGCCATCGTTCTTCAGTCGCTTCAGTGAATTTTCGAGCGATGGATGAGCTGACGCAACGTCCGTAGACAGATTCTGTGCCTGGTCTGCCAGCAACTCTCGCTGGCTGTCGAAGGTCGTGTTCAATGTGGCCATCGTGGGCAATCGACTATGATGTCCGCGAATGGCCATTGTCAGCAGTAGCGGCAGGTACCAAGGTTGTTGTGTTCGAAAGTAATCCGCCGCCAGCAGTGCGCCCAATGGTGTGTGCGTTTTCTGTTCGTTTGACGCCGCGTTTTTGGCGACCTTTTTCTGCCATCCTTCCGTGTCGCAAATGTACTGCTGAAAGAACACAGTCGCTTTGGCGATGTCGTGCCATCCGGCTAGAAAATGCATCACCTGACGCACATTGATATTCATACTCTTGAACGCATCGGCACGATGTCTGTCCAGAATCGCCATGGCCGCAACTTCAACGTCATGCAGATGTTGCTGGAGTGGTTTGTCTGGATGCGAGAACAGCATTTGCGATGCCCTTTCAGGGCGTTTGGTTTTTGTTGAATTGCTAACCCAGCGCGTTGCCCTGGGCTGACATGCTATGGCCTTTCAGGCCGAAACGCGGATAATGATGGCCTTTCAGACCGGAACACGGACAACGATGAATTTTCAGGCCGCCTCTTTAAGGTCGAAACAGTTGCGTTTCGCCCCAAAGGGGCACAGCATATCAGCCTGGGGCAAATGAATCCGCGAATGCGGATGAACGCCGCCCCAGGTACTCTGGACACACCCGAACATTGCCCTGAAAGGGCAACGCAAATTTTCCGCTCCATCGCACCAGTTAATCCCACGCATACCGTTCATCAATTTCGATTCCATGTCGCTGACACAGGAGACGCAATTCGTCCTGAAACGTCATTTTTTTATGATGCTCCTGCTGATTTTCAATGTAGCGTCGGACCTGATCGATGTTGGATTCGCTGACAGAGAACGCGGCGTATCCTCCCTGCCAGTAAAAACCGGGATACTTGGTCCCATCCGATTTCATCCACCCTGAACTGGCTTTCTTGACTTCACCAATAACGTCCGTGAGTTTTTGATTTTTAGAGAGGCTGAACAACGCATGGACGTGATCTTCAACGCCTCCGATGATAAGGGCCTGACTTTCCATCGTTTTGAAAACACCGGCCTGAAACGCATACAGCGCCGGGCGAACGTCTTCGGGAATCCATGCCATGCGATTCTTTGTGCTGTAAACCAGGTGAATCAGGTTTTTGACAAGCGATTGCGACATGGGAAGCCCTTTCTAATTCGGTTGCCATGCCCTTTCAGGGCGTTTGGTTTTTGTTGAATTGCTAACCCAGGGCGTTTGCCCTGGGCTGACATGCGATGGCCTTTCAGGCCGGAACGCCCACATGCGATGATCTTTCAGGCCGCCTCTTTAAGGTCGAAACAGCTGCATTTCGCCCCAACGGGGCACGGCATGTCAGCCTGGGGCAAGTGAATCCGCGAATGCGGATGAACGCCGCCCCAGGTTCTCTGTACACACCCGAACATTGCCCTGAAAGGGCAACGCAAATTCGTGCTTTGCCCTTTCAGGGCGTTTGGTTTTTGTTGAATTGCCAACCCAGGGCGTTTGCCCTGGGCTGACATGCGATGGCCTTTCAGGCCGGAATTCAATCAATATTTTACAAAAACGTTATCGGCTGGTCGCCGAACTGCCACGCATGACCGGTGTGAAGCGGAATCGCTCGACCGTTCATTTCCATGAAGTAGTCTGCATGTGAAAAGATGCGGTCTTCGGTAACGTCTCTCGGCAAACGGATTTCCTGAACTGCGGGTGAATCGCCGTCGTTGTATCTGAGTTCCATCAGTCGTCTCAGCGACGGCGGAGTTGCCTGATCCGTTCGAC
>Ga0209702_10002663_pt1 | contig 30356 bp, 31 predicted proteins | sample FRY01_FD_187210 | JGI IMG/M metagenome (GOLD analysis project Ga0209702, IMG submission 187210) | Freshwater microbial communities from Lake Fryxell liftoff mats and glacier meltwater in Antarctica - FRY-01 (SPAdes) (version 2) | ecosystem: Environmental > Aquatic > Freshwater > Ice > Glacier... | reverse complement strand
TTTTCCATGATTTTCTTAAACAATGCATCACTTGGAGTAGATTTAGTTTTTGAGGTTTTCTTTTTTCTCATTAGTTGATTTAGATTAAATTCACACTAATATAAATAGCATGATCTTTAAAGTTTTTCAACTATCTTGATAAAAGTACGATTTTTCTATCTCATCTACTCATTATATCGAAGTAATTCATTGATAGCGGTTTTCTTTCTTGTGGATTCATCAACTCTCTTAATGATTACGGCGCAGTAAAGCCCGGGTTTGCTAGGATGTTTTGCTGGTAGAACGCCAGGTACCACCACCGAGTAAGATGGAACTCTACCATAGATAATATCGCCTGTTTCTCTGTCTACTATTTTCGTTGAGGAGCTGATAAATACACCCATGCTAATTACGCAGCCCTCTTCTACAATTACACCTTCTACAATTTCTGATCTTGCTCCTATAAAACAATTATCTTCAATTATTACAGGATTATTTTGAATAGGTTCTAATACTCCGCCAATCCCTACTCCACCAGATATATGACAATTTTTACCAATTTGCGCACAAGAGCCAATTGTTACCCATGTATCAATCATGCATCCTTCTCCTACATAAGCACCTATGTTGATAAAAGATGGCATAACAACCACATTTTTTGCGATATAAGATCCTGTTCTTACATAAGCTCCAGGAACAATACGATATTTATTTTTTTTAAAATCATCATCAGTAAAATCAGATGAAAATTTTGGTGGAACTTTATCGTACCATTTCAGGCAATCACCTGAATAAATTTTGGAATCATTTATTTGGAAATATAATAATATTGCTTTTTTTATCCACTGATTAACTATCCACTTACCCTGATCTTTTTGGCATACTCTAATTATTCCTTGGTTTAGTCTGTCTATAATATTATTTACAATTAACTTTGTAGATTCGATTTTCTCGGGATTCTCTGAAAGAATATGACGCATTTGCCAAATTTCTTCTATCATATTCTCATATTCTTGCATAATCTTCTCGATAAACTATTGATAAAAACTATAAATCACTTTATCTTTTATCATATTATAAATATTCTTAAGATCAAAGTATAATAAATGTATATAGCTTGTCCGCATTGTAACACAAAATTCATGGTACTACCCAAACAGATTGGAGAGTTTGGAAGAAAAGTTAAATGTTCGAAATGTGATCATATTTGGCATCAATACTTAAATAGTCCAATGAAATCTGAATCTACTCACATTACTCATAGTATAGCTAACAGTAGATTGGGTAATGGAGTTAATCTTCCAGCCTTGTTACCTATTAAGATACCACAATATTTATATTGTTTACCAATTTTACTTATTAGCTTGATTATATTTTTGTCAGTCATTCTATTTCAGGACAAGTTTGGAATCCAATCTTTCTTGATATTGGGAGAACCATGTGTAACTGATATCCATGTAGAGAATAATAAAGATCAGGCTAAGATTATATTAAGTTATAAGATAGTTAATTTTTCAGATAATCAAATTAAAATGCCACTAATTAGAATAAGGTTGTTTGATAGCAATAATAAAATGCTAAAATCACATATAGTCGATCAAACTAAAATATCCTTATCCCCAAAGCAATATATTAACATTAAAACTGAATTCCCTTCAGCCCCAAAACATGCTAAGAAAATAGATATAACCCTTGGTAACCGATTAGATTTTATGCTGAGGTAGATTATGAAAAAACAAATTAAGTATCCTTCGCTTATATCTAGACTTTTTGCTACTACTTTGGATCTATCTCTGTTATGTATAATTTTGCACCCTATAATGAATTTGGTTTCTAAATATCTTTTTAAATTGATATTCCTAGATTTTTTTATAAAATATGAATCTGCCCAAGAAAATTTTTCATCTATTATGCAGATAACCCAAATGCCTGAATTTCTTCCATACGCTACAAATAAAAGCTTTATCATTTATAGTATATTAGTATTATTAATAAATATATTGATAATGGCTGGATATTTTATTGGGTTTTGGATTTATATTTCAGCAACACCTGGTAAATTTATGATGTCTACAAAAATAGTAGATGCAGTTACGTTTGAAAAACCAACTAATCGGCAATTTATTAAACGATTCTTTTTCTCTTTTTTCTTCTTTGTTGGCATTTGGTTTATCCAATTTACTAAACAACGTCAGGCGTTACATGATAAAATGTCAGGTACCCTAGTTATTAAGAAGTAGTTTCTTTACCAGGTTGCAATAATAGCTATGCAACCTTCATGATAATGATATTTACACCTAATAATCATTGATTAGGGGCTGATATAATTTTAGTTTGATAAAACGCCATAAATAGTAGAGCAAAAAGAATAAAATTATCAAACAAGTTGAACTAATGAATTTATTGTTACTTATATCACCACCTATATGCGCAGAAAATGCTCCACAATAAGATCCGATAATAGCCATAGTAAAGTAGATTGATAATGATGTCCTAAGTTCATTACCTACAAATTTATCCGATATTATTGAAATATTACAAACAAATATTGAGCAGAGAAATAGCCCTATGGCAGTTAACAATATTATATTATTTATTTCTGTTATTTCAAACAGTGCCAGCAATGTAAAGCTAACTAAAAACCCTAATACAAAAAGTAAATTTAGCAAATATTTATTCAATTTACTTACTAAATACATCACGGGTAATAGGAATAGTATTATTCCCATCCACATAAAATCTTCGCCAACTCTCATATTAGTTATTGCTAGATTCTTTACTACAGCAAAAGCATCATAGTACCAAAATATAGACATATTGACATAAGAAATTATAAACACTGTTACTACTTGTAATTCTATATTCTCTAATAAAACTGCAAATTTTGAATAATAGAATTCTGTATCATCAATAGGCTCTTCGTCAAAAAAAGCAGCAATAAGCATTAAACAATAAAAAGAAGTATTAATAACTAATTTATTTAAATTTTGTTGTACAAAAAAATCTTTAAAATATTCTCCCCAAAAATGCCCTGCTGCCCATAAAAGGAAGAACGCTACTAAACCATAATTCTTATTTGATCCAGTATATTCAATAATTCTGATAAAGAGTAAGACGACATAGCTAAAAGAGCTGATGGACATTACTAGAAAATAAATATCTAATAAGCTACGTTCTCTGATTAGCATCAAACTAATCATAGAAATTATAAAAAAGATTAAACTAAAAATAATAAGTATTTGTCTCCTAACTACATTAACCAACTGGGTTAATATAAAACCTGCTGATATGTTTCCAAGCATTTCCAGTAGTTCGAAATACTCAATTTCTCCTGCTGACAGGCCTTCTGCGGCTAAAAGACTAGGCAACATATAAAAATTATTTTCATCTGCAAACGCAAATAAAAATATACTGAAGGCAAGAGAGATAGGGACCATCAAGTGATTTTTTTTATACATAAATATTATTTGCTAAAGCTTATTACATCGTATATAAATTTTATATCAATTAGCATTTTATACATGCCGTGCGTTTATAAATTCAAGTTGTTCTAACTTTCGTAGTTTAGTTTTGATCTTCACAAAGCTGTTAAACGAAACTTATGTTCTACTTTTCTTTATACAGGGCAAATTGATGTTATTTATATTGATAATATGTTGACCAAGTTATCTAGAGCCAAACTAATATTAGTTATAGAACACATAAAGTTATTTTATAAGAATTAGTTTATAGTTTCTCTAAATTATCAGCAAGTTTATCATATAAATATAAGATATTTAAGAAGAATATAGGAATAAAAGCAACAAAATCAGCATAATATAGAGATTTGTTATTAGTGAATTTTAACTTTTGGCAAATTTATAAAAATCGCTATTTTTTGCGTGCTGATATTAAAAATGAAATATAACGATGGTTATAAGGTGAACACAGAATATTAATCACACATGATGTGATATGTTTAGAAATTTATGAGTTAAATTAATGAGTAAAAGAATTATAATAGATGCGAACTTCCCCAATGAAATTAGGGCAGTACTACTTAGCAGTACTAATAATATAGAAGATATTGAATATGAAACTTCTGCTAAACAACAAAATAAAGGCAATATTTATCTTGCGAAAATCACAAGAATAGAACCTTCTCTGCAAGCGGCTTTTATAGATTATGGAACTGATAAGGGCGGGTTTTTGCCTTTCAGCGAGATACATACTGATTATTATAATATACCAGTATCAGACCAAAAGTCTACTATAAGCAATTTAAAGGAAATTTCCCTGCCCCAAATTACTAATGATGATATTGAAGAGTCAAATAATATTAGTAATTACAACACATTGATTGACAACGAAGAATTGGATATCAGTACTATAGAACGCTTAATAGATGAGAAAATTCAGACTGAACTCGATTTAGATGCTTCAGATTCTGATATTGAGATGGTGGTTAGTGATAAGAATGATAAAGCACAAGAACATAAACAATATAAAATACAAGAGGTAATAAAACACGGTCAAGTATTGTTGGTTCAAGTAACTAAGGAAGAAAGAGGTAATAAAGGAGCATCATTTACCACTCATATATCGCTTGCTGGCAAATATTGTGTTTTAATGCCTAATACAGCTTCCCAAAATGGTGTTTCACGAAAAATATCCAATGCTGAGGAACGCAAAAGGTTGAAAAAGATTATTAATCATTTATCAGATGCGAGTAAAACTTCTTCTAGTATAATTGTTCGTACAGCAGGTATAGGTCACACGACTTTAGATATAAAAAGGGATTATGATTATTTGGCAAGATTGTGGAATAAAATTATAGAATCCACAGTAAAATCCACTGCACCGTCTTTCATACATGAGGAAGAAGGTATAATACAAAAAACTATACGAGACATGTTTGATCACAAGGTAAAGGAATTAATAATACAAGGTACGAATGCGTACCAAAGTGCTATTAAATTTATGCGTGATATACTACCAACTGAATTATCAAGAGTAAAAGAACATAAAAATAAAACTCCAATTTTTACAAAATTTGGCATTGAAGATCAGCTATCTAGCCTATATCAACCGATTATTGCTTTGCCATCTGGTGGATATATTGTTGTGAATCCAACAGAGGCTCTTATCTCAATCGATGTAAATTCCGGAAAAGCAACTTCTGAAAGAAACATTGAGGAAACAGCTCTAAAAACAAACTTAGAAGCTGCAAAAGAGATAGCTAGACATATAAAACTTAGAGATCTTTCGGGTCTTATAGTCATAGATTTTATCGATATGTATGAATCTAGGAATCGCAAGATAGTCGAGCGTTCATTTAAAGAATTTTTAAGCCGCGATAGAGCTCGTATTCAAACTGGAAACATCAGTTCATTTGGTTTGCTTGAGATGTCCCGCCAAAGACTGCGCCCTTCTTTTTTAGAGTCTAATTCATCTATTTGTTCACATTGTAACGGTAAAGGTATTGTAAGAGCTGATGAATCTAATTCTATGTTAATTCTTAGAACTGTAGAAAATGAGATTTGTAACGATAATTTAGATATAGTCAATGTGTTTGCAAATATTTCTACAGTTGTTTATTTGTTAAATAATAAACGCCAAGAAATTTCTTTAATAGAAAGCAAATATAATATAAAGCTAAACTTCAATTGTGATCCGACGGCCACTTCTGATAGTTATTCTATTGAGAAAATTAAGTTACCTAAAAAAAATCAAAATTCTAACACGTTTGGAAAGCCTGTCGTACAGAATAATTATCAAAACAAAGAAGAAGGATATAATAAAAATAAGCAGAAGCCAAAACCTTCTATTAATAACCAATATGAAAAAAATCCAAAACCTAAAGAACAAGAACATCAAGATTTAGATTATAAGGAAGAAGAGGTAATTATTCCTGAAATTATTGCAGAGAATAACGATAGCAATATTACTGAAAGCAGTAATGAGGCAAATCCTTCGGCTTCCAATAGAAAACATGTTGGTAAAAAATCTACTTCTAGACTTTCAGGAAGAAAGCCATATCACAAAAATAATCGTAAAAAACCAGCGGATGTTGTTGAGAATAATGAGATTAGTGGTTCTTAAGGAATCACATGAAGAATTACTTTACTAAATTAGATTCATCAATTTTAATAGGAAATGTTTTAGAACATTTTGACCAACATATTTATATTTTTTTAGCTCCAATTATTGGGAAAGTTTTTTTCCCCGAATTTGAACCATTAGTACAGCTGATTTTAACATACAGTATACTTGCAACCTCGCTAGTTACAAGACCAATAGGTGTATTTATTTTTGGCATACTTGCAAAGGATCATAACCCCATCTTAGCGCTTTCTTATTCTTTGATTGGAGTTGCAACTACTACCATCTCAATAGGCTTTATACCGAGTTACGAAACCATAGGCTTTGTAGCTCCTGTAATACTAATTTTTATTAGAATAATCCAAGGTATTTGTGTTGCTGGAGAAACGACAATAGCCGGATTATATATTTTAGAAAAGAAATCAGGCAGTAGTGCTTTTAAAGCTTCATATCTTTACCAAACTTCGACAATGCTTGGGATCATTATTGCTTCTAGCCTCAGCACATTGATTATTAGTTCTAATTATAATGAATATTGGCGCATTTGTTTTATATTTGGAGGTATCACAGGATTTGTTGGTTATTTTTTACGTAAATATGCAACGTCAAAGAATGATCAAAATGAAGTATTATGGCTAAATAAAACCACTACTAAGAAGGTTAATATTATAACTTCTATATGGAATAATAAAATAGGAGTTTTGCGTGTTGCTGTCATTACAGGATTTTCGTATATGACATATTCTATACCTTTTATTGTGATGAATAATTTCATCCCCTTGGTGACTAATATATCTATCAAAACAATGATGAAACTTAATACAATTTTATTAATTTTTGATATGATAATGATTCCAATATTAGGGCACATATTTTCAAAATATAATCATAATAAAATTATGATTAATTCATGTGTTATTTTAGCCTGTACCATAATTCCATTATGGTATTTTATTGAGGGCGCACCTTTATGGTATATTACTTTTGTAAGACTTTGGATAGTGGTTTTGGGTTTGATATTTTTATGTCCATTGAATCTTTGGTGCAAGAGATTATTTAATTCGTCAGAACAATATATTCTAGTAGGTATGGGAAGTAGTATAGGAACAACAATTTTTGGGCGTATAACTCCAGCAATTTGTCTAACTCTGTGGAACTTTACATCTTGTAGTATGTCTATTGCATTTTATATTACTTTTATTACGGTAATTACAATCAGTGCAATAAAATTTAGATAGACATATTCATGACTTTCTCAAATGCTTCAAAGAACTTGTCTCGAACAGTTGACATTGTTTGGAGATTGTTCTTGGCTTCATTTACCGTGGTTAAAAGGTCTGTAAATGATGCTTCACTTATCAAAGATTTTCTTACTGTGTTTTCCTGGTTATTAAGTTTCTTACGAAGATCGCCGACAATAGATTCTGCGATTCCAGTTTGGGATATAACGGAAGCAATTTCTCCAGATGCTTTTGCGTTATTAATATGACTCAATATTTGACTAGGTGTCATCTTAGCAAAACGGTTAAATTCAACGTTAACCATATCATGGAAATTTGAAGATTCCTTGATATTATTATTCAGTTCGACATTCGGTTGGCTATTAACCTTTGTGTAAGCAGTTTGTGCAATAAGAAGTGAAGCTGCGTCTATACTCATATATTTACCTAATTGCTTCTATAGTTTTTTGAATCATTGATTTCGACATTTCCATTATACTCAAATTGGCTTCGTAACTTCTTTGAGCCTCATTAGCATCAGCTTTTTCTATCTCTTTGTGAATATTTGGATATTTAACATAACCATTTAAATCAGCTCCAGGATGATTTGGTTCATATTTAAGTATAAAGGGCGATTTGTCAACATCAACTTTATAAATTTTCAATATATTAGTTTTTAATTTTTTATTATATATATTTTTTGCAAAGAGAATTTTTCTTCTATAAGGGTTGCCACCGGGCTGCATAGAGGTTGAACTTTCATTTGCTAAATTTTCTGCTGCGATTTTCAATCTTTCAGATTGAATCTTAGTTCCATGAGCAGCAATTTCTATAGATTTTTGTAAATTATCTTCAAGTGCAAAAGCTGCAAATGAAAAAAATACTATAAATAATATATATTTTAATTTAGCAAATATTATATACATGTCATTTACCTAACACAGTTGACACTAAGCTGTTAGTAACTGCATATGTTTTTACTGCTGTATCGTAGGAAGTTTGATTTTGTGAAATTTTGGTAATTTGCTGGTTTAATGAAACGTTATTACCATTTGGTTTTACTTCAAATGGGTCTTTTAACTTTGCAACATTAAAATGACCATCTCCTCCTTTATTACCCTTCATATGTTTTGGAGAAGTATTTTTAAGTCTTAATTTCCTATGTTGTAATTTAGCATTATCCAAATCCGCTATATTTTCTGGTATATTCACCTCTTCAGCTTTATAGCCTGGTGTATTTACATTAGAAACATTTTGAGACAAGATTTTATGCCTGAATGACAAAAGATTTAAATAGCTATGTAGCAATTGGTTTGTACCAGGCTCTTTGCTTTTTTTATCTCGCGCAAATGAAGGTTCGATAAAAAAGCAAAAAACCATTACAAAGGAAATAATTGCCCTATAAGAAAGAACTTGTTGTATCATTGTCTACCTAGATTTATAGATAATTTGAATTATATCAAGCTCTGAAATAAAATTCTAGTGCTTTTAAGAGCAGTATTTATTTTTTTGATAAATTGCTTTCAACAAATTCCCAATTTATCATGTGATCTATAAATATAGAAATATAATCAGGGCGTCTATTACGATAATCAATATAATAAGCATGTTCCCAAACATCACAAGCAAGAATTGGTTGCAATCCCTTGGTTATAGGAGTTTCAGCATTTGCAGTTTTCACTATTTGTAAGCGACCATCATTTACTACAAGCCAAACCCAACCGCTTCCAAATTGAGAAGTAGCCGCTTGTTTAAACTCAGTAGCAAAATTTTCAAAACTCCCAAAATCCTTATTTATTCTTTCTGATACATTACCTTGTGGTCGCCCACCTCCGTTTGGTTTGATTGAGTGAAAGAAAAAAGTATGATTCCAAATTTGTGCTGCATTATTGAAAATAGCTTGATTTGAATTATTTGAAGTAGTTATAAGTTCTTCAAGACTTTTTCCGATTAAACTTTCATCATTCTTGAATAAATTATTTAAATTTGTTACATAGCTTTTATGGTGCCCGCCGTGGTGATAGTCAAAAGTCTCTGCAGTAAAATATGGCAGAAAACTATCTTTACTATATGGTAAGTCGGGTAAGATAAATGGATATGAAGCTTGATTAGATATATTACAGAAACTCATTATTTTCTCCTTTAAACTGTTATTATTAAATGGTGCGGCAAATAGCATTCATCTGATTTAGATCACCGCTACAATGTAATACATAGTCACAACCGGCATCTAAACAAGATTTAGCAATTTGACAAAGGCTTTCTATAAATTCCTTTTGACATTTTAGTAACTCTTCTTCTAAGTTCTTTGATTTATTATTTGTAGATTCTAAAGAACTTTTTTCAATTATACCCAAATCTGAAAGAATTTCCTTATATTTATTATTTAATGCTAAATATTTAGCCCCAATTTCACCATGGAGTGCAAGCATACAAATATCATCTGTTATTATAATGCCTGAAAACCCTATAGACTCTCTAATGAACTTAATAGCTGCAGAGGATAACGTCACGGGATATTTTGGATCAATGGCATCAAATACTATGTGGGCAGTCATTGCCCATTTTGCTTTTGTATTTTTAGATAATTGCTTAAAAACTTCAAAATCAGTTTTGTTTAAATCATCTAATGTATCTTTTATATGAGGTAAGCTTAGGTGGCTGTCACATGCCGCTCTACCATGGCCTGGAATATGTTTAATAATTGGAATGCCTCCTGACTCTATTACACCATCAATAAAAGCATTGCATAATTCGATTACTTTATGTACTTCGCTACCAAAGCTGCGGTCACCAATAACATTATCTGTATATGTATAACGTAAATCTGCAACCGGACCACATGGAGAATTAATACCATATTTCTTTAAATTACTCATAATATCTGAAGCATTAGCTTTAACGATTTTATAAGCTTCATCCCGGCCTATAGTATCATAGATGTTACTAAAGAATTCTGCGGATTCGTATTTTGGTGCTAAAGGAGGTTTTAACCTTTGTACGCGACCACCTTCTTGATCAACAAGAATAATAGTTTCATAATTATATAATTCCCTTAGTTCTGCAATCAATTTGATTAATTGGTCTGATGAGTCAATATTACGGTTAAATAAAATAAATCCTACAACTGGATTTGTTGTGAATAATTCTATTTCATCTTCTGTTAATTTAAGTCCAGAAATGCCAAATATAAATGGTTTAATTTTTTCTTTTGTTTTCACAGGACGCCATCCATTCATGATAAGATAAGGTCTAAGAGAGACATTTTAATACGTGTATTGCTTACAAAGATACCTAGTTAGGATTTGAGTTTAACAATTTCTTCTTTGCTTAATTCAGTAAATTCAATGATTTCTTCTAAATCTTTGCCTTTAGCTAGCATTTTTTTTGCCATAGCAAGCTTTTCTTCTTCCCTACCTTCAACCCTACCTCTAGCTTCTGCATCTTCTAGTCTTTGGCCTTCTACAGCTAGGTTTTCCATTTGTGTTTTACTAACTCATCATAAGTATTCAGCTGTTCTTCTGACCAAGCAGCTTGGTCTATAGCCTGAAATGCCCTCTTGATAATTATATCTTTGCCTATCAAAATTGCTATTGGGGTATGAATTTGATTATACTCAATATCTACTTAGCTGCAAATAATTCTTCTTCTGAATAATAGTTTTCACTTAATTCTTTTGTAAATTTCCAAATTTTGAATATCTATTATCATAAAATATCTGAATATTACGTATAGGTCCATTACGATGTTTTGCGATTATAATATCTGCGATATTATGAACTTTGCTAATATTAGCTTGCCATTCTGCATGCGCTGCATCCCCAGGGGAGGGCTGCTTTCTAGATAAGTAATATTCTTCTCTATGAATAAACATCACAAGATCAGCATCTTGTTCAATTGACCCTGATTCTCTAAGGTCAGATAACATTGGGCGTTTGTCTTCCCGTAATTCAACTGCTCTAGACAATTGAGATAAAGCAATTACTGGTATATTTAATTCTTTTGCTATAGCTTTTAATCCTTTTGTGATTTCAGTAACTTCCTGAACCCTACTATCATATTGATTCATTCCAGTTATTAATTGCAAGTAATCAATGAATAATATGCCCAGATTATGTTTACGCTTTAATTTTCTAGCTCTTGTCCTGATTGCTGAAATCGATAATGCAGCACTGTCATCAACAAAAAATGGTAATTCCGATAGTTCTGATGCAGACTTACGCAGCTCATTATAATGTTCTTCGCTAACTCTTCCTGAACGAAGGCTAGAAGAATCAATATGAGTATTCATTGAAAGAATACGACTTGCGAGTTGTTCAGATGACATTTCAAGAGAAAAGAAACCAACTGATTTTGGTAAATCTGAATTTTGATTTTTTAATTGCATAGATTTACAGGCATTAAGTGCAAGATTAAGTGCAAAAGCTGTTTTACCCATAGAAGGACGAGCGGCAATAATCACTAAATCAGAATTATGAAAACCAGAAAGAGTTACATCCATTTCAATTAATCCAGTTGATATACCAATCACATGATCAGAATTTTTCATTGCTCTATTAATACTATCTAGAGATTCAGATATAGATTCTTTGATTTTTAAAAAACCGCGCTCACCAGCTCCTTCTGTCACTAAATTATAAAGCTTATTTTCGGCTGATTCAATTTGTTGATTTGAGGCATTCTCAAGAGAAGAATCATAAGCTGTGTTAACTATGTTTTCTCCAATTGCTATAAGTTGTCGTCTTAATGCTAAATCATATATTATTTGTCCATAATCTTTTGGATTTATAACCATCATAGCTATTGTGGTAAGTTTTCCCAAATAATCAATACCGCCTTCTAGATGAAATAATTCTTCGCGGTCTAACATGCTTTTTAATGTAACAGGAGTTACTGTTAAACCTTTTTCTGTAATTACTTCAATAGCATTGTAAATTTTTTGATGTAAGACTTCAAAAAAATGCTCTACTCTTAGGAATTCAGAGACATTGTTTAATAAATCATGATTTATTAAGATGGCTCCAAGTAGCATCTGTTCTGCTTGGGTATTAGAAGGCAAAGTTCTAGCTAGTGGTGTTTTGTTTAATACATTATTACCTACATTAAAAAGCTGCGGTTCTGTTTCTAATTTTTTGCGACTCATTTCTTTTGCCCTTTATTTTATAATCAACCTAGTGATTTAGAAATTTTTCTGCTTCTAATGCGGCCATACAACCAGTACCTGCTGCAGTTACAGCTTGCCTGAATATTTTATCTTGAACATCACCGGCTGCAAAAACCCCTTCGATACTAGTTTTAGTGGAATCAGCCTCAGTAATAATATAATTCTCACTATCTAATATAATCTGGCCTTTGAATAGATCAGTATTTGGTGTATGGCCTATTGCAATAAACACACCATCACAATTAACTGAAGTTATATTACCATCAATTATGCTTTGAATCTTTACTCCAGTAACAGATTTTGGGTTGTCCGTACCTACTATTTCGGTAACAAAATGATTCCATATAACAGATATCTTTGGATTTTTAAATAGCCGTTCTTGCAGAATCTTTTCTGCACGAAAATTATCCCGACGATGAATAATAGTTACTTTACTTGCATGGTTAGTTAAATATAATGCTTCCTCTACAGCACTGTTTCCACCTCCAACAACCAATACCTCTTTGCCTTTGAAAAAGAAACCATCACAAGTAGCGCAAGCAGAGATTCCAAAACCTTGATATTCTTGCTCTGTTGGCAGCCCCAGCCATTTTGCTTGAGCGCCAGTCGCAATAATAATGCTATCTGCTTCATAAACATTACCAGAACCAGTTGATGCTATAAATGGCCTTTTAGATAAATCGATTTTTTCAACATAATCGTAAAGAATTTTTGTTCCTACGTTCTCCGCTTGCATCGTCATTTGTTCCATAAGGAATGGGCCTTCTATTGGATTTGCAAAACCTGGATAATTTTCAACGTCTGTAGTAATAGTAAGTTGCCCACCAGGCTGTAGCCCATGCAGCAATATTGGTTCAAGTGCTGCTCTAGCTGCATAAATTGCCGCGCTAAGCCCTGCTGGCCCTGATCCGATTATTAAAACCTTTGTTGAAATTTTCATAAGTTAGTCTACTTTTATTATTATAATTTATTTATCCAATCTTGTATTACACCAATTTGGTCTTTACTCATTAAGGAAGGTGCATGTCCAGCATAGTCTACACTATATAGTTCAAAATCTTTAGTTTTTTGCATTTTTTCTATAGTAGATTTTTGTAAAATATCAGACAGGGTGCCATGGATTACCAAAAGTTTACATGATAGTTTATTCCAAATCGGCCACATATCTACATTTTTCTTATGTTGTTTTTTATCAATTCTAATCCCGTTAAGAATAGCATTGTCATAATTCATTTGGTACTTCCCATTGCAATTTAGACTAAAACTATGTTTTGTCATATAATCCCAGTCATCTTCATCAGTAATACCAAATTGACTGTAAATCATTTTTAAATGTAATTTACCGCTATTAAGATCGGGAAATAAATGAGTTTGTCCAGCATATTTCTTAATTCTATTAATAGATTCATGTGATATGAATGGACCAATATCGTTTAGAATCATCCCCTTAAAAATTTCTTTATATCTACTTGCTAAAATCATACCTATCACTCCACCCATCGAAGTGCCTAACCATATAGGTTTTTTGATATTTAATTTTTTTAAAAAAAGCAATGTGTCTTTAATGTATACATAATAATTATAATGGGTTTTATTTTGGAAATAATCGCTATCACCGCGTCCTGGGTAATTGATTGAAATTATCCTAAAATTATTACTCAGTGCTAAAGCAATTTTATCAAAATCATGTGCATTTCTAGTAAGGCCGGGGGCACAAATCAATATATTATCATTTTTAGGATCGCCCCATTCTAAGTAGGAAATAGTATGAGATGGGATATATTGAAATCCGTACCAATTAATATAATTATTTAATTTAATTGACTTGTTTTTATATTCTTGCATTTAATTTAAATCGCTTAAAAAGATACTAACCATTATTGGCATATATATTAACGCAAATAATAAAGATAATAGAACGGTAGCCGCTACTTTTTCTGGATGAAATTTTTGTAATGAAGCAATAATAATCGTATTTGCAGCAAGAGGTGCTGTCGATAATAATTGCAGAGCATTATAGTGATTTGCATTATACAAACCCAAAAATAACCTATCGATTATAATAAAAAGATTTACTCCGATAGGATAAAATAAAAATTTCGCTGTAAATGTTGCCAAGGTGAAGCGTACATCTATTTCAAATTTCTTAAGAGTTGAAAGGCTAAGGCCCACTAAAACCATTCCAAGAATAGAATAAGCACCTCTCATATTATAAACAAAGTCATCAAGGAAATCTGGTAATGTAAAACCAGCGAAGCTACATAAACAACCCAAACCAAATCCATTTAACATTGGTAATTTCAATACTTTAATAATACTTTCTTTTGTGGAACTAAAATTTCTAGCGCAAATATAGAACCCAACTGATGATTCAAATATATTAACCCCTATAACTGCCATCATATAAATGCTTAATGTATAATCATCAAAAAGAGCTGCTGCAATAGGTAACATAAAATATCCACCATTTGCAGTACCTGCAGATAGGGCTATTAGATTTCTTGTATGATCTTGCCAATACATACCAAAAAAATTATAAGCAAATATTGATAATAATGTAGCAATAATAAAAGTTACTAAAGTAACGCTCAAGGCTGAAAAGCTAAGACTTGTACTTGCTGGAATTGAGAAAAAAACAATAGGTGAAATAAAGTAAAACAACAAAGCTGCTATACTGTCTCTTTGTACATTTGAGTATTTACCAGCGAGAAATCCTATAATTACGCTTAGTAATACAGAAATTGTTTTAAAAAAAACTATGCTAAAAATTGCCATAAGAATAAGTGAATATTTCTAAATAATTTAATAGCCATATTTAAAGATAACTTCGCATTAGTTTTTATTGAAGTAATAACTAATCAAGGAATATCTTTTTTTGTGACTTACTAGCTATAAGATCTTTTTCCGATTTTACCAATGGCTGTAATGCTTCTTTACATAAGAACTTTGTTTGCAAATAAGCACTTACTGCATCAGTAAATTCATCAATTTTATCACGGAAAAAATGATCTGCTCCATTAATTACTTTATAGCCTACTTCTACCTGTTTTTGTTTAGATAATTTTTGTGCAAGTTCAAACACTGATTCCTCAGGCACAATACTATCTCTATTACCTTGTAGTATGATACCTGGAATAGGGCAAGGAGATAAAAATGAAAAATCATATTTGTTAACTGGTGGAGATATGGCAATAAAATTATCAATCTCAGGACGTCGCATAATTAATTGCATTGATATCCAGGCTCCAAATGAAAAACCAGCTATTAGATTTAAGTTGCTATAGGGACTGTTAGCTTGTAACCAATCAAGAGCCGTCGCAGCATCTGTCATTTCTCCTACGCCGTTATCAAATTGACCTTGAGAACGTCCAACGCCTCTAAAATTAATTCTCAAGACTGTAAACCCATGTGCAGCAAATGTCTTATATAAGCTATAAACCACTTTATTATTCATTGTGCCACCATAAAGTGGATGCGGGTGTAGTATTAAAACAGAAGGTGCTTTTTGGTCATGTGACTTAACATAACGTCCCTCAATTCGACCAGCTGGTCCATTAAAAAAAACCTCGGGCATGAAATTAACTTAAACTCAGTATATTGTTTCAACTTAAATGACATAAACTTATAATATGCATGTCGTTACAATAACATTATAATATTCAAAATTCAATAAATAATAACTAAGATTCCCATCTTATCGTTTTATAGTTCTAAGCTAAATAATAATTTTCAATATGAATTATATTTTATTCTTTTAAAAGATCATGTTATACTTAAACCTAGACGCGTATAGCAAAAATATATTAAAAATGGAGATACATTGAAATACACTTTTGAGATTGACGTTTATTCAGAACCATTATTAAAGAAAATAGATAAGCTTAACGTAGAAGCAGCTAGTTACGGATGTGGTGCAGTTAGTGTAGAAGAGGTAAAGAAAGCTCTTGCAATTGCTAAGTTTTACCATGATGGGCAGTTCAGAAAATCAGGGTTACCATATTTCTCTCATCCAGTTGCAGTGGCAATTATGGTGGCTGGTTATTTATTCAAAACAGATGTAATAATTGCCGCAATACTTCATGATTGCGTAGAGGATACAACATTAACTTATGACATAATAAGAAATGAATTTGGGGTGAGAGTTGAAGAGATGGTTTATAGACTCACCAGAATTAGGGATGGCAAGAAGATTAGCGTTGGCGAGATTATAGAGGAATCCCGCGCGCATGGAGATGATGAAGTTTTGATAATTAAGCAATTCGATAGAGCTCATAATATGCAGACCATAGACGCTATGAAACCTGAAAAACAGAAGGAAATAGCCGAGGAGACGCTAAAAGAGATTGCGATGATCGCGGTTGAAATGGATAATATCTATTTAGAGGAATACATTTGTATGACTTCGTATAAAATTATAGCTAATAAACAGGATTTTGATTTTTATTATCAAAAGTATCATCTGTTTTCATCTTCTCAGGATTATTGTTTATCTTTTCCAACTTTTGAAAATACCTAAGAGCAATGGTATAGCCAATAAGCATAGGAAATACTACAATAGAAATACCAAAATAACCACAATATTTTACTAAGTATATTATACCAAATGTAGTGACAATCGACATTAAGGTGCGCGAAATTGCATTAGTAATGGTAGCACATTTAAAACGTTGTAATACTGGGAAATGCTTAAAGAAAATAGACATAGCTGGAAAACTACTGGTTTGAAATATAATTATACACATTTGCAAAATCATTATTTGTATAGGGGAATTCATATAATCTATCAACACAAAAGCTAATGCTAATATGTATGATACGACTAGTTTTATATTTAATATTTTAAATGGATGTATAGTGCGTACTAAAATACATTGATAAAAACCACTAAGGCTTCCTGCTATTACGACATATAAATTGTTAGTAATAACTTCATGATGCGTTAGTCCAAATTTATTTTTCAATACTGTTGAAAGATATACATAAGCTATATAAAACCAAACAGGATATGCACATTCTATCCCTAAATAAGCAATAATAGTTTTAATATTAACCTTTTTAGTACTTGTTGCTTTGCCTATTACTAATCTTCTTCTGGCATCAGCAAATTCAGGAGTTTCTCTAAGTGCCTTTCTTGCATAGGACCCAACAAGTGCAATGCCTGCTCCAATAATAAAAGCCAAACGCCAATTTAAAGGACTAAGAGAAGAAGTTGCTAAAGTTGCAACTCCTAAGGCTGCCAGAGATCCTACTGCGGTAAAATTTGATGCAAATGAAACTGCCGCATATTGTATTGGGCGCTTGATTGTTTCAGTAAGATACACTTGTGCTCCTACCATTTCTCCCATACTAGATATACCTTGTACGATTCTGCAAACTGTAATGGTATAAGATGCTGTAAGACCTATTTGAGCGTAAGTAGGAAGAGATGCCATCACTATACAAGAAATTGCCATCATTACAGTCGTTATAATAACAGTGTGTTTCCTACCCAAAGTATCACCTATATAACCAAAAATAATAGCACCAACAGGTCTAAGTAAATATGTAGAACAAAAAGCAAATGCAGAGAGTAATTGAGCGATGTGAGCATCAGCTTTAGGAAAAAACAGCTCATTCAAAAGTACAGCCATGTGAATATAGAGCATCAGATCAAAATATTCTAAGAAAGTACCAACTGAAAGTAACCCTACGGCCTGTTTTTGTTCCCTAGTCAACTTAGTTTGATATTCTTGAGGTTTATAAACAGGTAGCACAATCATTTTTTCATTCCTTTCGTAAGTTGCTTTTAATTTAAAATATTCTACGGTGAAATGCAATAATTAAATTATTATACCCCTGGGTTAGATATAAAATACAGGAAAAAATGGTTTGTTCATTCAAGAATAATACAATTCTATAGTTATAAGGTAATGGGGTCAGACCATCTAACTATAGCTTGTCTTCGAACTTTAAATGTCTTATAATATTAGCCTTAATATATTATTCATAAAGAATAATATAAAATTTAACGGTATATATGTTGAAGCAATTATTGAATCTAGATGTCAAGAATAAAAGGATTTTATTGCGTATGGATCTAAATTTGCCAGTAAAGAACGGTAAAGTAGTAGATGCAACAAGGATAATAAGATCTCTACCTATGATTAGATATTTAATTGAGAATCAAGCTAAGATTATAATCATCTCACATTGTGGTAGACCTAAAGGTAAATTTGATAGAAATATGTCACTGGCTATTATGGCTGATGAATTAGAAAAACATTTAAATCAAGTAGTAAAATTTTGTAGTGATTCAATAGGAGAAAAAACACTAAAATCAGTTGCAAAATTAATGCCAAGTGAGGTTTTAGTATTAGAAAACTTGCGTTTCCATAAAGGTGAAGAAGATTGTGATGAAAGCTTTGTTAAGGAGCTTGCAAATCTTGGAGAAATATATATTAACGATACTTTTTCATGTTCGCATAGAAAACACGCATCAATATTTGGACTACCTCAAATCCTGCCATCTGCTGCAGGATTTTCTTTGATACAAGAACTGGAAAATATTCAAAATTTACTTAATAATCCAATAAAACCATTTACTGCTATCATAGGAGGGGCTAAAATATCTAGTAAAACGGAATTACTTGGTAATTTAATCACGAAGGTAGATAATCTTGTGATAGGTGGCGCTATGGCTAATACATTTCTAGCCTCTATGGGGTATAATTTAGGTAAATCATTAATTGAACATGGTTCTATTAATGACGCAAAGTTTATTTTGAATAAAGCTAAGCAAATAGGAAAACAGGTAATTTTACCAACTGATTTAGTGATAGCAGAAAGTAACCAAGAGAATGTTACCTGTAAGATTGTTCCATTAGACCATGTGTTTCATAATGAGATGGCTCTTGATATTGGTCCAAAGAGTGTAGAATATATTTCTTCTATCATTAAGAGCAGTAATACTATAGTATGGAATGGACCCATGGGAGCGTTTGAAAATCCAATATTTAATTGTAGTACTCAGCATTTAGCAAGAGTAATATCAAGCCAAACAAATTATTATAATTTACTTAGTGTTGTTGGTGGTGGGGATACAGTATCCGCAATTAAATCAGCTGGACTAATTAATCAATTTAGTTATATTTCCACTGGGGGAGGGGCGTTTTTAGAGTGGTTAGAAGGTAAAACTTTGCCTGGTATTGAAGCGCTTCAGATTAGTTCGTGCGCGTAACATTTTTATTATTTTAGGGTGTATTTTAAGTGACATTATCTCAATCAAATTCTCCAATAAAATTATTCTTATTTTTCCTTAAGTTTCATAAAATGAGAGTAGTTTTGTTAGTTCTATTATGCATAATAATGGGCTTATTGCCGTCTATTGATAGTATTTTATTGCAAAAACTTATCAATATATTGGAATCTTTTCAAGACAATGAAGCTGTAAGTCTCCCGCGGTCAATTATATCCTGGGCAATAATATATGCGCTTTGGTGGGAAAGTATTAATATCACTTGGCGTATATATGATTATACATATTTAAAAACTATGCCAATTATAAAAGGGAAAATACTAGACGAAGTATATAATTACACTCAGTATCACAGTCACAAGTTTTTCCAAAATAATTTAGCTGGTCATATTACTAATAGAATTAGTGAAAGCTCAAGATCATTTGAAATGATTTTTGCAATCATAAATGAAAAAATAATACATAAAATAGCTGTAATAGCATTTGCTTTTTTTACTATGTTCTCTGTAAATTCCATATTTGCTGGCATCTTCTTTACTTGGATTGTTTTCTTTGTTGGTCTTAGCCTTATTTGCTCGGGCGTAATTAATAAATACTCAACTTCCTATGCCCGTAAGAAATCTTTAGTAGCTGGTAAAATTGTTGATGCTATAGCAAATATTAGCGCAATTCGTATGTTTACTTCTCATAAATTTGAGCGTCGTTATCTAGGTGGATATATAGGTGAGGCAATCAAAAGTGAACAAAAAATGCAATTTTTTATGTTCAAATTACGATATGTACTAGGATTATCTTGTTCAATAATGATCTTTGCGATGATTTATTATTTAGCATTACTCAGAAGTCAATTAAAAATCACTATAGGGGACTGTGTATTGATCATTACTTTATGTTTAGCAGTTGCTGATCATATTTGGGATTTAACACAAGAAATAGGGGATATGTTTGAGGAAGTCGGGTCATTTAACCAAAGCATGTCTTTGATTATGTCTTATGTTATTACTGATAGCCAGAACGCTAAGGAACTAAACATCATAAACGGTGAAATTGAATTTCGTAATGTGACTTTTCATTATTTAAATAATACTAAAATATTGGCAGAAGAAAATAAAATCAATAGTCTAACTACTGACCTAACTATAGAGAACCCTAATAGTGTTCTTGTAAACCCCAATTCCAGACCTAGTCTTTTTAAGGATAAATCTATAATCATTTTGGGAAAACAAAAAGTTGGTCTTGTCGGATTCTCGGGTTCTGGCAAGACTACTTTCGTTAATTTAATTACTAGACTTTATGATGTATCATCAGGCGGTATTTTTATTGATGGTCAGAATATAAAGGATGTAACTCAAGACTCTTTACATGATAATATTAGTATTATTCCGCAAGAACCAATTTTATTCCATAGAACAGTTATGGAAAATATACGATATGGTAAGAAAAATGCCACTGATGAGGAAGTAATAGAAGCAGCTAAGCTCGCACATGCGCATGATTTTATTATGGACTTACCAGAAGGGTATAATAATTTATGTGGTGAGCGTGGTAATAATTTATCTGGTGGTCAAAGGCAAAGAGTTGCAATAGCAAGAGCAATACTTAAAAATGCTCCAATATTAATCCTAGACGAGGCTACAAGTAATTTAGATAGCAGTACAGAGAATCTAATTCAAGAATCTTTGAAATATTTAATGCAAAATAAAACAGTTATTGTTGTAGCCCATAGGTTATCCACCTTGTTAAATATGGATCGTATCCTAGTTTTTAATAAAGGTGCGATAGTAGAAGAAGGCGAGCATAGTACATTACTAAAAAATGGTAAGCTATACAAAAAATTATGGAACTCTCAAGTCAAAGGGCTTATTGCAGATAGTCCATCATAATTATAAAAATAGACTTCTTGAGTAATTAATTCTAATGGTAATTATTTTGTCGTCAAAACTAAGGCTCCGCTCCTCACGTACATTTTAGTACGCTGTGGTACTCGCCTTCGTTTTTTCTAAAAATTCCTCGTTATAAATTAATTATTCAAGAAGTCTAATAAAATCTTGAATTGCTTAAAATTCATTGATATGTTTAGCTCTAAATTAGTGATTTGGTAATTTATGCAATCAACAAGAATCAAAGAAGAGCAAAGAAATCTAACTAAAGAACAGAGACAAGCGGTAGGTCTATTGTCAATTGGCACATTCTTAGAGTATTTCGATCTAATGCTCTATGTTCACATGGCTGTACTTTTAAATGAATTGTTTTTCCCTAAATATGAGGCATTTTCTGCTGCTATAATGACAGCTTTTGCATTTTGCTCTACCTTTGTTTTTCGTCCTATAGGTGCATTAATTTTTGGTTATATTGGAGATAAAGCTGGCCGTAAAACTACGGTTATTATTACAACTACTATTATGGCGCTTTCGTGTATTTTGATGGCAAATGTTCAAACCTATGCAGAAATAGGTATTGCTGCTTCTATAATAGTTACAGTTTGTCGTATACTACAAGGGATGTCCTCAGTAGGAGAAATAGTTGGCGCGGAACTTTATCTAACAGAAACTATAAATCCGCCAATACAATATCCTATAGTATCTTTTATTGCTGTTGCTTCTGTTATTGGCACAACGGTAGCTCTAGGAGTAGCGTCGCTTGTTACGTCTTTTTCACTTAATTGGCGTATTGCTTTTTGGATGGGGGCTACAATTGCATTAATTGGAAGCGTTGCAAGAACCAAACTCAGGGAAACGCCAGATTTCGCAGATGCGAAGCGTCAACTAGAACAAACATTTGAAAATATTAAGCTTGATAAGGACAAATTAAAAAATAGCCTCATTTGGAATGAAAAAGTGAACAAAAAAACAACATTATATTTATTTATAATCAATTGTTCTTGGCCAGTATGCTTTTACTTTGCTTATATGCATTGCGGTAATATTCTAAAAAGCTCTTTTGGGTATAGTTCAGAACAAGTAATACACCATAATTTCCTTTTATCTATAGTGCATTTAGTAGGTTTATCTTTTATAAGTTATTTAAGTTACAAAGTTTATCCACTGAAAATTATAAAAGTAAAATTAATAATATTTTCTATTTTTATTCTACTTTCTTCTTATATTCTTGATAGAATAACTGATCCCATGTATTTATTTTTACTCCAGTCATTTATTGTATTATTTGCTGTTGATAGTGTTCCCGCCGTCTCAATTTTCTTCAGACATTTCCCAGTTTTTAAACGCTATACTTATAGCAGTGTGATCTATGCTTTATCACGCGCTTTAATGTATGTTATAACTTCTTTTGGCATTATATATTTAACGGAATATTTTGGACATTATGGATTGCTAATTGTTATGGTTCCAATAAGCATAGGATGTTTCTGTGGTTTACGTCATTTTGAAAAACTAGAAAAGGAAGAAGGTAACTATCCAAATAGTCTGAATGAATCATTAGGTTGACCAAAAGCTAATTTAACCTGCAAGTTTTCATAACCTAATTTAATCAGTTCCTGAGTTATTTTAGGAATTTTTAAATAGACAGCAAGTGGTACAAAATAAGCAAAAGTTTCTTCTATTATCTTCTTTGCTTTTTCAGGAGATTTAGCTCCAATTGTTCTCATGTTATGGAGTCTGTCGAAGAGCTTAAGATGCAATATATCTTTTTTATGTTGAGCAAATAATAAATTCACAGTATCACCTGCAGTGATTTTAGTGCCATCGAATTTAATCCTAGTTAAGTCTTGAACTTGCCCAGCAATCACCAACCCAAAAATATCAGATATCATTTCGAAAGCAAGTTTGGTGTCTTCAAGGGCATCATGAAGTATAGAAGTTACAAAAACATTGGTATTTAGGAAATAACTCGATGCAATATAGGCAACTTCTATAGTATGGTAATAATATGGCTCGCCAGATTGTCTCATTTGAGTTCCATGGTATTTACGAGCGTAATATGTGGCTTTTTTTATTTCTTGAATATTAAGAATATTATGTAGATCTAACCTTTTAGCTTGCGTAATGAATCTTTCTGAAGCGTAACATTCTTCAAATTTGGATAGCCATGACTCTTTGTCTTCCATAAATCCTTAGGTAATTTATTAACATTATACATTATAGTTAATAAATATATTATAATCATAAGTTATAGTAAAGAATAAAATGATATTTTCTAGCAATAATACAAGAAATTTGTTACTGTGAATTACAGGCAATATTTACAAATGGCTTTCTAAGATAATTGTTCTATAATGTGGTAGTTTTAAAATAATTAAGGCGTAAAAATATATGCAACAATTTAGTTTATATTATGCTCTGAGTGCTGCAATAGATAAAACAGTTTGTACATTAACCGGCAAAAGTTATGAAAGAAATCTTAGGATGGTTATATTAGTATCTAATCTTGAAGCACAAGAAAATTTAAATAAAACATTATGGACATATTCGCAAAAAGAATTCATTCCTCATGGCAGCAATCTTGATCCATTACCATCTTCTCAGCCGGTTTATATTACGGATAAACTAGAGAGACCAAACGAAGCTGATATGTTGATTATTGTTAATTCTGACGATATCATTAAAATTCTGAACAATAATGCATATATTTCATTATTTAAAAGGATTATGATAATTTCTGATCTGTTAAATCAAGCCACTTTGACTGAAATTACAGAATGGGTTAATAGAACTAAAATAAAAGATATGATCATAGATTTTTATAAACAGAATCCAAATAATGCATGGACAGAATTTGATCCAAATCTGCCATTGCAATCATAATTCCAGTTATGTAGTCTTTATTTTTTATCTATTTCCCTAACTTTAGCGAGACGAATAAAACGAGCAAAGGCAAAAATTATTGAATCAACAAATCCGTCAAATCCAAAAATAAAATATCTTCTAATAAAGAATGTCTTTAGAAAATATAAGAATAGCTCTAAAGCTATTCTTATATTCGAAGGTTTTCTTCCAAGTGTTACCATATCTTTTGCTTGTTCACTAGAATAGAAATTTGCTTTCGCAACTAATTGCTCAATTGAAGTTCCTGAAAAATGGTGTGCGATACCATTTAAATTATAAACTTTGCCATCCTTATTAATATCTGAGTTAAATAATATAGCGTCATGGGTGGTTGTTTTGGTTACATTAGAAAAACCACTATATTTTTTATTATATATCCTAATAAATTTATTAGATGGAGCAAACAAGCGGGGTTTAGACTCACTTCTATACATAATAACAAAATTAATTTGATAAGCTAAATAACGATCTTGATTATTAGAGGCAAAAATAAACTCTATTTCATCCTGTAGCTCAATAGAAAGCTCTTCATCAGCATCAATGTTAAGTATCCAATCATGTTTACATAAACTTTCTCCAAAAGATTTTTGTTTAACATAGCCAGGCCATTCATTGAATATTACTCTAGCACCTAAGCTTTTGGCGGTTTCAACTGTATTATCTGTGCTACCGCTATCAATTAGAATAATTTCATCAACAATTTTATTAATACTATTAATAGCTCTAGTTACTCTAGTGGCTTCGTTTTTTGCAATAATAAAAGCCGAAATTTTTGCCATAATTTTACAGTTAATTGAAGAATTTATTATTAATGCTTAGTGTCTTGAAGTGGTAAAATGGTAACTTTAATCGTTTTGATTCTATTCCCTATCTTTTTTTGAATAATAATTTCTAAGTTAAATATTTTAATTTTCTCTGATTGATTAGGTATACGTTCTATTTCATGAATAATTAACCCAGCAATGGTATTTGCATTATCATCTGGTAGATTCCAATCTAATTCTCTATTTAAGTCTCTAATAGTTGTTGTTCCATCAATAATAAATTGTGTATCAGATTTTTTAATAACGTTTTTTACTGATAGATCATGCTCATCATCTATAGGTCCAACTATTTCTTCTAAAATATCTTCAAGTGTAATAATGCCTTGTAAATCACCATATTCATCTACTACACATGCAAAGTGGCTTTTGCGGTCCCTAAAAGCATGTAATTGATGACATACTAACGCATTGTCTGGTATAAACCATGGCGTACTTATAACCTCTTTTATATTAACTTTCTTTGCATCATTATTATTTTCGTATAATGCCCTTAGTAAATCTCTGATATGTAATATACCTATTATGTTATCTTTATTGTCTTTCCATAAGGGTATCCTTGTATGTGGGTTTGATAGTAGGGCGCTCCGAACTAGTTCTTCATTTGTTAAATCTGCATTAAGTGCTACAATATTGCTTCTATGCACCATGATTTCTGAAACAGCCATATTTCTAATGTCTAAAACCCCGCCTAGCATATCACGATCATACTTATAAACATTACCTTCTTGGTGATAATGCTCTATGACTCCTCTTACTTCCTCTGTACCAGATACCTCATGTTTTAGATTTATACGGAAGATAAAACAAAATATTTTGACTATTATTTCGAGCATAATACTCGCTGGTCTTAGAATCTTAAGAAATACTATTATAATAGAAGATGATAAAAGAGCCAATTTCTCAGCTTTGACTACAGCAATTGCTTTGGGCACTACTTCTGCAAAGACAATAATTAAAAATGACATAACAATAGACGATATTATAGTGCCTAAATCATCACCGAATATTTCAATAAATAAGCCAGTAGCTATGGTGGTCGATACTGTATTAATTAGGCTGTTGCCAATCAATAACGCGCCTATCACTTTTTCTTTTGATTTGAGTAATTGTAACACAATAATAGCGCGTTTATCGCCTTCTGCTTTTAATTTTTGTATTTTACCTGGCGAAGATGCAGTAATTGCTGTTTCAGCAGCGGAAAAGAGCCCTGAAACCCCGACCATTAATATAATAACGGATGCTAATAATAAAATCATTGACGTTTTTAATACCTTAAATGTAAATTGATAATTTAATTTCAGAAACAAACATAAGAAGTTTAGTTGATAATAGTGATTTTTGACAAGTAAATTACGATAATTAATATAGAATTAATTATATAAATACACTAGAAAATATTTTTTTATCTAATAAAAACTATTATTTTTGTTTAATTTATTTTTTTATCTGGATAGAATAAATTGAGCTTTATTGGAGCTTATACCAAATTTCGAAATTAGCTTCATAATATGGTTAATTGAAGAAGATGGTGGTAATTTGTAACTTAAGTAAAGAGGGAGAAGTATAATGTCAATAAATAATCACCTTGCCAACCTTAAACAAAAACATGCCAATTTAGATAAGACATTGAAAAATGCCATATCACAGTTACGAAATGATAATGATATAACAAACATCAAGAAGCAAAAATTGTTAATTAAAGAGAAAATTGAACGACTTCAAACCGTATAATTAAATTAAATCTGCTTATTCAAACTAATTATAAAAAATAGATAAATCTTGTGATAACTTTAATATCATTCTTATAATGCATTTTTGTAGGAATGATATTACTTATATTTCATAAAATAATCTGGTAAATCAGCTTCTATTTTAATATCCTTACCAAATATTTCTGGATTGAGGATTATGGTTTTTGCATGTAGAAGCATATTTTGGGATAAAGCTTTTGATGCTAAACTACCATATTTTGAATCCCCAATAATTGGACAATTTAAAGATTGAGCATGGAATCTAAGTTGATGCATTCTACCGGTAAGTGGTGTAAATTCAATAATAGATGTATCTCCAAAAGTTTTCAGGAGTTTATACCTAGTTATAGCCATTTTTCCATTTTCTATATCATCTTTAACAACTTCAAACATTCCATTTCTGTTCTTTCCTATTAACCCAGAGATTTCCCCTGTTTCTTTGATGGGTCGACCTAAAGTTACGGCTATGTAAGTTTTCTGTATCTTTTTTTCTTCAAAAGCCTTTGTTAACTTTACGCTAGCTAGATAATTCTTAGCAATTAACAAAATTCCACTAGTCTCTTTATCTAACCTATGAACCAGCCTTAAATCATACCAGCCTTGATTTAGATAATTAAGAGAGTCATTAATTGAAAAGCTTATTTTGCTCCCACCTTGAGTCGCGAGTCCTCCTGGTTTATTTATGGCTATAATATCTTCATCCTCATAGATTAAATAATCATTTAATATTTTGTTGGCAAGACTAATGGTAGAATTTGAGAATAATTGATTAGAATTTTTATCATTACTTACTTTAAGCTTTAGCTTATCATCTTCTATAGAAATAACATCAGAATTTTCTAATCTTAAATTCGCAGAACTTTTTTTCTGATTAACCTTTACCCAGCCTGATCTTAAAGCCTTCTGTAATATCCCTTGAGTTATATCTGGATATAAATTCTTTAAATATCGATCTAACCTAATTGGGAAATGAACCTTTGCTGTTAGTAAAATCATATATTTATAAATAATTTTGAACGTTAAATTGTTTTGAGGATTCTATTAAACCTAATAGATTTAATCCATGGCCATATTCTAGTAACGTTTTCTATTATGCCTTTATTATCTAACCAAAATAGTTCGCTTGTAGAAAATAATATAAATTGTCCTTTGGCTATAAAATTTTCAAATGGAACAAATCCTAGATCTATCCTACTATCATTAGATTCATCTCTATTATCACCTAGAAAAAAATATTTATCACTTGGTACATAGAATATTCCAGTATTTCCGTATTTATTAGTATTAGCACTTTGTGCAAGTTTATAAGAATTATAAGAAATGCCACTTGGCAATGTTTCTTTAAATTTTTTATATAATTGCCCTGCTTGGTCTGTAAATCTACCATCCTCTATTCGTTCCACTGCTTTATCATTAATATATATTGTATCATTAATCATTTGGATCTTATCTCCAGGCAGTCCAATTAATCTTTTTATATATCTTATTTCCATATTCATAGGAGGACGGAAAATTACGATATCACCTCTTTTGGGTTTGGATGCTAAAATCCTATCATTAAACATATCGGGACTAAATGGAAAAGAATGTTTACTATACCCATATGAATATTTTGTTGAAAAAATATAGTCATTTTCGAGTATTGTTGCTTTCATTGACCCCGTTGGAACAAAAAAAAGTTCAATAATAAAAATCCTAATTGCAAGTGCGAAGAGGGCCACATAAAAGAGAGATTTTAATTCCCCTAAAGTACTGGTACTTTTTGATTCAGAATGTATTGACATAATAAAATTAGTAATAGTTTGATGGCTTAAAATTAGTTATAATAAGAGGTAGCTCCATTAAAATCTAGTATTTTATGAATATTATTACGAGTATTAGTTCTCCAAACTACTCAACAAGAAATAGTTCGGTTAATTTTATTATTATCCATTATACTGAGCTTAACTTTGAAACAGCTCTGCATACATTATGCGATCCATTGTCAAAAGTCAGTAGCCATTATCTTATAAAAGCTGATGGTACAATCTTTGAATTAGTAGATGCTATGTATGTTGCATGGCACTCTGGTCAGAGTCATTGGAAAGGATTAGATAAAATTAATGATTATTCTATAGGAATTGAATTAGATAATCTGGGTTACGAATCTTTTTCTACAATACAAATGAACAGTTGTATAAATCTATGTAAAATGTTGTTATCTATCCATAATATCTCAAATACAAATATTTTGTCTCATTCTGATATAGCTGTCGATAGAAAAATTGATCCAGGGATATTTTTTGATTGGAGTTTGCTTGCAAGCCATAATCTTGGCATGTGGCATAATATTAATATCACAAGCCCATGCGCTTCTACGATATTCAAATTTGGAGATTGTGGAAAGGAAGTTTTAAGTTTGCAAAAAAATTTAAAGAAAATAGGCTATAAAATAGAACTTACTAGTATTTTTGACCAACAAACTAATTATGTAATTAGAAGCTTCCAATCACATTTTTATCCTAAATCAATTGAAAGATTTGGAATAGATTTTTATCAAGACAATAATTCTAAATATCGATGGGACAAAACATCAAATGAAATTTTATATCATCTTATAGCCCTGTACTTCCTTGAAAATTAATAAACACGTTTAATCTATAAAAAATTCGTCCTTATAAATAATAGGGCCCTGTTGCAAATAAGAATTCAAGATGAGTTTATCCCTGAAACGGAATTAATATTTTTTAAAAAGCCAATAGATTATCAGTAATTATTCTAATTTCACCTTGAATACCTTGCCCATATTTCCAGAGTTCAAACCTTCCTTTTTTAAACATTCGCATTACTTCAAATCCCTTGATGGTAGCATAAGCTGTTCTCATAGATTTAAATCCAAGTGTTGGTTTGATGAGTCGCTTGAGTTTACCGTGGTCAGATTCGATAATATTGTTTAAGTATTTGACTTGTCGATGCTCTAAGCCACTAGAACATCTACCTTCTGCTTTTAGTTCAACAATTGCTTTTGTATATGTTGGATTCTTATCAGTATTAATAGTATTGGGATGAGAGTGACTTGACGTTGAGTTTAGAGCCTTACCCAAGAAACGTTTGGCTGCAGCAGTATTCCTGGTAGATGATAGGTAGAAATCAATGGTGTTGCCGCATTTATCTACAGCCCTATAGAGATAGGCCCATTTACCTTTTACCTTAATATAAGGGTGAGTAGGCCGAGGTATTTCAACCTCAGCCTCTCTTCAAACGGTGCGTGAACCTCTCGACTCACACCGCTTCCACCATTTTGGGCCCAGGAAATACTCCAAGTTTCCAGTGTATGAAG
>Ga0209702_10002659_pt1 | contig 30389 bp, 23 predicted proteins | sample FRY01_FD_187210 | JGI IMG/M metagenome (GOLD analysis project Ga0209702, IMG submission 187210) | Freshwater microbial communities from Lake Fryxell liftoff mats and glacier meltwater in Antarctica - FRY-01 (SPAdes) (version 2) | ecosystem: Environmental > Aquatic > Freshwater > Ice > Glacier... | reverse complement strand
GCCGGATGGGAATCCCATCCGGCCTCTTTTTTTATGCAGCGATGGCTCTGCTCTGTTCATAACCGACCGGACGCCCCGGCACTTCCGGCACAAACTGATACGTCGGCTCCGCCTTCTGTCGGCGCAGAATCCCGATGATCTCCCGCCAGGTGGCGTAGAGACCCACCGGCGTGGGCGGCAGGTCGTGTTCAATCGCCCGATGCAGGGTCTGCAGATGATAGCAGGGCACGGCCGCGTACATATGATGCTCCGTGTGGAAGTTCATGTGCCAATAGAGGAACTGGACAACCGGGTGCAGGCGAATCGTGCGGGTGCAGAGGCGGAAGTCGGGCACATAATCCTGCAAGCCCACGTGCTGGGTGTTGTTGCAGAGATAGAGCAGACAGCCGCCATAGAAGGGGGCCAGGGTGATCAGCACAGGCAATTGCCACGCGCCAAAATAGAGCGAGACGCCGGTCAACAGCCCGTGGCCGATCAGCAGCACCCGCGCCCAACCGATGAGCCGTTGGCGCTGGGCCGGGTTCGACGCAGGGAAGAGGATGTTCTCCCACTTGCCTTCGATGCGGCCAAAGCTGAGTTTTGTGACGCCGATCAGCCTTTTTACAAAACCCCAGGGATTGACAAGCGCGGTGCTCAAAAAACTCTGTAGCGTCAACTCAATCGGCAGAACCACCTCCAAATCGTCCGGCGGGTGCAGGGTATATTTGTGATGCTCCTGGTGGCTGGCCCAGAAGAAGACCGGATTGAACGAGCCGAGAAAACTGAAGAGGTAGAGAAAGAAATGGTTGATATTTTTGGATTTGAAAACCGAACTGTGGCAGAGTTCGTGGAAGCCGTTGAGCAAAAAGGCATAGACTGTTCCGTGTAGGAATAGCACCAGCCCGAAGAGCAGCCAAAGGCCCTGAGTCGAAGCATACCAGGCAGCACTGCCCGTCACCAGCAGAATGCCCAGATGGCCGAGGGTCTGGCGCAGACCCTTCCAATCGCTGCGCTGGTTGAGTGCGGCCAGCAGATCCCGCTCCACCGGTGACCGATACCAGTCAATCTTGCGCAGTTTCCGCTCATTTTCCATTGTTGTCTCCTCTGTGCTTCTTTCTTTGCGATGGTTCGCTGAATGACACCTTCGCCCACAAATATACCCCGGCCTGCTCTTTCCCACAAGCACAGAACAGAGCCGCTACTCCCGCCCCATTTTCCGCTCTGGCAAACCTTTGCAAGTCGCGGTATACTTCGCCCATCGTGCATCGCACTCCATCCCACAAAGCCGATTCAGGCAGGCGACCCAATACCAAAACTTCATCTGCTCATCAGCCTATTTCTGTTTGTCATCTTTTGTCCAATTCCGGTTCTATCTCACATACACAGGAGAGATTCCTATGGAATACCGACCCTTTGGCCGCACGGGAATGCAGGTTTCTGCGATTGGCTTTGGCTGTTGGGAGATCGGCGGCAGCTACGGCCATTTTGACGAAGAAGAGGTGAGCGCAGCGGTCAACCGGGCGATTGATCTGGGCATCAATTGTTTCGACACCGCCGAGGGCTACGGGATGGGCCGCTCGGAGGAGATTCTGGCGCGGGCGTTGGGCAAGCGACGCAAGGATGTGCTGGTGGTGACAAAATTTGGCATCCACCACAAAGAGCGGGAGCGGGGCCGGGACAGCCGCCGCTCCGAAGCGCTGGCCGCCATCGAGCGCAGCCTGAAATTCCTCAACACCGATTACGTGGATGTCTATCTGGTCCATTGGCCGGATGCGAACACGCCGTTTGAGGAGACGATGGGCGCGCTGGAAGAGATTGTCCAGTCCGGCAAGGCGCGCTTCGTGGGTGTCTCCAACTTCCGCCCCGCCCAGCTAGAAAGTTCGATGGCCGCGCGCCGGGTCGATGTGGGGCAGTACGGCTATCACCTCTTCGACCGGCGCATGGAGGCCGCAGTCTTCCCCTACTGTCTGGACAACGGCGTCGGCGTGATGGCCTACGGCTCGCTGGCCCACGGACTGCTGGCCGGCGCGTTCACGCCCGATACAACTTTTGCCGAGAGCGACTGGCGATCCAAAGGCGGTCTCTTTGGGCTGAAGCTCTTTGCGCCGGAGAATTTCGCCACCAATCTGGCGGTGGTGGAAGAATTGAAGGGGCTGGCCGCACGCCGGGGCAAGACCGTCGCGCATCTGGCCTTTCAGTGGGTGCTCTCCAACCCGGCGGTCAGTGTCGGTCTGATCGGTTTCCGCACCCCCGCCGAGGTGGAGGCCAGCGTGGGCGGTCTCTCCTGGACGCTCAGTGATGACGAGCGGGCCGAGATCGACGCCATTTTTCAAAAGCACGGGGTGGACGCCGCGCCGCCGGTCTGGTTGGAGGCGTAAGATTTTTGGACGCAGATTTACGCAGATAAACGCAGATTGTATCCCTTCGACAGGCTCAGGACACCGCCGTGTGAATCCGTGCAATCTGTGTTCATCCGTGTCCTTATTTTTAGTTTTTTTAGTCTACAGGAGTAGCAATGGAAAAGTTTGCACCGTTGAATCTCAGCCCGGAGGAGATTATCGACTACACGCCGGAGTGGACGGGCGAACGTTTCGCCGACGGACGACCCAAAGTCCCCGACAACATTCTGGAACGGATGCGTCAGGTGACGATCACCGAAGCCTGGGGCATCCTGCGCGGCGACGGCTTCCATCACCAGTACGAGGGCGGCTTCATCTGCACCCATCCCGGCGAGACGCTGGTGGGGCGGGCGCTGACCGCGATGTATATGCCCCGCCGCCCGGATATGCGCAAGCTGATGGAGGAAAAGGGCGCGCGGGTGGGCGCGATTGGCGATCAGATTTCCTGGCCGATTGATATGCTTGTGCCGGGGGATGTCTATGTGGCCGACGTTTTCGGGAAGATCGAGCAGGGCGCGGTGATTGGCGACAATCTGGCGGTGAGTATTCTGGCAAAGTCGGGCAACGGCGTTGTCCACGACGCGGCCATCCGGGACATCGACGGGGTGGAGGAACTGCCCGGTTTTGTCAGCTTCTTCCGGGACGTTCATCCCAGCTACGCCTCGCCCACAATTATGCTGGCCGGGGTCAACTGTCCCACCCGCATCGGCCAGGTGACAGTCATGCCCGGCGATGTGGTGCTGGGGCGCAAGGATGGGGTTGTCTTTGTGCCCGCCCATCTGGCCGAGAAAGTCGTCAAGACTTCCGAACTCATCCGCCTGCGCGACCAGTTCGGCAAAGAGCGCTTGAAGGAGGGCGTCTACACCTCTGGCGAGATCGACCGGCGCTGGGAAGACCACATCGAAGCCGACTTTTCCCGCTGGCTGGAAAGCCACATGGACGAACTGTCCGTCTCGAAAGAGGCGATTCAGGAGTTGTTGAAGGAACGGACGTGGTAGAAAAAGGACGGCAGACCGCGGACGGAAGACGGCAGTATCGCGTCTATTTTTGTCATACGTTCGCCCGCCGTCCGCGGTCTGCCGTCCCAAAACAGATCAGATTCAATCACCGAAAGGACACCCCCAATGTTACGCGTTTCCATCTTTTCCCACAACACCGAACTGACCGACACTTTCATCCGCCAGCGGGTGGCGCTGGGCGCAGACGCCATCGACTTTGGCGGCGACAGCGAAATGCCCGGTGTGGCCGAGCAGGGCTACCCGGATTTGGCCGGTGTAAAGGCACTGCGCCGCCGCCTGCGCGGCCTGGGCATGGACATCAACCGGGTGACGCTGCCCAACCTGACCGACGAATTTGTCGAAGGCCGGGTGGGCGCGGAGGATGAACTGGAGAATGTCGCCAAAGCGTTACAAGTTTTCGGCGAGGCGCGTATCCCCATCGCCCGCCAGCGGGTGGAAGGCGATGTCTTCCGCCAGATGATGCGCCGGGAGCAGACCGTCCACCGGGGCGGCTATCTGGCCCGCGCCGAGACGCTTGTGCGCGAGCCGGTGGATATCCCCTCCCCGGCCCAATTGCAGAAGTGGTGGGATCGCTTCTGTTACGCGATGGAGCGCCTTGTCCCCATCGCCGAGGAGTACGACATCAAGCTGGCGGTGCATCCGTCGGACACGCCCAACATCGACACGCCCTTCGGCGGCATCGGTTTCCATCGCATCATCGATGCCTTCCCCAGCGCCAATGTGGGCTATGTCTATTGCATTGGGACACGGGCCGAAGCGGGCGGCAGCAGTCTGGTGATGGACGAAATCAACAATTACGGGCGCAAGGGCAAAATTTTTATGGTGCATATGCGCAACGTGCGGGGCAGCCTCGCCACGTCTGGCGGCTACGAAGAGACGCTGCTGGATGACGGCGACCTGAACATGATGAAAATCCTGCGCGAACTGGTCAAAGTCGGCTTCTCCGGCTGCATCAACCCGGATCACATCCCGACGATCCCCGGCGACAACGCCAGGAAGGACATCGGCTGGGGCTATTCGATTGGGTATGTGAAGGCGCTCATCACCGCGCTGGTTGCGTGACAACAGCCTGTGAATGCGATCCACTTTTAACGCAGAGGCGCAAAGGCGCAGAGATGCAAAAAGTATTGCCTTTCCTCTGCTTCTTTGCGTCTCTGCTTCTTTGCGTCTCTGCGCCTTTGCGTTAAAAATCACTTCCTTTACGAAAGGACTCTCCTATGACAAACGCCGCCACCGAATATCGCTACAACCGTCTGACCTGGGCCGAGATGAACGACGCCATCGCCATGCAAAAAGTCGTCATCCTGCCCACTGGCTCCACCGAACAGCACGGACGCCATCTGCCCCTGGACGTGGACCTCTTTCTGGCCGAGTCGGTCTGCCTGGAAGCGGGCCGCCGCGCCCCGGACAAAATCCTGGTGCTGCCGCCCATCGCCTACGGGCTGAACCGCCACCACATCGACTTCCCCGGCACAATCCATATCGAGCCGGATGTTTTCATCGCCTTTGGACTGAATATCCTGAAAAGTGTCGCCTATCACGGCTTTACCCATATGCTGCTGCTCAACGGCCACGGCTCCAACACACCGCTCATCGATCTGATCGCCCGGCGCACGACGCTGGAAACCGATTCGGTCTGCGGTGCGCTGAGCTATTTTCCCCTGGCGATGGAAGCCTTCAAAGCCGTGAAAGATACGGAAGTAATCGCCCACGCCGACGAATTTGAGACATCGCTGTACCTGCACCTGGCTCCGGAGCGAGTGCAGATGGACAAAGCGCGGGCTGATGACGACGTGCAGGGGAAATTCGTGAGTTCGGACAGCATCTACAGCAACCCCGTGCGCTTCAACGACTATTGGGGGCGCTGGACCGATTTGGGCGTGCACGGCGACCCGACGACGGCTACCGCGGAGAAGGGCAAGGCGATCTTCGAGGCCGCTGTGAACGGGCTGGTCGAAGTGGCGACCGAATGGCAGACCTGGCCGATTGCCAAGCGTTCGGACCAGCACACCGGCCCCGTTCAGTCACAGATTCGCTGGTAGGCGGCAGAGAGAGTTTTTTGCAGTTCGCAATGATTTTTCACCAATGCTACACTGGGTATCGGCGGATTTTGCAACCCGCGCCCCTTACTCACCAGACGAAAGGTTTTGCACAATGGCACGAATCAACAAATGTATCGAACTGCTGGAACAGGGCCAGCCCATCTATGCCACCCACCCGTCCCATTTGAATTATGAAGCTGGTCTGGCCGACGCCAAAACTTGGGCGGATATGCTTCTTCTCGACTTCGAGCATCACCCCTTCGACACAGTTGGATTGACCGCCTATATGCGAGGGCTGAAGGATGGCGGTCCCACGGCCAGCGGCCACCTGACCCCAACGGTTATCTGCACATTGCCCTCCAACGCCATCACACCCGAAGAGGTACGCTACAACGCCTGGCAGGCCCGTCACGTATTGACAGCGGGCGTGCACGGCATTCTGCACACCCACACCCGCACGGCAGAATCGGTGAAGGCATTCGTGCAGATCACCCGCTACCCCTTCCAGTCTTTGGGGCGGGAGATTATCGGCGAAGGTTTGCGCGGCGCGGGTGGACAGAAACCGGCCAATGATATTTGGGGATTGTCTACAGCCGAATACGCCGCAGTGGCTGATCCCTGGCCTCTCAACCCGAATGGCGAATTGCTGCTCGGCTTGAAGATCGAGGACCGCCATTGCCTGCCCAATCTGAATGCCATCGCCGCAGTCCCCGGCATCGGTTTCGCCGAGTGGGGGCCGGGTGATATGGGCATGTCCTTCGATGAACCGGACGCCCACGATCCGCCCTATCCAGCGGTGATGAACGAGGCCCGCACCGCTATCAAAACGGCCCTCGATGCCCAGGGCGTCGCCTTCTATTCCAGTTGGGCCGATCCAAACCTGACGATGGAGCAGCGCCTCGACTATTCGCTGGATGTGCTGGGCGTGCGCATGATGGGCGCTCCCAACAAGGAATGGGCTGACTATGGGCGGCGACGCACGGGACGCACAATGCCCGTCTAGCCTGACGCATAAAGTCCCCGGCACTTTCCACAGTGCCGGGGACTTTTTATGTCACCTGCTATGTCATCTTTGTATGACCGGGCGCGTATGTGCTGGCGCGTGGCCCCGTTTGTAGACCAGAATCGTGCGTTTGAACTCAATCACCACCACCCCGTTCTGGTTGAAGCCGAGCGTCTTGACCGTCACCAATCCCTGCTGGGGGCGACTTTTCGATTCGCGCAGGGCGATTACTTCGCTCTGCGCATAGATCGTATCCCCTTCAAAAACCGGTGCGGGCAGGCGCACCTCGTCCCAGCCCAAATTAACGCCGTTTTGCGAGATATCGCCCACTGACAGCCCTGTGACCAGCGCCAGGGTAAATGTGCTGTCCACCAGCGGCTTGCCCCACTCGGTCTGGCTGGCCAGGTGGGCGTCAAAATGAATGGGGTTGGGATTGACAGTCAATAGCGTGAACCAGACGTTGTCCGCGGCCAGGACAGTGCGTCCCAGTGGGTGTTCATAGACGTCACCAACCGCAAAATCCTCGTATAGACGACCATTCCAACCAGCTATTTCGGCCATGAAAATCCCTCCTTTTTTGTACTTGACATCCTGTGTAACTTATACTACAATCTTTTTGCAAGATGTTGTAAGTTCTTACACGAGTATGCATTTCTGCCGCTTGGACTTAATATCCGGGCGGTCTGGCGCTCCTTGTTGGGAACCACCATTTTGTACCGTCGTACCGTCAACCGTTCGTCGTAGTTTCAGTAGATGGAAAAGGAGTTTTCCAACAATGAGTGAACGTGAACTAGGAACAGTCAAGTGGTTCAACGATCAGAAGGGCTTTGGTTTCATTGCCCCCGATTCTGGACAAAAGGATGTTTTTGTCCACCATTCCGCCATCGTCTCCGAGGGCTTTCGCAGCCTGGGAGAGGGTGACCGTGTTGAGTTCAGCGTAGAGGAGGGTCCAAAGGGTCCTTCCGCCGCTGGCGTTTCCAAGGTCTAAGACTTGGTGCAATCAGCTTGAGCGCTTGCCCAGTTGATTGAAATGGAAAGGACCCGACAGATGTCGGGTCCTTTTTTGATCCCTAAAAAGAGAGTTCGACTTTTGGCAAAGTCGAACTCTCTTTCTTCTTCTATTCCGGGCGGAATGTCCCAATAATCTGGTCGAAAATTGATTCTTTGGCCGCTAATTTTGTGGCTTGGGTTAGCTGAATGAGTACAAATAACTTATCATTTGCCAACAGCCCCACCACTTTGCCTGCCATCGGGCGATTGGCTCCGGCCAGATTGCCAGTCACTGTGGCGCGCACGCCGGGCAGGTTATTGATGGTGGCGTTCTCCATTGTTCCGATGACCGGATTGCTGAGAAAACCGCCTTGACCGGTAAGAATTGACTCCACCGCGACCTGAGCCGTCTCCTGGCTGGCCCCTTTTGCGTTCACAACCATCACCTGGGCAATCGTGGGCAATCCGCCGAAGATCATCCCCGTCAGGTCAGATGCAGCCAGAATACCCACAATCTGACCCGCGTCCGAGTCCAGAAATTTGTTCAGCGGTGCCAACTGCGCGCCCATCCCTACCGCGCCGGCCAGGTTGCGGAACTGGGCGCTGCGCAGGTCAAGCAGTGTGTAGCCACGGGGCAGAGCCAACGAATAGCCGCGCACGCTGTCGGTCTGTTTCGTAAAGCCGTTGGGAATGACGACAATTGGCGTGGCCTTTGGTATCGCTGTCGCTGTGGGCCGGACGCGGGATATCGCTGTCGGCGCAGGGCGGGTAGCTGTCGCCGTCGCTGTCGGCAGGGGCGTGGGGGAAGCTGTAGCCGTCTCTGTGGGCGGCGCTGCTGCTTCTGCTGCTGCTGCTGCTTCTGCTGCTTTGACAGCGGGCGTATATGTGGGGGCCAGCGTCAACACCAGTGGCGGATTGGTTCCGCGCATTTGTTTATACTCGGACAAATGCGCGCGAGCCATACCGTAGCAGCCAGTGAGCACGAGTAGCGCCAACAGCGCCGATATTGTACGACCAGCCATTTTCTTTAGTCGATTACTTCGCAAGGCTTCTCTCCCTTTGCCTGTAAACTCCATTTTTACATCCCTCGCGCCGATAGATGGTCGTAGGGCACATCCCCCACTTTGGCCTGTAAACGATGCAACTCGGCGGTCAGTTCCGCTTTGACCGCAGCATAGGCCGGGTTGTGATAGACGCTGTTCAACTCATTTGGGTCTGCATCCAAATCAAAAAGCTCCCACTCCGGCTCTCGGCGGTCATCAATCGCGCCCGGCTGGCCCAGCGCGTCCGCATAGTAGTAAATGAGTTTGTGGTGCAGGGTACGCACGCCGTAGTGGGCGTAGACGTGATGGTGGGCCAAGTGCATCCAATAGCGATAATACATGGAAGTCTGCCAGTCGTCTGGTATCGCGCCTTCCAATAGGGCGCGGAATGTGCTGCCCTGGAAGTGTTCCGGGATGGCAACCCCCGCATAGTCCAGAAAAGTGGGTGTGAAATCCACATTCAGAATCATCTGTTCGTTCACCGTCCCTGGTCTGATGGAGCGGGGGTGGCGAATGATAAAGGGCATCCGCAAAGATTCCTCATACATAAAGCGCTTGTCGTACCAGCCGTGATCCCCCAGAAAGAAGCCCTGATCCGACGTGTAGACGACGATCGTATTCTCCGCCAGCCCCTCGGCTTCCAGCCAATCCAGCAGTCGCCCCACATTGTCGTCAATCGACGCCACACAGCGCAGATAGTCTTTGATATAGCGCTGATACTTCCACTTCTTCTCCTCTTCCGGCGTCAACCCTTCCGGCGTGGGTTGTTTCAGATCGGTCAGCGTCATATCCCGGTCGATGCGCATTTTGGCGGCAGCCGCGGCCGCGGCCCGGTTGCTGTAGTCGTCGTTGAAGGTCTCCGGGTAGGGAATCTCCTCGTTTTCGTATAGCGTCGCGTGCTTGTCGTCCGGCTCCCAGGGGCGGTGGGGCGCTTTGTGATGACACATCAAAAAGAAGGGGCGCTCCGTATCTCGTTTGTTGAGCCAATCGAGCGAAAAATCGGTGATCAGGTCCGTGGCATAGCCGGGAAAGGTTTTGCGCTCGCCCATTTCGATCATTTCCGGGTTGTGATAGAGTCCCTGGCCGGGCAGCACATTCCAATAGTCAAAGCCGGTGGGGTCGGCCTCGCCCCCGTGGCCCAGATGCCATTTGCCCACAATCGCCGTCTGGTAGCCCGCGGCCTGGAGCAGTTTGGGCATTGTCACCTGGCGTCCGTCCAGCCGGGAATCCAGCGTCGTCACCCCGTTCACGTGATTGTACGTGCCGGTCAGAATCACCGCGCGACTGGGCGTGCAGATGGAATTGGTGCAGAAGCAATTGTCAAAGCGCATCCCGCCCTCGGCGATGCGGTCCAGATTGGGCGTGCGGTTGATGCGGCTGCCGTAGCAACTCATGGCGTGGGAGGCGTGATCGTCGGACATAATGTAGAGAATATTCGGTCGTGGGTCGGCCATTACAATTTCTCCGCGTAGATTTGTGGTTGATTTTATATGTGCAAAAATTGTACAAAAAGTGCGATTCGTGATAAAATTGATTTTGTTGTTATGAAAAAAATACACGGATTGACACGAATGGGAGAGATTTACACGGATTTAATGTATCTTCTCGATAGTGCGGGGTGACATCGGTAGGGGCACGAGGTGGGGCGGGAATCTCTCTCGTCTTCGCCTGTAAATTTCATCCCGCCCCACCTCGTGCCCCTTTATTGAGAAGACACGGATTTGACCTGCGAAAACCGGCGGTTTCTGCCGGGTACCCGCTGAGTGCTGCGTTCCTATTTTGTATAGAGTTCAGGACAAACCTATGCCTACTTATGACACATCTTTTACCGTCGCCGCGCCGCTGGAAGCAGTGGCCGCCTTTCACGACGACACCAGCGCGCTCAAAAAACTAAACCCGCCTCCAATCGTCGTCCAGCTACACCGGGTCGATCCATTGGGCGAAGGCTCTGTCTCTGAGTTTACCCTCTGGATGGGGCCGCTGCCAATTCGCTGGCGAGCGGTGCATAGCGACGTGAGCCACTTCGGCTTCACCGATACGCAGGAGAGCGGGCCGCTGGCCTATTGGAAGCACACCCATTCATTCTCGCCTGTGGACACCAATACGACGCGGGTCAATGAGCATATCGAGTACGAATATGCGTCGGGCGCGAAAGGACTGTTTAGTCGCCTGCTCTTTGGCAAGCCGGGCCTGACATTTTTATTTGCCTATCGTGCCTGGGCTACCCGGCGTGCGGTAGAAGGAAAAAACCGATGAAACGTTTGCGCTGGATTTTTGTCGGTCTGCTTGTGCTGCTGCTTGTGGCAGCAACCTCTTTTATAATCTGGGCCGAGACGCCGCTGGGACCCATGCCCGAAGCCGTGGCGGCTCTGCAAAGCGATGCACTGGTCACCACACAAACCGAGCCGTGGCTGGTCTTTACCCCGTCTACGCAAACGCCGACTGTCGGCCTGATTTTCTATCCCGGCGGACGGGTGGACCCGCGCAGCTATGCGCCGTCGGCCCGTTCCATTGCCGAGGCGGGCTATCTGGTGGTAATTCCGCCTGTGCCGCTCAATCTGGCCGTCTTTTCGCCGGACATCGCCGCCGATGTGATAGCCGCTTATCCGGCCATCACCCGCTGGTTTGTCGGCGGCCACTCGTTGGGCGGCGCGATGGCGGCTGACTTCGCCTATAAACACCCGAAAGAAGTGGCTGGGCTGGTGCTGTGGGCCAGCTATCCCGCGGGGGCCAGCGACTTCAGCCAGCGCCCGGATTTCCCCATTCTTTCCGCCTACGGCACGGCGGATATGGGACTGGAAGGCATTGAGGCCAGCCGCGCTCTCCTGGCCGACACAACCGATTGGGCGGTGATCGAAGGCGGCAATCACGCCCAATGTGGCTGGTACGGTCCTCAGCCGGGGGACAATACGGCCAGCATCAGCCGGGAAAATCAGCAGGCGCAACTGATTGCAGCTACGCTAGATTTTCTGGCCGCGCATACGGATGATTAGTGAAAGGTGCTGCGTGCGCCGTTTGCCCGCGCAACAGTACTGCTCACATTCCCCAATTCACCTCCACCATTTGATGCCCGTTAAGCTTCGGCAGCAGAAAATTCACCCGTCCACCCAGAGCCACAAAACGCAACTCTTCCCCTTCGGGCACACTGCGGATACTCTTGACTGGCCCGTCCAGGCGCAGGGAGACGGCCAGATCGTGCAGGGGAATCACATCCTCAATCACATCGAAATCCAACCCCCGTCGCTCCGGGATGTAATGGAGCAGATGGACAACCCAACGGTTTTTGTCCGTCTGGGCGTTGATGGCGGTGAGAACGCTCGTCGGTCCCTGGTGGCGCAGGAGGGGATCGGGCAGGAGCAGGTCCAGGGCATTGAGAAGCAGCAGCTTGCACCAGCGGGGCGCGTTCTGGTTGTACTGGCGGAAAATGGGGTGGGCGAAGTAGATGACATTGCCCATCCGCGTCACCGCCGGGCCAGCGATATCCCCGGTGGAGGGCGTCTGCCGGTGGGAGCAGAAGTGCCGCCAGTCCCGGTCAAAATAGGACGGCACGACGCTGCCCAGCACCTCCGCATCCTCCGCGGCGGCGATGGGTAGACTTCGCATATACATCACATATTCAGTCTCCCGCATCCCACGCGCCAGCGCACCCTCGGCCAACAGATAGTCCACGTAATCGCCGTTGCGGAAGTTACGCCCCCGCACCAGCGCTCCGCTGTCGTCGGTGGGGCCGTCACCCGTCTTCTCCACGCCCCATTCCGCCAGGGCAAATTCGCTGCCGTCCGGTGCCAGTCCAGCCTCGAAGGAAGCGATGACCCGTCCGCCGTTGGCGATGTACGCCGCCACTTTGGCGGCCAGGCGCGGGCCAAAGGGCGCAATGTCGGGCAGAATCAACACCCGGTAGGCGTCGAAATCGCCCCGGCTGTCCAGAATGTCGAACTGATGGCCGCCCTCCTGCAACATTCGAATTGCGCCCAGCGTTTCCGGCGTCAAGCGCTGGCCGGTGAACTCCTCCGGCGTGAAGAGGCCGATGTCTGTGACCGGCTGCGCGCCGACGCACCACGGCTCTTTCTTCTCCACTTCGGCATAAACTGCACCCACCAAATCATACGTGGCCTGATCCTTGCGCCCGGTGGGGTGCAACTGATCGCCGATGGAGCATTTGGCGTTGAGGGCCAGCATTTGGAAGCACTCGAATTGGAGCGCGGCCTCGTTTTTGTAGGAGTGGAAATCGCCCCAGGATGTGTGGAATTTGCCGGTCATGCCCAGGCAGTCGTTGCCGAGCGTGCGGGCGTAGCGCTGGGCCAGGGGGAAGTGCATATAGCCCCAGCCGCCGCTGGGCAGGGATTCCAACTCCCAATGGCTGAACTCCTCCTGTGCCTCCCAGTGGCGTGGGCCGATATGACCCGCATTGTAGAAGATCGTCGCCTCGGCGCTGTAGCTGCGCACGTGGCTGCTCAACTCCCGCTGGAAACGGTTGATTACTTCCCGGCCAAATTTGTGCCTCGCCTCGCCGTTGGAGGGATCGAAGCCCCGTTCCAGCATCTCCCGGCGGCAGGCCGCGCAGGAGCAGTCCTGATCGCCCACAATATCGAAGAAGAAGCCGTCCACCGCGGGCAGCACATCGAACATTTCGGTGATGTGTGCTTTGAGAAAGTCCACATACGGGGTGTTGACGCAGAGCCGAGCGTAGAAGCCCGCTGCGTAGGGTTTCTGGCCGACGATTGCGCCCTCTGGCGTCACCTGCACCCATTCGGGATGTTCCTGGGCAGTGAAATAATCCCACTGAATTGTCGTGTAAATGGGTACGCGGATATTGCGGGCGTGGGCCGCTTCGATCTGCTCGGCCAGCAGATTGCGGGTGAGGTGGGGGTGGCGGCGTTCGGGATTGAGCGCGGTGTCGTAATAGATCATCCCGTGATGGCAGCGGGCAAAGCAGGTGATGGAATTGACGTGGGCGTCGGCCAGCATCTGCGCCCAGGCGTCGGCGTCGAACTCCGAGCCGATGCCGACGATCTGCTCGGATGTGTGGAAGTCCAGGTGGATTTGGCGGTAGCGCAGGAAATCGGATTGGGTCATTGGGGGGATCTCTCCTGTGGGGTGCGGACGGTTGGATAGGATAGGAGAATTATCGCAGTTGATGGACTTGATGACAAGATCGTGAGACAATATTATGGGCAAATGCCTATTGGATTGGATATTGGAGCCGAGGTTGCACGTCTTGCCCGGATGGTAACTGCTCAGCCCACGTCAGAATCGAACCACTGAAAAGACGGAATAGACGGAAGTTCTTCGCTTTTTTCAGTCTGTTCTGTCTGTTCCGTGGTTAATCAGCGAGAAATAGCTGAGCAGTTACTCTGAATTTCTCTGCGTCTCCGCGCCCCTGCGGGAGAATTCTCTTTTTTGCAGCGAAGCCATCTATTGAGGCAAGGCAGCCAACGGTGCGCGCCATAGAGAAATTTGACAGGCATTGCTGTCGGAAACGACCAGATTCACCTGCTCGTCCACAATCAGCGCGCCGACGCCCACCGGTTTGGCAAAGATGTCGCTGCGTAGCTGCCCCAGCGCCCTGCCCGATTCGTTATAGTAAGTAATCAGCCTGCGCTCCGGGTCTGTGAGGAAGAAAAAGCTGGTGGTCAGACCGGCCAGATGGGGTGCATCATACGTGTTGGCCGGGGCCACCGCGGGCCACGACTCGCCCGTGTCCAGCCGCCACAGCGTTCCGTCCTGGGCAGTCACAACGTAGAGTGCGCCAGTGGGCAAGGCCAGTACATCGACCGGCTGGCCCTGGCCCAGAGGCGAATCCGGCCCACCGGACTGAAAGGCCACAGCGCCATCGACGCCGGTCAGTTGCACCACCCGTGCGCCGCCCGTGTCGGCCACATAAAAACTGCCATCCAGCCCCATGCCCATTCCCCGGGGTCGGTAAAAAGCCGTTTCGTTTGGCTGGGCAATGGCAAGACCTGCGGGTTCCTCAAAGCGGTAGATCGTCTGAGTAACCGCATCCAGCAGAAAAACCTGGCCCAACAGATTCACGTCCAGATCAAAGGGTTCTTCAAAGGCGTCATCGGTGTAAAAATCCACCGGACTGCCGTCTCTCAATTCCCGTAACACCACCCGCCGGTTGCCCTGATCGGCCACGTAGACCAGTTCGTTGTAGCGATTCAGCACAACGCCCCGGGGCTGCTGGAACTGTTCAAAATCTGCGCCACAACTGCCCACCTGCCACACCAGCGAGAAGGGCAGCTCAGGCAAATCTGTAGGCAATTCGGTCGAAGACGAGCGCTGCAATTCCACCGGCGCAGGCTGGCCTTCCTGGGCAGATGCCAGGGACTGAGCCAATTCGCTCTTTTCCTCGCTCTGCCCGGCCAGAGAGCGCAGGCGTCCACCGTTCCCCACAACCATCGCCACCACCAGCAGGGCGATAGCCACCGCCGCCACCCGTCGCGGGGGCAACACAGACCGCCAGATGTGGGCAAATCCGCCGACAAACTGGTCCAGTGCCACCACTGCGCCCATCGCCAGCAGCACAAAGAGGGGAGATAAATACGACACGTCAATGGGTTGCACGATGGCAAAAACGGGCAGCCCCACGAGCAACAGACCCAAACCCCAGAGCCGTCCCCGTTCCCAGCGCAAGTGGCGCACCAAATACGCCGCGCCGAGCAGAGCCAACAGGCCGGGCAAATTGCCTTCGCCCAGCAGCCATTGGCTGGTCAGCTCCCCGGATTGGGCGAAAAAATGTCCTGTGGAAAGACCGGCGAAAACGTCTGTGCCCATCCCCGCGGCCAGACGGGGGAGGGAGACAACGGCCAGGGGAAGATAGTAAAAAAGCTGGTGGGACCGTTGCTGGGGCGGCGTCAGAACAAACCAGAGGAGCAAAAGCCAGGTCAATGGCGGCGGCGCGGCAAAGAGAGTTAACCCGGCCAGACCACCCAACACGGCCCAGCGTTCCGCTCTTTGCGTTTGCCCAGTCAGGGGCCGCAGGGCCAACAGCCCAGTCACCAGCAGAGCCAGGACCAGTCCAGGGACCGGATAACGGCTCCAAAGAATCGCAAGTGGGCTAAAGACAACGAATAGCGTGCCCAGCAGCGCGGAAGCTGGCGACACAAAGCGGCTGGCGGCAAAGAAGAAGAGGGGGATACTCAGCGCACCCAGCACAAGACCGAGCAGAAGGGTTCCGGTTGTGCTGCCCCCAAAGAGGCCCAGCACGAGGCTGGTGGCAAGGGTATATAAGGGCGACGAATTTGTGAGCAGATCTGTGAGCAGATCGGAGAGAGTGCCCGATTCCACAAAATTCGTCGTCGCCACAAGAGCATCACATTGCGCTGGCAGACAATCGCTGGACAGACCGGCGAAATTCCAGCCGCGTAGCAGCAGGGCGATAAATGTGAGCAGAACCAAAGCGAGGGCAATCGTGCGGCCAGCCAAACTGAGCCAACTTGGATCGCTCTGCTCGCTCCCTGCGCCGCTCTTTGCGCCACTCTTTGTCTTTGCGCCGCTCTTTGCGCCGCCACTATCCGTTTCGCTGCCAGATTCTCGGTGGGCTTCTCTGCGTTGTAGATATTGACGCGCTGCCTCCAAAGACCAGACATCCGGCGGAGCGCTGTCTGGCTGGAGACGGGGCTGGGCCTGCGGCCAGTAGAGACCGACGAACCCAATCCCCAATCCGATCAGCCAGAGAAGCAGAGGAGCGATCAGTCCACTGTTGGACACACTGCCCGCGCCCGCGCCTGTCAGGGCCAGCCATACACTGCCCACGAGTGCAACGGCGAAGCCGACCCCAGCCGAAATTTTGCGCGGGATGGGCGGGGCAGAGTGATCTGACCTTTCTTGCAAAAATGCGGGGGATCGCGCATTGAGCGCAAAGATCACCAGCCCGACCAGCACCACCAGCAATCCGTCGCGCACAAGCACATCCGGCGGGGCGCTTTCTCCGGCAAGGATAGAACGGCCCCACAGTACAATTCCTAGGCTGGCGAAAAGAATGAATAGACGACGCATGGGTGATAGTTATCTGGTGAGCGAAGCCGTCCGTGTCCGCGTTGGGTGGGACAAGACTTCCAGGCCCGAAAGACCACGCCCGGAAGTCCGGGGCGCTCGTTGAAGTGTATCCGCGGCGCGGGAAAGACGCAAACCCCTACGCCTTGCGCGGCTTGCGGGCGGATATTCGATGTTCCAGACCGGGGGCAATTGTGCGTTCGGTGGCATCCCAACTCAACGGCAGGGGCGCGGGCGCGTCTTCGTTGCGAAAAACCCGCCCCAAAATCCCCAGGCAAATGGAGAAGTATATGACGCTGCCCAGCACCCAAATCGTGCAGCCGCTGAGGGCCTGATCCATCAATGGCGTGAGATTGACGATTGTGGACCCACCCGCGTAAACGGGATAGGCGAGGGTTTCGCGAAAGGCCAGGATCACGCCGGTTGCCATATTGGGTACTTCGCCACCGATGAGGACATAAAAGAAGCCCATACCCGGATGGAGGGCCTTGTGCAGCCGAGGACCGCTTTTCACCACGTGCATCCAAAAGAACAGGTAGACGAAAAAGAAGAGCCAAAGAGAGACGGAATAGACGAAATCGCTGCCGATGCTCCACTGGACAAAGGCCGGGTCTGCCCAGATCAGAAAAGAGCCAAACGTCACCAGCCAGATCGCGGCGGGTTGGGTGGCCCCACGCACGCCCTGCCCCAGCGCTCCCTCCCGGCGCAGCACTCCCGTTGTCCACCGACGCAGACGAACAGGCAGCCCCCAGCGGATGGTCTGGGCTGGTGCGCCCTGCCAGATCAACGGCGCGGCCAGCAGCCCCAGCAAGATTTGCTGGATTGTGCGGGCCAGCAGCAGCTCCCCGGCCAGGGCAAAGAGGGGTGAGAAGAGCGCCACAACCAGCAACAGCCAGCCCAGGCCAAAACAGATCAGCCGGGCCGCGGCGATCCGCCGGTTCTGCAACGGCAGACGCCACCAGCCGCGCAGATAGAGCAGCCCCACGCCCAGCACAAGCAGAGCGGAGAAAGGACGTATTGACCAGAGAGTGACGACAAATTCAAAAGACGGCATAGGAGAAACTATAGCGCTTTCACCCCAAAAGACAAAATAGATTGGAATTGTAGCGAGTAACAGACAAATTTAGGCTATCTGTAAAGGCTATCTGTAAAGGCTGTCTGTAAAGCCGCCCCAATGTGCCCTATTTTGCCACGCCTGTACAGGCCAAAAAATGTTCGTTTCCTACCCGCTTTCCGGCGTGTACTTTCGGGCCGTCTCTGCTACAATGGCCCATGAAATAGCCCAATCTGCTATTCATCCCTACCCAACGACGGGAGAGAATCCGATGACAAAACCAATCGAACTGGTGCTGATGGGCGCGGGCGCGCGGGGCGCACACGCCTATGCCTCCTACGCCTTCACCCACCCGGAGGAGGTGCGCTTTGTGGCCGTGGCCGAGCCGGACCCGGTGCGCCGTCGCCGCTTCGCCGACGAGCACGACCTGGATGAGAGCCAGACGTTTGAAAGTTGGGAAGAGCTGATTGCGGCGGGCAAGCTGGCCGATGGCGCGCTCATCACCACCCAGGACCGGATGCACGTGGAGCCGACAATCGCCGCGCTGGAAGCGGGCTACGACGTTCTGCTGGAAAAGCCGATGGCCGATTCGTTGGAAGGTTGTGTGCGTCTGGTGCAGGCAGCCGAGCGCACAGGCCGCAGCCTGCAAATCTGCCACGTCCTGCGCTACACCCCCTTCTGGCAGACGATGCACGACATTCTGTCCAGCGGGCGGCTGGGGCGGATTGTCACTGTGGAACACCGGGAGAATGTGGCCTGGTGGCATATGGCCCACAGCTTTGTGCGGGGCAACTGGCGCAACAGCAGCCTTTCCACGCCGATGATTTTGGCGAAGTGTTGCCACGATCTGGACCTGCTGGTCTGGAATCTGGACGACCCAATAGTGCGCCTCTCGTCCGTGGGCAGTCTCATCCACTATGCGGCGGAGAGCGTCGGCCCAGAGATTCCTCTGCGCTGCACAGACGGCTGCCCGATTGAGGAAAAATGTCCCTTTTCTGCGCTGGGTATTTATATGGACGCCCGCCTGCTGCCCGGTCCCCGTCGCATGGCGGAAGGCGAAACAGCACCCAAGGCCTGGCCTTTTATGACAATGACCGACGATCTGAGTTGGGAAGGGCGATTGCAGGCATTGAAGACCGGCCCCTACGGGCGTTGCGTCTATCGCTGTGACAACGATGTGGTGGATCACCAGACGGTGCTGATGGAGACGGCCAGCGGCACGTCCGTCACGCTGGTGATGCACGGCCATTCCTACGAGGAGTACCGTTCTATCCGCTTTGACGGCACAAAGGCCAGCCTGCGCGCCTGCTTTGGGCATCACCAGGAGATTGTCATCTATGAACACGGGGGCAAGGAAGAGGTGGTGGAGATTCCCGCCGCGTCCAGCGGTCACGGCGGGGGCGATTGGGGCACATTCAGCAGTTTCTTGCGGGTGTTGCGGGGGGAGGAGAAAGCGTTGACGAACGTGCGCGCTTCGCTGGAAAGCCATCTGCTCGCCTTCGCCGCGGAGGAAGCGAGACTGAGCCATCAGGTGATCGATATGGCGGACTTTCGCGCCCGGGCAGAGCAGATCGACGAACTGGGGAGTCTTGTATAACTCCCTGTAGCAAAAGGCCACCGGCCCTGTGAATACACCCAACGAACTCTACACCCTTCTCCTCACGCTGACCGCGCTCATTTCCCTGTGGCGCGCAGTCGCGGTCTGGCGGCGCGATCAGCCAATCACCTGGCCCGTAAGCATCTTCCTGCTGGGGATGGCCTGGTGGGGGTTCACCTACGCCCTCCACTGGTCCCGGGTGGCCCGCCCCTATCCTGCGTTCTGGCTCGAACTCACGTATGTGGGAGCGGTCACCGTCCCCAGCGCCTTCTTTGCCTTTACCCTGCGCTACACCGGGCGGAACCACTGGCTCGTTCCCCGTGTGCTGCTGCTCTCTCCCATCGAACCCCTATTGACACTCTTCTTTCTATGGACAGACAGCTACCACGGACTCTTCTATGGCAAAAACCCGCTTGCCGGGGCCACTCTGTTCAATGGTGGCCTCTGGTTTTGGGTCAACATTGTCTATTCCTACGGGTTGGTGCTGGTATCTGTCTACTTTCTTGTCGAAGCCTACCGACAGTCACCCCATATCTACAAAGGCCAGGCGCGGGTTATTCTGGCGGGTGCGCTCTTGCCCTGGGCAGTCAACACGCTCAGCCTGGCCGGGATCGAATTCCTGCCCGGACTCGACACGACACCCCTGGCCTTCACCCTGACCGGCTTTGCCTTTGCCTACGGCACACGCCATTACCGGCTGCTGGATATTCTGCCCGTCGCCCGGAATACGCTCATAGAGAGTATGGCCGACGGCGTGCTGGTATTGGACAGCCAGAACCGACTGGTGGATATCAACCCGGCAGGGCTGCGTATGTTGCAATTTAGCGGAGTGCCCCCGATTGGTCGTTCTGCCGTTCACCTCTTTTCGCCCTGGCCTGCGTTGACCGAACACTTCCGGGAAGTGAAAGAAGGGCACTTCCAGGTAGAGATCGATGGCAATCCACCCCGGTTTATTGATCTGCTGATTGCACCCCTGCACCACCACAAACAGCAATCCACCGAGCGGCTACTGGTGCTGCGCGACATCACCCGCTTAAAGCGGACAGAGATCGCACTGCGCGAGGCCAACGGCAAGTTACAGGAACAGGTGATCCGCATTGAAACGTTGCAAGCCAAATTGCAAGAACAGGCCACCCGCGATCCGCTGACTGTACTCTTCAACCGGCGATATCTGGGAGAAAGGCTGGAAGAAGAAGTGTCGCTGGCGGAAGAGAGGGGTCAGACCCTCTGCCTGCTGATATTGGACATCGATAACTTCAAGCAGTTTAACGACACCCACGGCCACGGCGCGGGGGATGTGCTCCTGCAAAGTTTAGCGGAAATATTACAAAGCGGTATCCGTGCAGACGATATTGCCTGCCGCTATGGCGGGGAGGAGTTTGTCGTCGTCCTGCCTGGGGCAGAGATCCCAGAGGCTACCCGGCGGGGAGAAGATCTGCGCCTGGCCCTGGAACAGATGACTGTCGTCTACCAGGGCGCACTGCTCCGCACAACACTCTCTGTGGGTCTGGCCGCCTATCCGCTCCACGCCGGGAATGTGGCGGACCTCCTGCGCAAAGCAGATGAGGCACTCTATCGGGCCAAAGGCGGGGGGAGAAACCGGGTGGTGGTCTATCAGGGGAACGAGAGTGGTACTTACCCAAGGAGCCAATCACCAGGCTGATGATTGGCTCCCTGGGTGGTCGGACGCGTGAATTGTTAGCCTGCCCGTCGCGTCCCCGGCGAACGCTGCTGACGGGGGTTGCCGCCCCAGCTTTTCTGCCCGCTGCGATCCGCATTACCGCCAGGGCGATTGCTGTTGACCTGTGGGTTGCGCCCGCCCCGCCGACTGCGAGAGGGTCCAGACCCATTCTGCTGGGCCTGGGCAATGGCTGTCTGGCGTTCCGGCACAAAATCCCCGTAGTCAAATTCGGGCAGACGCCGTCGTTCCAAGGATTCGCCCAACACCTTTTCGATGTCCCGCACCATCGGCTCGTCCGTGTCGGTGACGAATGTAAAGGCGTCGCCGCTCTGTTCCGCCCGCCCGGTGCGCCCGATACGGTGGGTGTAGGCGTCCACGGTGTCGGGAATGTCGAAATTGATGACGTGGGAGATGTTGTTCACATCGATGCCCCGGGACGCAATATCCGTCGCCACCATAATATCGTACTTGCCATCCCGGAAGCCGTCGATGGATTCCTGACGCCGGTTCTGGGCCATATTCCCCTGCAAGGGAGAGGCATTGTAGCCCTCGTTGTTCAAGAGCAGAGCCAGATTGCGCGCACGGCGTTTGGTGCGGGTGAAGACCAGCACCCGGCCCGTGGAGGTCTGTTTCAACATTTCCAGCAGCAGCCGGTTCTTCAGCTTGTCGGTGATGGGGTAGATGGCGTGGGCGACAGTCTCGGCAGGCGCAATCATCCCGATCTGCACAGTGGCCGGGTTGTTGAGAATCTCCGCCGAGAGATTGCGGATGTCGTCGGGCATTGTGGCCGAGAAGAAGAGGGTCTGGCGCTGGCTGGGCAGATGCTTCAGAATGCGTCGAATATCGGGCAGAAAGCCCATATCGCACATGCGGTCGGCCTCGTCCAGCACCAACACTTCCACATTCGAGAGGTCGATGTCGCCCTCGCCGATGTGGTCGAGCAGACGGCCCGGACAGGCCACGACGATCTCCACACCCCGCCGCAGGGTAGCCAATTGGGGCCGTTTGCTCACGCCGCCATAGATGGGCATACTGCTCACTTTGAGATTCTTGCCCAGATCGACAAAGGTCTGGTGGATCTGCTCGGCCAGTTCACGGGTGGGGGCAACGACCAGCACACGCACTTTGCGCAGGGGGCCATTGATCAGATGTTGCAGAATGGGGAGGGCAAAGGCGGCGGTCTTGCCTGTGCCCGTCTGGGCCAGACCCAGCACATCCCGCCCGGTTAGGACGAGAGGAATGGCCTGTTCCTGGATGGGGGTGGGCGTGGTGTAACCCACGGCTTCGATGGCACTATTCAGACGCGCGTCGAGAGAAAAATCGGCAAATTTCATAGAAGTACTCCTTGACTCCATTGAGCCAAGTCGCACTCTTAGCCCGAATGATACGGTTGGCGCGGATCCAGCGAGGCTGGCCGTGCAAATTTCAGGGCGAAACAGTATTCGCCAAAGAATAAGTATGGGGGGTGGCGGGCTTTCTGTCAACTTTGGGGGCATAGGCAGAAAATTGAAGGTTGATGAGTCTGATAAAAAAAAGTTTTTAGCCACGGGGGATTCCACTGCAAAAAGCCCTTTTAGCCACTGATGAACTCTGATAAACACTGATAGGGGGAGATTTCTCTCCTGAATTTCTTTGCGTCTCCGCGCCTCTGCTGGGCGAATTCTTCTTTTAACAATTGCAACTCAGTGCTCGTTCTCGTGCTCATGCCCGACAGGGCACAATCGGCAACGAAAATAGGACGCTGAGAAGCGGACGCTGAAAAGCGGACGCTGATTGCGCAGAAACCGCAGATTTACGCAGATTTTATCCGCGCTCATCCGTCTTTTCCGCGTCATCCGCGTTCTATTTTCAGGTTTGTGACAACAGCGCCACTCTACCTTACCATTCGCCCAACACACCACCCCACAGGAGCTTTCCATGCGCCCCAACATTCTCTGGATTTGCACGGACCAGCAGCGCTATGACACAATCGGCGCGCTGAACAACCCGATTGTGCAGACGCCGAACATCGACCGGCTGGTGGCAGAGGGCGTCGCTTTTACCCACGCCTATTGCCAAAGCCCCATCTGCACACCCAGCCGGGCCAGTTTTTTGACCGGATCCCATCCGATCCGCACGCGGACTACACGCAACGGAAACGACGCGATGGCTCCCGGCCATCCGCCGTTGGTGACGAAACTGCTGGCCGACGCTGGCTATGACTGCGGGCTGATCGGCAAGCTGCATTTGAGCAGCGCGTACCGGCGCATCGAACGGCGCACGGACGACGGCTACCGCTATTGGCAGTACAGCCACGCGCCCCGGGATGATTGGGAAAAGGGTCACGACTATGCGGATTGGGTGCGGGCCAAAGGGTATAATTTGAAAGAGTTGACCCAAAGTCTGGACGGCGTACCCGCGGAACTGCACCAGACCACCTGGTGCGCAGAGAAGACAATCGACTTTATGCGGGAGAAGCGGGATCAAAAAAATGGTGAGGTGCAGCCCTGGCTGGCGTCGGTGAATATCTACGACCCCCACCCGCCCTTCAACCCGCCCGCGGCCTATCGCGCCCGTTTCGACCCGGCGCAGATGCCCGGCGCGCTTTTTCGGGAGAGCGACATTGCCCAACAGCGGGCGCTGGCCGCCATCGACTTCCAGTGCGAAGTGCGCCACCCCAACGATCTGGACATCAAAAGCCCGATTGTGGCCCGCTCCCCGTTGGCGGCGGATTGGCTGGCCCAGGAAGCCCCCGGCGAGCGGGACGCCCGCACGCTGCAAGCGGCCTATTATGCGATGATTGCGCTGGTTGACGACGCGGTGGGTTCAATGCTGGCGGCGCTGGAAGAGAGCGGCCAGCGGGAGAATACGGTTGTCATTTTCACCAGCGATCACGGGGAGACGCTGGGGGATCACGGGCTGATTCAGAAGGGCTGCCGTTTTTACGAGGGGCTGGTGCGAGTCCCGCTCATCTGGTCCTGGCCGGGACACTTCCCCGCGGGGGTGGTAAGCGACGGGCTGGTGGAGCTGACGGACAAAGCGCCCACGCTGCTGGAACTGGCGGGGGAGGCGGTCCCGGCGCATATGCAGGGAAAGTCGTTGCTGCCGATTCTGAGTGGGGACGCTTCCCCGGAGGAACACCGGACGAGCGTGCGCTGCGAATATTTTGACGCGCTGGATCACGCGGATCACAGCCGCGCCACGATGCTGCGGACCCGGCGCTACAAGCTGGTGGTCTATCACGGCCACGGCCTGGGCGAGTTGTACGATTTGCAGGCAGACCCCGGCGAGTTCGTCAATCTGTGGGACGACTCGGCCCATCAGACGGTGAAGATGGAAATGTTGCTGGAGAGTTTTGACGGTCTGGCCGCGGCGGTGGATGTGGGGACGGAGCGGATTGGGCCGATGTGAGGGATGCCCTCACCACCCCCTGGGGGCTGACGGGAAGGTCGGTTGTTTGGTGGGTTGCCCCCTCCTCTCCCAGTGGCGGCGATGGTTCGTCCGGGTTGTGGTCTGCTCTGGGAGAGGAGGGGGTTCGGGGGTGATTGGTGTGCTTCGGCATCGATCCCATCCGCTATTCATGCGCAAACAGCACCATCGACAGACTCTCCTCTCCCGGCCCACCCAACACCGCTTACGAATCCAAATTGTTAGCTGGGAGAGGGGGCGAGGGTGAGGGCAACCCCGCAAGCTGACAGCTTGCGTTACCGGCCCATTTCCGGGATAATCACCAGCAGCCGCCGACACGCGGTCCGCCGTCTTCGGTCCACCGTCTTCCACCCACCAGCCGAGTACCCGTCCTATGCCTTCTCGCCCCTTCGACAAGCTCAGGAGATCGCCCTTCCACTCCATCTACACCCACGGCTTTGTGCGCGCCGCGGTCTGCGTGCCGCCCGTGCGCGTGGCCGATCCCGCCTTCAACGCGGCCCAGACTATCGAACTGGCCCGGCGCGCCCACGACGAAAAAGCCGTCGTCGCCCTCTTCCCGGAGATGGGCATCAGCTCCTACGCCATCGACGATCTCTTCCACCAGGACGCGCTGCTGGAAGCGACGGTGGCGGGGGTGGCGGCGGTGGTGGAGGCGAGCCGGGAGTTGACGCCCGTGCTGCTGGTGGGCGCGCCGTTGCGTTTTGACGGCGCTCTTTTCAACTGTGGCGTCGTCATCCACCGGGGGCGGGTGCTGGGTCTTGCGCCCAAAACGTATCTGCCCAACTACCGGGAATTCTACGAAAAGCGTCAATTCGTCTCCGCTCGCCACGCCCTGCGCCGGGAAGTGCGTTTTCTGGGCGAGACGGTCCCCTTTGGCAACGATCTGATTTTCGCGGCGGAAAATGTCCCCGGCTTTGGCCTGCACGTGGAAATCTGCGAGGATCTCTGGACGCCCATCCCGCCCAGCACCTACGCGGCCCTGGCCGGGGCGACGCTGCTGGCGAATCTGTCGGCGTCGAATATCACAGTGGGCAAGGCCGACTACCGCCACGCCCTCTGCGCCGGCCAGTCGGGCAAGTGCATCGCCGCGTATCTCTACAGCGCGGCCGGGCCGGGGGAATCCACCACCGATCTGGCCTGGGACGGCCACGCCCTCATTTATGAAAACGGCCACCTCCTGGCCGAGTCCGAGCGCTTTGCCGACGGCGCACAGATGATCACCGCTGACATCGATTTGGAGCAATTGGCCCAGGACCGGATGCGCACGACCAGCTTTCACGACACCGCGCAGGAACACCGGGAACGGGTGGCTGCCGTCCGCCGGATTCCTTTCGAGTTGTCATTGCCTGGGGGAGAAATCGGCCTGCGGCGGCGGGTGGAACGCTTCCCTTTTGTCCCCAGCGACCGGGCGCACCGGGACGAGCGGGCCTTCGAAGCTTACAACATTCAGGTCCACGGGCTGATGCAGCGGCTGCGGGCCACGGGCATCCGTAAGATTGTCATCGGCGTCTCTGGCGGGCTGGACAGCACGCAAGCGCTGATTGTGGCCGCCCGCACAATGGACCGGCTGGGGCTGCCCCGCACAAACATTCTGGCCTATACAATGCCCGGCTTTGCCACCAGCGCGGGCACGCGCAGCAACGCCCATCGGCTGATGGAGGCGCTGGGCGTCAGCGCGCATGAAATTGACATCCGCCCCTCGGCCATGCAAATGTTCCGGGACATCGGCCACGCCTTTGCCGAGGAAGAGCCAAATTACGACATCACTTTTGAAAATGTGCAGGCGGGGGAGCGCACCAGCCATCTCTTCCGGCTGGCGAACCACAACAACGCTTTTGTGCTGGGCACGGGGGATTTGAGCGAGCTGGCCCTGGGCTGGGCCACCTACGGCGTGGGCGACCACATGAGCCATTACAATGTGAACGGTTCTGTGCCAAAGACGCTCATCCAGCATCTGATCCGCTGGGTCATCGGCTCGCGCCAGTTTGACGAAGCCACGAGTGCCGTTCTGCAAGCGATTCTGGACACAGAAATCTCGCCGGAGTTGGTCCCGGCGGGGGAAGGGGAGGACGGATCACAGCCTGCGCAAAGCACGGAAGCGAAGATCGGCCCCTACGAATTGCAGGATTTCCACCTCTATTACGTCACCCGCTTTGGCTTTCGCCCCAGCAAAGTGGCCTTTCTGGCCCTCCACGCCTGGGGCGACCGGATGCGGGGTGAATGGCCGGAGTTTCTGCCCGCGGAGAAGCGCAACGAATACGACCTGCCCACCATCAAAAAGTGGCTGGAGTTGTTCCTCTTCCGCTTCTTTCAGATCAGCCAGTTCAAGCGCTCGGCTGTGCCCAACAGCCCAAAGGTGGGCAGTGGCGGCAGCCTCTCCCCACGCGGGGATTGGCGCGCGCCCAGCGATTCGTCGGCGGCGGTCTGGCTGGCGGAGTTGGCGGCGAATGTGCCGGGGGATGTGCCGGGGGATGTGCCGGGGGATGTGCCGGGGGATGTGCCGGGAGATGTGCCGGGGGATGTGCCGGGGGAATGACGGCGGACGGCAAGCGACGCAAGCAGAGGCAGTTTTTCACAGGCGAATACAGAGAAAATCTGTGCCATCTGTGGATAAACAGTTTTTGGATCAGCCCTATTCGACGGGCAACCCGGCCTGTTCCCAGGCGATGGCCCGCGGCCAGGGCGAACCACACGAATTCTGAGTACAGGCCGTGTCCAGCCCTTAGCTGTTTGCCAGAAATCAAAAGGGATGGGACAATGAATTCGCCATGGCAAACCCATCAGACCCATACCAGAAAAGGCGATCGATGACCACACAACGGAAGATTCTGATTATCGGCGGCAGCGGCTTTGTCAGCGGCACATTGGCCCGTCTGGCTATCGCCCAGGGCCACGCTGTCTGGGCCGTGACCCGCGGCCAACGCGCCCTGCCCGCTGACGTTACGCCTCTGATTGCTGACCGCAAAGATACGGCAGCCTTCGCCGCGGCTATTGAAGAGGCGGGAACGAACTGGGATTTGGTGGTGGACTGTATTGGTTATGGGCCGGAAGATGCCCAGCAGGATGTGGACCTTTTTCGGGAGCGGGCCGATCATCTGGTCTTTATCTCGACCGATTTTGTCTACGATCCCCAAAATCGCCGCTTTCCCCAGACCGAAGACGACGCCAACTATCTGACCCACAGCTATCTGACCCACAGCTACGGGGGCAAAAAGCGGGAGGCTGAATTGGTGCTGGCCGGGGCGGACACCGGGGCGGACACCGGGGCGATGCGCTGGACAGTCCTGCGCCCCTGCCACATCTACGGGCCGGGATCGCTCCTGGGCTGCCTGCCCGAACACGGGCGTGACCCCCAACTGCTGGACCGGTTACGGAACGGCGAAACATTGCGGCTGGTGGGCGGCGGCCACTATCTTCAGCAACCCATCCTGGCCGCAGACCTGGCCCAGACGATTCTCAGTTGCGCTGGCAACGCCGCGGCCCACGGTCAAATTTGCAACGTTTCCGGGCCGACGGTCGTAGAGTCGTGGCAATTCTATCAGATCATCGCCGACATTCTCGGCGTTGCCCTGGCGGTGGAAGAACTTTCCGTGGCTGACTACCTGAAGGCCAACCCGGAACGAGCCTCCTTTTTCTGTCACCGTATCTACGATCTGAGCCGGTTAGCGGCGTGCGGGCTGCACGTTCCAGCCACATCCCTGGCAGATGGGCTGCGGGGTCACGTGGCGAGTTTGCTTTAGAGAAGTGAGATTAGATACTGGTTCCTGTGAAAGAAAAAGATTGCGGATTTGCGCAGCCAATCGGAACGCTATGCGGCCAAGAACGCATGTGACTACGATACGTTTGTGAAACAAAGAGCAACCGATGAAACATTTGTAAAGAGAATCGAATCCGAGGTGGATATCACCTGGGAACTTGACTTAATTGAATGGGAATTCAGTCATAAGGGCATTGACGATTGGACCCGGAAACTACGCCAATTCGACTCAAGTTTGGAATAAAAAATGTACCCACAACGTAGCGCCCAAATCGAGCGCAGTACCGGCGAAACCCAAATCACGCTTTCCCTTACCATCGACGGCACGGGCAAGGCCGACATCCAGACCGGCATCGGCTTTCTGGATCACATGCTCACCCTCTTTGCCGGCCACGGCCTCTTTGACTTGACCGTGCGCGCCAACGGCGACCTGCACATCGACGATCACCACACCGCCGAGGACGTCTGCATCTGCCTGGGCAAGGCCCTGGACCAGGCGTTGGGTGACCGGCGGGGGATTGTGCGCACGGCTCACAGTTACGTGCCGATGGATGAGGCACTGGGGTTGGTTGCCATCGACTTGGGCGGCCGGCCCTATTGCGTTTTCGATGCCGAATTCGTCACGCCCAGCCTGGGCCAGTTGGGAACCGATCTGCTCTTCCATCTCTTCGAGACGCTGGCGATCCACGGGCGGCTGAATCTCCACGCCAAAGTCATCTACGGGCGCAACGACCACCACAAGGCGGAAGCGCTTTTCAAGGGGTTAGGCCGGGCGCTGGACGCGGCCACCCAAATTGATCCTCGTCGCCAGGGTGTGCCCAGCACCAAAGGCACGCTCATCGCATAAGGATTATTCGTGACTACACCTCTTATGACCACACCACTTATGACCACACCTCCTATGACCACACCACTCGACATTCCCACACTCGACGAAATCCGCGCCACCCGCCAGCGCATCGATCCGTACATTGTACGCACGCCCGTCTGGCGCTGGGACGCGCCGGAGATTACGGAAGCAGTCGGCCCGGAGACCGAACTCTGGCTCAAACTGGAACTCTTCCAAAAGACGGGCACATTCAAGCCCCGCGGCGCGGTCAACAATCTGCTGGCTCTGGACGGCCCGGCTCGGCAGCGGGGCGTCACAGCGGTCAGCGCGGGCAACCACGCCATCGCCGTGGCCTATGCCGCGCAGATTTTCGGCAGCAGCGCCAAGGTGGTCATGCCCAAGAGCGCGCCGCCCTTTCGCGTGGCAAAGGCACGCAGCTACGGCGCAGAGGTGGTTCTGGTGGACGACGTGCATATAGCTTTTGCCGAAGTCCATCGCATCGAAGCCGAAGAGGGCCGCACATTTATCCACCCCTACGAGAGCCGCCCGACGATTGTCGGCCAGGCCACGGTCGGGCTGGAATTTGCCGAGGACGCGCCGCCACTGGACGCACTGATCATTCCCATCGGCGGGGGCGGGCTGGCCGCGGGCATTGCCACCGCTGTCAAGCAGATGCAGCCGGGTTGCGCCATCTACGGCGTGGAACCGACGGGCGCGGACTCCATGCACCGCAGCTTTGCCGCGGGATCACCCCAGGCCATTGAGCGGGTGACGACGATTGCCGACAGTCTGGGTGCGCCCCGCGCCGAAGCCTACAGTTTCGCACTCTGCCACCACTTTCTGGACGAGATTGTGCTGGTCAGCGACGACGAACTGAAATCCTGTATGCGCCTACTCTTCCACAGCCTGAAACTGGCCGCCGAACCGGCCTGTGCCGCCAGCACCGCCGCCCTGCTTGGCCCGTTGCGAGAACGGCTGCGGGGCAAGCGGGTAGGGCTAATCCTGTGCGGTTCGAATATCGGGTTGGATACCTACACGAAGCAAACCGCACCCGAAAAAACCGAAGAAGAAGACAGATAGTATGACCCCATCGACCACCCCTCTCGAACGTCTCACATCCTTAGCCGCGGCTGTGCGCTACCACCAGCACCGCTATTATGTGCTGGACGACCCGGAACTGAGCGACGCCGAGTTTGACGCTCTCTTTCGGGAGTTGCAGCGGCTGGAAGCAGAACACCCGGAACTCGCCAGCCCCAACAGCCCAACCGTACGGGTGGGCGGGCTGATCGCCGAGCGCTTTGAGAAAGTCCAACATCCCGCGCCCATTCTCAGCCTGGCCAATGCCTTTAGTCCGGAGGATATGCACGCCTGGCGGGAACGGTTGCGCCGCCTTCTCCCCGAAGAGGAGCAGGCCAAACTGGCTTACGTCGTCGAACCCAAATTCGACGGGCTGACCGTCGTTCTTCACTACGCGGACGGGCGCTTTGTGCTGGGGGCCACCCGGGGCGACGGCGAAGTGGGCGAAAATATCACCCCCAATCTGCGCACGGTACGGGTTCTTCCCCTGACGATTCCCGGACACGCCGACAC
>Ga0209702_10002655_pt1 | contig 30416 bp, 20 predicted proteins | sample FRY01_FD_187210 | JGI IMG/M metagenome (GOLD analysis project Ga0209702, IMG submission 187210) | Freshwater microbial communities from Lake Fryxell liftoff mats and glacier meltwater in Antarctica - FRY-01 (SPAdes) (version 2) | ecosystem: Environmental > Aquatic > Freshwater > Ice > Glacier... | reverse complement strand
CTTTGATCTGTATCGGTACTCGTAGCCATTTACGGATCAACCTCAGGGTAACTGGGCATTTTACCTTGCGATAAATCAAATTCAGTAGCAAGCAATGGTCTACCTCGTCAAAGAATGTTTGTAGGTCGATAGCTACAATGTGGCTATAACCTTCATGAATATTGCTTAACGCTTTCCCTACCGCTGTTCTAGCGTTTTTGTAGGGTCTAAAGCCATAACTGTTTTCATGGAATTCATACTCGAACTTTGGCATCAGAGCCTGTGATACGGCTTGTTGTAGCATTCGGTCTACTACTGTAGGGATACCCAATAAACGGACTTTTCCTCCGCCTTTAGGTATCTCTACTCCCAAGATTGATTGCGGTAGGTATTTATTGTCCTTTACTGTTTCCAGTAGTGCATCCCTATGTTTTTGTACATAGGTTTTTAGCTCGGTAGTTTTTAAACCATCGATGCCTGCACTTCCTTTATTGGCGATTACTTGTTGCAATGCCTTTTGGAGGTTTTGAGGACGTAGTACTTGTGCAATCAATTCTTTTGCTTTTGTTTTACATTTTATTCTTCCTGTTCTGCTTTTACAGGGCTATAGCTTGCGCCATTCCGTTGTAAATTAAGAACCAATTCACGTTCAGCCCTTCCTTGTTTGTGAGACCATGTGCCGTTTGTTGACACCTCGTTGCCCCAAGTACTATGGCTTCTGCTGACTCCTTTACTTAACCATCTCGTGGTTGTAAAAACCTCCCTCGGTAAGCACTCCCTCTTTCCGTCTATCACCGCTGCATCTACTGGTTAAACCTTCTTGAGCTTAAGGCTTCGCATTGCTGTGTATGCTTACCCAGTTTAACCAGCCTCTTATGCAATTCGTGTTCCTCGGTACAGACTTTTGCCGCTCGGCTTCCTTCACTGCATTGCTCACGCAAAACCAGCTTGCCGTTTGCTAATCGGCTCGATTACGCTATCTCAACTCGCCGACAAGGGACTTTTACCCTCTAGATTTTATCGCTACTTTAGCAGTAGCAATGGGAGTGCATGCAAGGCACACACAGCACCTACAAAAAATTGGCGGTTCAGTGGTTAAATGAAGCTTTGTGTACGTTAGCTAACGGATTTTGTGGTGGTAGACAGTTTAGTGGTAAAAATCCCGCCCTTCGGGTAGCTGCAAACCGTTATAAGTCGTAAGTGATAAGTAATAAGTGGGAAGTTTTAAGAGAAAGGGGGAAATACCAAAAACATACTCATTTGATAATTAGCTGCCTCTCATTGACAAATTGACAAATAGACAAATTGTCTCATTTGCTAATTAATTATTTACTAATCTCCAGAGAATAATTAATTTCCACTCCTCCTGCAACCAGCATATCATGAACAGAACAGTATTTTTTAACTGCAAGCTCTGCGGCTCTTTCAGCTTTAGCGATATCGATATCCCCTTTTAGATTAAAGAATAAGTGGATCTTTGTAAAGATAGTGGGAATTTGTTCTCTTCTCTCTGCTTCAACATTAACCGAAAAATCTTCGATTACTTGTTTTTGCTTCTTAAGAATTGTCACCATATCCAACGAACTACAGGAAGCTAAGGCCATGAGCACCATTTCCATAGGTCGTACACCTAGTGATTGACCACCGATGTCAGGAGAACCATCAATATGTACTTTTATCATAGATGACGGGGAGGATGCTTCAAAATGAACCGCATCATTAACTCTTTTTAAGACTACTTTCAAGTTTTATGATTTTAACAAAGTTAAGGATTTTGCTATGCATATCCAATTTGAAGACAGATAAAAGGATTAGCCCAATAGCAATTTCAGCAATATTACGGAGATTTTCAATGAGGATAACAAAACTATTAAAACTTGAAAAGGCGACATATCTGTTAAAAATCAACAGAATACGTCAGCCTAGGAATATTTAAAAAACGCAAACTAAAATTATCCTGCGTTAGCGCGGAACATCAATGCTCCGACAGTCAGGTTTGTACGCGGATCAATCAGAATTGCGCCCCCATTCAATTTATTGTCCTGATAAAGATCAAAAGCAAGAGATTCTGCAGTTTTGAGGACAATCCGGCCGATATCATTTAATTGAAAAGTATCTGTTTCTATTTTTTCGAGTGTATTGATATTCACTTTATGCAGAATTTCGCGGATTTTACATTTGCTAACCTTACTATTATGTTGAATCAGATACATAATAGAAGTATCCAGCGGGCGCGTATCCATCCAGCATAGATCTGCTTCAATCTCCTGCGAAACCAGAGGCTCGTGCGACGAATTAACCAGAATGTCGCCGCGTCCAATATCAATATTATCCTTAAGGTGAAGAGTCACAGACATTCCTGACTGCGCTTCATCCTGTTCAATGAAGTTAGTTTCAATTTTACTGATCTCAGAATGGATTCCGGATGGCAAAACCGTGATTTTATCATTCACATGAAAACTTCCACTTAAAATACGACCGGCATAACCACGATAATCATGTAGTGCATCAGTTTGTGGCCTAATTACCCACTGTACAGGCATACGTGCCTGATGTGACAGAACTGCCTCATTTACCTCAATTGTTTCGAGATGCTCCAGCAGGCTTTTCCCATGATACCAGGATATCTTTTCTGATTTATTAACAATATTATCTCCCTTAAGCGCGCTTACTGGAATATAAGTTACCTCCCTCAAGTTAAGTTTTACTGCTATTGCAGCGTAAGCTTCTCTGATCGAGTTGAACACATCTTCACTAAAAGCAACCATATCCATCTTATTGATACAAACTACCACATGTTTAAGTTCAAGAAGGGATACCAGAAATGAGTGTCGGATAGTTTGCTCTACCACTCCATTACGGGCATCAACCAGAATAATCGCCAGGTCAGAATTGGATGCTCCAGTAACCATATTACGCGTATACTGGATATGCCCAGGCGTATCTGCGATAATAAATTTCCTACGGTCAGTCTGAAAATATTTATAGGCAACATCAATGGTTATACCCTGTTCACGCTCAGCCTTTAAACCATCTGTTAAAATGGCAAGATCGATAGTTCCGTCATCATTCTTACGGTTCGACTGTTGCAAAGCCTCGAGCTGATCGGCAAGTATCGACTCACTGTCATAAAGCAGACGGCCAATTAAGGTACTCTTTCCGTCGTCAACACTTCCGGCAGTAAAAAATTTTAGTAAATCCATATTAAAAATATCCCCCCTTCTTACGGTCTTCCATGGCTGCCTCGGATACTTTATCATCCATTCTGGCACCTCTTTCACTGATTTTTGAAAATTTGATCTCTTCTATGATATCATCAATTTGATCTGCATCCGATTCAACTGCAGCTGTACAAGTCATATCTCCAACGGTTCTGAAACGAACATTCTTGCGTTCAATATGATCCTCATGATCCATATTCAGGCATTCAGCAGCAGCCATTAACTGTCCATTCCTGGTAATAACCCCGCGCTCATGCGCAAAATAGATGGATGGTAACTCAATTCCCTCTCTGCGGATATAATTCCAGACATCCAGCTCCGTCCAGTTACTGATTGGGAACACCCTGACATTTTCTCCCTTGTGAATCCTACCATTGTAAATGTTCCATAGTTCAGGTCGCTGACGCTTTGGATCCCATTGGCCAAACTCATCACGGACCGAAAATATTCTCTCTTTTGCACGAGCCTTTTCCTCATCTCTGCGGGCACCGCCTATACAGGCATCAAACTTATTCTCGGAAATGGTGTCCAGTAAAGTAACAGTTTGCAGTGCATTTCTGCTTGCATTTTTCCCGGTCTGCTCTATTACTTTTCCTTGATCAATTGAATCCTGAACATGACCAACAATCAATTTCTCTCCAATCCTAGCGATCATGTTATCACGATAGCTAATTGTTTCAGGAAAATTATGACCAGTATCAATGTGTACCAGAGGAAAGGGAAACTTACCTGGTCTGAATGCCTTTTCAGCAAGTCTGACAAGTGTTATCGAGTCCTTTCCGCCGGAAAATAACAAAGCTGGTTTTTCAAACTGGCCGGCAACTTCACGCAATATATATATTGCTTCGGCTTCAAGCTGGTCTAAATAAGTGGTGTCCTGTTTATTCATATTAAATTATAAAATCGCGTAATCTGCGAAAATTTGTATCAATCTATCAGGAAGTATGTAACCCACATTCCTTTTTATCCTGATCTTCCCACCACCAGCGACCGGCTCTGAAATCTTCCCCATCATTTACTGCCCTTGTACATGGCGCACATCCGATACTTGGAAAGCCCTTGTCATGCAATGGATTATAAGGTATATTATTTTCGTGGATATATGTTTTAACCTGCTCTAGTGTCCAATCGAAAATAGGATGGAACTTCACTATCTGATTCGCGTCATCCCATTCAACCGAATCCATATGCTCCCTATTCAGAGATTGCTCAGCACGTATTCCGGTAATCCAGCATGAATTACCGGCAATAGCACGCTTCAAAGGCTCAATTTTTCTGATCCCGCAACATTCCTTACGATTCTCAACGGATTCATAAAAACTGCTGGGACCCTTTGTGCTAACCATTTTCTCAACCGCTTCAGTATCGGGATAATAGGCAAGGATGGGCTTCCCGTACATTTCGAGCGTCCGGTTCCAGACATAATAGGTCTCAGGAAATAATCTTCCTGTCTCAAGGGTAAATACCTTGATCGGTAGATCATTTTTAAATATGATATGAGAAATCACCTGATCTTCCCATCCAAAGCTCGTCGAAAAAATTACTTCATCGGGAAAGATTTTCACTAGATATTCAAGTGATTGTACAATCCCTAAACCTATAATGTCCTGAAGTATTTTTTCTGAACTATTCATTGTATTTAAATTTTCGAGTTATCGAGTGCCTGTGTCAGATCTTCAATGATATCATCAATATCCTCTAAACCAACGGATATTCTGACACTTCCTGGGGAAATTCCAATCTGTGCGCGTTCTTCATCACTTAATTTAGAATGTGTAGTTGAGGCCGGATGGGTAGCAATTGAACGGGTATCTCCAAGGTTAGGCGACAAAAGAATCATCTTCAATGCGTCCATAAACCTATTTGCTCGATCAAACCCTCCTTTAACTACAAAAGTAACTATCCCACCACCCTGCGTCATCTGACGTTTAGCCAGTTCATATTGCGGGTGTGATGGCAGGTGAGGATATCTGACAACTTCAACTTCTATATGCTGTTCCAGAGTTTCTGCCACTTTCAGCGCATTACTACAATGTCTGTCCATCCTTACAGCAAGGGTTTCAAGGCTTTTGGAAATAGTCCATGCATTAAAAGGCGACATAGCCGGACCTGTATGACGGATAAAGAACATCAATTCTTTCATCAGGTCTTTTCGACCTACCAAAACACCTCCCAAAACTCTACCTTGCCCATCCATATATTTGGTTGCTGAATGACTTACTAAATCAGCTCCATACTGAATAGGTTTCTGCAAATAAGGTGTTGCAAAACAATTATCAACGTTTAAAATGAAATTATACTTTTGCTTTAGTTTTCCCAACCATGCCAGATCAACCAGCTCAAGTCCTGGATTTGAAGGTGTTTCAAGAAATACCATTTTTGTTTCTGGGCGTAGAGCAGGCTCAAAATCTTCGGGTTTTGAGGCGTCCACATAAGTTGTAGTTATTCCCCATCGTGGCAGCAATTGAGTGAACAACTGGTGAGTAGAACCAAATATAGAACGGAAGGCAACGATATGATCTCCGCTGCGCAACAGACCTGCTATGGATGCAAATACCGCTGCCATTCCTGATGAGAATGCCAATCCGGCTTCAGCACCTTCAAAATCACGCACTTTATCAATAAATTCGGTAGTATTGGGATTCGAATAACGCGAGTATATATTTCCCTCTACTTCATCGGCAAACATAGCCCTTCCATGCTCTGCATTATCAAACACAAAACTTGATGTCAGATACATTGGCACCGAATGTTCCTTGTTTATTGAGCGAGGTGCCTGCGTTCGTATGAGCTTGGATTTTTCTTTCATTATATTAGGATTTCGGCAAAAATACTTATTTAAATAAAATTAATCAGGGTACTGATAATTGTTTTAAGACTCACCAGAATAACAATTATACTTACCGCAATCATGATTGCCTTAACTGAAATTTTATTTGACAAACGGGCCGCGATAGGCGATGCCATCGCACTCCCAATAACCAGACCCAATACTGCATCCCAGTAAACATTATTCAGCATGGTAATAAATGCCAGAGAACTCATCAATGCGATGAAGAATCTCGAAAGTTTTACCGTTCCCAGAGCATACCGGGCATTTCGTCCGCCTGCAATTAGTGATGACAAAACGATTGATCCCCATCCTCCGCCTCCAACTGCATCAATAAACCCTCCCCCAAAACCCAGAAATCGAATATTTTTTATTTTAGAGCTAATTTTCTTTCTGTTTATCTTAACTGCTTTAAGCAGAATTACTATCCCGAGAATTAAAGTATATAATGAAACAATTGGCTTAGTTATATAGCTATAATGCTCAAGAGAAGAAAGTAGAACAGCGCCCAGAACAGCACCAGTTACTCCCGGAATAAGCAATAACCAGAATAAACGCATATTCACATTTTTCATTCTAAAATGCATCCAACCCGCAATGCCATTGCTTAATATCTCTGAAACATGCACTGCGGTACTTGCAGATGCCGGAGGGATCCCCATCGATAAAGAAAATGTAGTGGAAGTAACACCATAGGACATTCCAATTGCTCCATCAATCATCGCAAAAATAAATCCCGCAATCAAGAAATAATAAAAAGTTGGATGAATCCCTTCCATATAAGTACGGAATGCCGGATTATTAAACCAGAATAGTCCGAAAATTAATACGGTACTAAAAAAAGCTGAACCCCATATTGCCCAGCGCATTCTTCTGCTCGCCACCTGTTCTGCTGCAGGGGAAATCAGAATAGCAGTTGCCTTGTTCAACTCTTTCACCTTATGTGCAAAGTCGCCATTCAGCGTATTTCTTAAAGCATTCATCTGTTGAAGGGAAAGATCCAGCTCATCTGGCAAGTTCTCCTGAAAAAGTTCTTTCAGACGCTTGGCAATTGTTGGCGATTTTCCATTTGTAGAAATTCCGATCTTCAAATCGCCTTTTTTAACAATTGAACCTAAATAAAAATCGCAGAGCTCTGGTTTATCTGCCACATTAATCAATAAATTTAGTTCACGTGCTAAGATTCTGATTTCTGCATTTACAATATTGTCTCCTGTAGCCAAAATGACTAGGTCATGCCCGAGAAGATCATTTGATTCGAATTTCCTGTGAAAGAGTTTTACTTCAGGATAAGCTGCAACGAAGTCTAAAACCTCTGGTAAAAAAGTTTCAGAAACAATGTTCATCTTAGTTTCGGGACTGTTCAACAATACAGCCTGTAGCTTTTCAAGACCAATATTTCCAGCCCCAACCAGCAAAACTTTAAGCTTATTCAGCTTAAGGAATACCGGGAAAAGTTGATTTCCCTCCGTTTTAACTTCAATATTACTCCCGTTCTGAAAGCTCATAGAATGCCTTAATTGGCTGAAATTTTGAATGCAATCCTACAACTTCACCAAAAATAATTAAAGCCGGAGAGTCAATTTTTTGATCCTGAGCAGTTTCAAAAATCGTTGCTGCTGTAGCCACAACTACTTTTTCATTTTTCATTGATCCGTTCTGGATCACCGCTACCGGAAGTCGACTCTTACCTTCAGCAACAAAAATTTCCGCGATTTCCTTTAATTTTTTAACACCCATAAGTACAACAATTGTTGCGTCTGTTTTAGCAGCCGTATACAGATCTTTGGAAATTTCTCCTTTACTAGTCGTACCGGTAACAACCCAAAAACTTTCACTTGCACCACGATGAGTAACCGGTATTCCCTGTAATGCAGGAACAGAAATACTGCTTGAAATTCCGGGAACAACTTCTGTTTGGATATTGTAAGAGGCAGCCATTTCCAATTCTTCGTAACCACGCCCGAAAACAAATGGATCTCCACCTTTTAGGCGAACTACGTGACCGTAGTTCAAGGCATAATCAATCATCAACTTATTCACTGCTTCTTGTGAATAGGAATGATCGCCTGAACGTTTACCTACATATACTTTAATTGCAGTTTCGGGAGCAAAGTCAAGCAATTCACTGTTCACCAGTGCATCATACAAAACTACATCTGCAGATTTCAGAATACGTACTCCTTTTAAACTAATCAGTTCTGCATCACCCGGACCGGCACCCACCAAGGTAATTCGTGGCTCTTTTATTTTATTTTTTACCTGAGTTGGTATCATAATTGAATCGCCTCCTTTACTTTTTTAATTCTATTAATAAAATCAACTGTTGTACCCACATAATATTGAGCAAACTCAGCTGATGACTCATTTTTATTTATTTGCAAGACCAAATCATTAAAGCTGCCCACGCCCTCAAGGATACTGCTATCTCGATATTGTTCATCAAAATCCCGGATGATTCCGGTTTGAGTGCTACTGTTAATTCCTTTATCAAGTAACATAGCTTTGGCACTGCTAATAAAAACACTATAGGCATGATAAATTGAATCAGAGTATGCTTTCGCTTCAAAAGATTCAACAGACCACTGTAGTTTCTCCTCTGCTTCAAGTAATAAAGTAGAAACGAGATCGATCATCACACCTGCACATTCTCCAACACCGATTGCTGTTTCGAAGGTCTCCTCGTGTCCCCAATCGATGAATTCATCTGGTGTAAGTGTGCTCAGATCGGCAAGCGGCTTTAATAACTGGTAAAAATAATCCTTTCCATGTCTGTCATAATATTCATTGAAAAGTTCATTTTCCTGCTTATTCTGGCTGTAATTATCCAGCACAAACCTGACAACATCTTTTGTTCTCTTAGACGGAACTTTAATCACTTTGTCGGATGCACGACCTAGGCCATCCCCTAAAGTTCCACCACCCAGTAAAACCTGAGCTGCAGGAACTACTTTACCGGCGGCCTTTAATGAGCTGCCATGAAAACCAATCTGTGCAAGCCCGTGCTGACCGCAACTGTTCATGCAACCACTGATTTTTATTTTAATATCTTGATTATCTAGAAGCTCATCATATTCATCAGAAATAAGATCTTCCAAAACACGTGCTAATTCTGTACTGTTTGAAATTCCAAGATTGCAGGTATCTGTACCCGGACAGGTGGTTACATCTCCCACACTGTCGAATCCCGGCCTAACAAAATCAAGTTCCTTCAAACGTTCAAAAAGTATAGGTAAAACCTCTTTTCTAGCGAATTTTAAAAGTAAGCCTTGATTAATGGTAATCCTTATTTCATCAGCTACCAATCCATTGATGGCTTTAATAAACTGTCTCGCTTTGGATGTTGGAATGTCTCCAGTAGTAACCTTAATGTAAACACCATAAAATCCTTCTTGCTTTTGCTCAAAAACATTGGTATCCAACCAGCGCTGATACTGAAGTAGATCAGTGATTTGAGCTTCCGGCAAAGAATTTACGTCAGGTATTTCAGGCAGTTCAATGGTATCACGATCAATGACAAATTTCTTAAAACGGATTGCTAATTTCTCAGCTTCAACAAGTCTTAAAACCTCCTCAAGTCCCAGTTTGGCAACCAGAAATTTCATCCTCGCCTTATTCCTGTTGGTACGTTCGCCATGTCTATCGAACACGCGCAGTGTAGCCTCAATAAATGGGATCAATTCATCTTCATGAAGAAAATCGTTGATGACATGAGCAATTGAAGGCTGAGCACCAAGACCGCCGCCAAATAAAACCTTAAAGCCGCGAAGTTCTTTCCCGTTGTTTATTTGAACCTTTGGGATAAAGCCCAGATCATGAATATAAGTAAATGCAGAATCTGCCTCAGTAGCCGAAAATGCGATCTTGAATTTTCTGCCCATTTCCTGACAAATTGGGTTACGCAGAAAATATTTAAAAGTTGCGTGGGCATAAGGCGAAACATCAAAAGGTTCAGCAGGATCAATACCTGCAGTTGAAGAAGCTGTAACATTTCTAACAGTATTTCCGCAGGCTTCTCTTAATGTGATATCATCCATCTCAAGTTTCGCCCATAATTCAGGGGTGCGATCCAGACTGACATAGTGAATCTGAATGTCCTGCCGGGTAGTTAAGTGTAGATTACTGCTGGCATACTCATCAGAAACATCCGCCATACGTAGAATTTGCTTAAAGCTGACTTTTCCGAAAGGAAGCTTAATCCGAATCATTTGTACTCCGGGTTGCCGCTGACCATAAATTCCGCGGGCCAAACGAAGGCTGCGAAATTTCTCATCATGTATTTTTCCTTCACGAAACTCCTGGATCTTCTTTTCGAGATCAATGATATCCTTTTGTACAATCGGATCTTCTAATTCTGTTCTGAAACTGTTCATTTATATTTTAAAAAAAAACCTCTTCTAAGTGTGAAGAGGTTTATGCATATAATAAATTATTTTATGTCTGGTCTTCTTCAATGATTAATTATGCCCATATAACAACAATTTATTGCTATTTCATTGAAAATATAATGCGCTAAATTTTTCATTGGTCAAATATAATACAAAGCATATAGATTTAGTAGACTTTTTTGAAAAAAAAATTTATAACCCGAATTTCTCCACTAAATTCTTTTCTCTTCTAATCACATCGGCAATACTTGTTTCGCTTAAAATCTTTACTGTCGCATCCCTAACCTCTACAAAAACATCCCTTACACCGCAGGTTGTTTCATTTTCACATTCATCGCATTTCTGATAAAAATTAAGACTAACGCAGGGAAGAAGAGCAACAGGCCCGCCGGTAATACGCAATATCTGAACTACAGAAATCTGTGAAGGATCTTTCACCAACCCATATCCTCCACCTGAACCCTTTTTACTAAACAATAATCCCGCATTTCGGAGATCGAGAAGAATTTGCTCCAGAAATTTTTTAGGAATATGTTCTTCAGAAGCAATCCTTGAAATTTGAATAGGTGCCTCTCCAAAATTTTTTCCCAAAACTACGAGGGCTTTTAAAGCATAACGGGTTTTTTTAGAAAGCATATAAATTTTGGCGGGTTACAATCATGCAAATTAACAAAATTTCTGTTTTATTTCTATGACAATAGGGGAGGGATTTCAAATTATCGTTTGAACTTAAATTTTTTAGACAATTATTAATATGTAAATCAATAAATTTAGAATTGGATACTCAACCAGCACCAAAGGGGTATTATCATTAACGATGGGCAACGCCCGTCGAAGAAAATATCAAATAAAAAAGCCCTGAAAGGGCGTAATACAATTATGAGATGAAGTCCGTTCAGGGCTTATACTTTTTATGACTTTTAATCAATAACAGTATCGGATTGAATTCATCAATCATTATTCTTCACAATCTTGCTTACCCTCTTAAGCAAGAATACAGAAATTATCGAAAGTAAGACAACAACATAAACAAGAGTATCATAATGTTCAAGCGGACTAAATTTATCATTTTGAACAACAATCATTCCGCCGAGAGCTGCTGCAATTCCACCGGCAATTTGCTGAAGTGATGAATTTACTCCCATAAATGCCCCTCGGTCTTTTTTTTGAGGTAAAGCAGTAGTGAGTGCAATAGAAGGAACCATTCGGCTCATGAAACCTACCTGAAGGCCAAGGTTCATAATCAGCACTGTCAAGAATGAAACAGGCCCAAGATTCGCGTAAATCGTGATCACAATTATTAAGATCAATGATGCAATAGTAAACAGTTGGAACTTATCGAAGCGATCGCTCAATTTTCCAACTATTGGCATAATAGTAAGCGTGCAGACACCTGAGGCCATATATATAAATGGAAGCTCTTCGGTGGTAATCTTCAAATTGTTAATTACATAAGCACTCCCCCATGGCAACATCATGAAATTTCCCAATGAAAGAAATGCGGTTGCCAAAAAGCCTATCCGGTATTTCCGTAAAGTTAGCGTCTGTAATAAATGTGCAATTGCATTTTGTTCACTTTTTTGCTCAAGATGCTCTGTTACCGGTTTCAATTTAAATACAATAAATAGCCAAACACAGATCGACAAACCCACAATCATCAAAAATGGCGACTGCCAGCCCCAGATATTTGCGATGTACAAACTCAGTGGAATTCCTAAAACCTGACTTGCACCGAAACCCATTTGAAGGAACCCAAACACCCTGCCTCTTTTCTCAAGCGGAAAGAGGTCTGAAGCAATGGCCATTGAAATAGCACCAATTACTCCCCCAAACAAACCTGTAAAAATACGTGCTGCCAACAGCATGTGATAGGTATGGCTTAAACCACAGAAAAGTGTGCCGAGGATAAAGCCGATATAAAAAAATAAAAGCAATTTTTTTCTATCGAAACGATCAGCAAATCCGGCAGTCAGAAGGCCCGAGAATCCGGCACTAAAAGCGTAAGCTGATACCGATAATCCAAACTGGGTAGTACTCAAGTTCATAGATTTCATCAGTTGATCACCAAGTGGAGAAATCACAATAAAATCTAGGACTACTGTAAACTGTGTCAGTGTAAGAATCAATATTACCAAAATTTCATAGGATGAGAATTTCAGCTTTCGGTCTGTAGCTGTTGCACTCATCCTGAAACGGTATAAATGATCATATTTTATTACCAATTGGATTTGGCATTGCAAGTTAATGGTTTATTCATTTAGTTTAACCCAAAAGGTACTGTTCGCCATTCCCCTGCCCGATAAATCACAGAACGCTGCTTCTTGTTCCTTATTCGATATGTCATATATTTACTTTACACAAAAGATATAACTATGCGCAAATTCATCTTCCTAATGCTTCTTTGCTGTGTCAGCACCTCAGTCATTTCACAGGAAAGCAATGCCAAAAAAGAAAATATAATCTATTATGGAAAGGAATCCTTCATAATTGAAGGTACCGGAGTTTCGGAATCTGAAAAAGAAAGTCCATACGACCGTTTACCTACTTCTTACAAAGCTAAAGTCAGAAAGCCGGTTTGGGATCTTTCCAAAAATTCTGCCGGAATCTCCATAAGATTCAACAGCAACTCAACTTCTGTAAAAGTAAAGTGGGCTTTACTGAATGATACAAAAATGAACCATATGGCCGAAACGGGCATAAAAGGCATTGATCTATATTGCAAGGTTAATGGAGTTTGGACCTATGTAAACACGGGCAGACCAACTGCAAAGGAAAATGAGGCATCTCTGATCAATGGTCTTAGTCCGGGAGAAAGAGAATATAAGCTCTATTTACCGCTTTACGACGGAACTACCAAAGTAGAGGTTGGTATAGACGAAGGCAGTACGATTATTAAACCTGCTGCTGATACAAAGCTACCCATAGTATTTTACGGCACCAGCATTTTACAAGGAGGTTGCGCATCAAGACCCGGAATGGTCTTTACAAGTATCATCTCGAGAAAATTGAATGTGGATTGCATTAATTTCGGCTTTAGCGGAAACGGAAGAATGGACCCTCCGCTTGCAGAGCTTATTTCCGGAATAAAAGCCTCTTATTATGTCATAGATTGTCTTCCGAATATGTCAGCAAAACAAGTAACAGATAGTGTTATACCCTTAGCCAAAGTCATTCGTGCTAAAAACCCAAAAACTCCGATTGTATTTGTTGAAAACGTAGAGTATACAAGAGCCATATTTCAGGCTTCTTTGAGAAAAAATATGGATGAAAAGAACCAGGCCTTGAAAACAGAATTCGACAAATTGGTAAAGGGAGGCATGAAAGATCTTATTTACATCAGTGCTGCCGGATCAATCGGAACTGATAATGAAGGTACTGTTGATGGAACTCACCTGACCGATTTGGGTTTTTTACGTTACGCAGATTACCTAATAGCGAAATTCAAGGAGAATAAGCTCGCAATCAGATAATTGTGAGCTTTTGATATTATTCCTTTTTCTCTAGCAAGGATAGGATTAAACAAGGAATTAATTTGAATAATTTTGCTTTGAAAAGCAGTGCCTGTTCCTATTGGTCGATTCAATCGGGCTCTTCGCTATAGCTTTTGCCCTGAAATTTGTTGTAAATGCCTGAGGTAAATCAGGCAAAAGGCTGCCACTTCGATCCCGTTTATTTGGCAGGGATACTGCTGCTTTTATTGGCAGCTAAATTCTGCCAGAGATGAAATTATATCTATTTGGCATCATGTATAGTGGAACAAGATGACCACCGTCCCTGAAAAATAAACCGGGGCGGCTGCGTTAGCTTTTTTGCTATCGAGAAATCTATAATTTAAACTGTATTATAAGGCAAAAAACTAAAGCAGAGCACCGGATTGCCCGAACAAAAGAGCTTGAGCAGCACCTTTCCTAAAAATTAACCTTATTAATGCTCCCCTCAACCCTAACAATACAACAATACCTAGAACCCTAAAGAACTTACCCCTTAAACCTTTCTTTTAAAAACTTCCCGGTATACGAGTTCTTCTCCTTGATTAAATCTTCAGGAATTCCTTCAAAAACAACAGTTCCACCCTTATTACCTCCTTCTGGGCCAATATCAATCACCCAGTCGGCACACTTAATTACATCCATATTATGCTCAATAACAATAATGGTATTCCCCTGAACAATTAAAGCATCAAAAGATTTGAGCAGTTTTTTAATGTCATGAAAATGGAGGCCTGTTGTTGGTTCATCAAATATGAACAGGGTTTTACTGCTGTTGTTTCCTTTGACAAGGAATGATGCAAGTTTGATGCGCTGAGCTTCTCCTCCCGAAAGTGTATTTGAAGACTGTCCTAGGTGCACATATCCTAAACCAACATCGGCCAGAGGTTTGATCTTAGCAAGAATCTTAGGTTCATGTTGAAAAAATTCAAGAGCTTCATCAATAGTCATATCTAAAACTTCGAAAACATTTTTCTCTTTGTAGGTTACATCCAAAACATGCTGCTTGAATCGCTTTCCCTCACAGGCTTCACAAGGCAGGTAAATATCTGCCATGAATTGCATTTCTATTTTTACTTCACCCTCACCCTGACATACATCACAGCGTCCACCCTCCACATTAAAGGAAAAAGCAGAAGGCTTGAGTCCTCCGGCCTTTGCAAGTCCCTGCGAAGCAAATAAATTCCTGATCTCATCCCAGGCCTTCACATAGGTTACCGGGTTAGAGCGTGAAGAACGGCCAATAGGATTCTGATCAACAATTTCAACCTGTTCAATCTTATTGAAATCGCCTCCGATAGCATCGTAAGACCCTGTTTGCTCACCGGAATAATTGCCTATTGCTTTCTGAACGGCAGGTTGCAGAATACGTTTTACCAGCGAAGTTTTTCCTGAACCCGACACTCCGGAAACGACAGTTAGTACATTTAGCGGAAATTTAACATCGACTTGTTTCAGGTTGTTTTCTCGGGCGCCTTTAATTTCAATAAAATCATTCCATTTGCGTCTTTGGGATGGAATAGAGATAGATTGTCTTCCGCTCAAATACTGACCGGTCAAACTTTGCTCATCTTTCAGGATCTCAGCAAAACTGCCTGTAAATACAAGCTTACCACCGTGGGTTCCGGCTTCTGGGCCAATATCAATAATATGATCGGCAGCCTGCATGATCTCCTCCTCGTGTTCAACCACTAAAACCGTATTTCCTACATCCCTTAATGAGCGCAACACTTCAATCAATCGCTGCGTATCCCGCGGATGTAAACCAATACTCGGCTCATCCAGAACATAAACAGAGCCTACCAATGAACTGCCAAGAGAAGTTGCCAGATTGATCCGCTGAGATTCTCCTCCTGACAAAGTGTTTGAAAGGCGATTAAGTGTCAGGTAACTCAAGCCAACATCATTCAAGAATTTGATGCGATTAGTAATTTCCATTAATAAGCGTTTTGCAATCTTTAGCTGCAAAGGATCCAGTTCAAGACCATTAAAAAATTCAAGGGCTTTATCCAAAGGCATTAATACAATATCGGTAATGGAATGACCGGCGATTTTTACATAAGATGCATCCTGACGAAGGCGGCTTCCCAGACATTCCGGACAATTTGTCTTTCCTCTGTATCTAGAAAGCATCACCCGGTATTGAATTTTATATGTTTGAGTTTCCAGTTCTTTGAAGAAATTATCAAGTCCGCTGAAATACTCATTTCCGGTCCATAGCAATTGCTTTTGCTCAGCACTTAATTGATTGTATGAACGATGGATGGGGAAATCAAATTTGATGGCGTGCTTTACTAATTTATTAAGCCATTCTCCCATTTTTTCACCTCTCCAAGGAGCAATCGCTCCATTATAAACAGATTTACTTTTATCAGGAATAACTAGGTCTTCATCAATTCCAATGATCTTTCCGTATCCCTCACAACGCTTACATGCCCCGAATGGATTATTAAAGCTGAAAAAATTGGGACTGGGTTCTTCGAAGCGCAATCCATCCAATTCAAATCGATCGCAAAACAAGTGCATATTTCCCTTAACTTCTACCAGACAATCACCCCTGCCTTCAAAAAATGCGGTCTGAACAGAATCTGCCAATCGGCTCATAGTCTCCTCATCATCAGATACCGATACCCTGTCAATAACAATTTTAATAGCTACATCGGTACCCGATTTAGAATTCCCGCTTGATTGATCGTCCAAAAGATCCTCAATTTTCGACAATTGATCGTCAATCATGACACGAATGAAGCCCTTCTGTAAAAGTACGGCCAATTCTTCCTTGAGTGAACGATTATTATGTGGATGAAGCGGGCATAAAATTGTAACTGAAGTCTCAGGATCGAGGCCGGAAATAAAATTGATCACATCAGTAACTGTATCCTTTTTAACCTCTTTAAGAGATATTGGAGAAATTGTGCGGCCAATACGTGAAAATAGAAGTTTCAGGTAATCGTAGATCTCGGTTGAGGTTCCAACAGTTGATCTTGGATTACTGGTTATCACTTTTTGCTCAATAGCTATTGCTGGAGCAATCCCCTTTATATAATCTACATCGGGTTTATTCATACGCCCCATAAACTGTCTGGCATAAGAAGAGAGACTCTCTACGTATCGACGCTGTCCTTCGGCGTAAAGCGTATCAAAAGCAAGTGATGATTTACCTGATCCCGACATTCCGGTAATCACCACTAATTTATTTTTAGGTATCGCCACATCAATATTCTTGAGATTGTGGACACGTGCTCCTTTTATGATAATGTACTTTTTGGGATCTTTTTCCGCTTCTTTATTCATTCTTAAACTCAATGCTGCTTTTTTTCCGTATATCCAATAAAGTAAAGTATATTTTGGAATGCAAAAATACGGCTATATGTGCTTATTTACGAGAGAAGATCGAATATTCTTTGATTTTGGCAAAATTTTTGCTTCTTTTGAAATAATTAACCAACACATCTTTAATTAAAATTAGGAGCCCTGCTATCGAATAAACTCTACTTCAATATCTTTTGGGAATTTACATTAAGGAGAATTAAAAGTATGAGTACTATAAATATTCAATCAATTAGCGATCAGGAGCTGATAAATCAATACATCCATGGCCATGAGCCAAGTCTGGAGGAGCTCATTCGAAGGCATAAATCTAAAGTATACACCTCTATATATTTGCTCGTCAAAGATACTTATCTGGCAGAGGATATTTTTCAGGACACTTTTATTAAAGTAATCAATACGCTGAAAGCCGGAAGGTATAATGAAGAGGGGAAATTTTTACCCTGGGTAATCAGGATAGCCCACAATTTGGTTATTGATCATTTCCGCAAAGTAAAACGTGCGCCAGTAGTTACAACGGTAGAGGGCTTCGATATTTTTGAGGTACTTAAGTTTTATGATGAAAGTACCGAAGACAAGATCATCCGTGAACAAACCTATACGGACCTCAGAGAGCTGATTCACCATTTACCTTCAGAACAAAAAGAAGTGCTGATTATGCGCCATTATGCTGATCTAAGTTTTAAGGAAATTTCAGACATTACCGGGGTAAGTATTAACACGGCATTAGGCCGTATGAGATATGCATTGAATAATTTGCGCAAAATGATGCTAACCAGAGAATTAAGTTTGAAGAATACTTAAAAATATTTTCAAGTTGAGAAAACATTTCTGTTACAGATGCGTTTAATTCTAAAAAATAGTTGCTTATGATAGAAATCTCTACCTCTGGAACAAATTCATTAACCAACACAAAAGCTGAAAGCAACCTTTTAGCTGACGATCTTGGAGAGGATGAACAATCCTTCTATTGTTCTATCAAACCGGATTTAAATGCATTAGCTAATAATCCGGCTGAAAAAACAATCAGTAGTATTTTGAATTATTCAAAATCACTTTAAGAATTTGAAAAAAAACCGGTTCGAGGGATCGGTTTTTTTGTTTCATAATGAAGCAAGATCAGCCAATCCATCTATATTTGCTCTGTGCTAATAAAAGACAGATATAAAACTTTTGTAGAATATTTTTCAACACATCAGCCTGAGGCAGAAACTGAACTGCATTATGAAAACCCCTATCAATTACTGGTTGCGGTCATTTTATCTGCTCAGTGCACTGACAAACGGATTAACCAAGTAACACCTAGACTATTTGAGAAATATCCCGATCCGAAAAGTTTGTCACAAGCCTCACCCGAAGAAGTATTTAACTATATAAGGAGTGTCAGTTATCCGAACAATAAGTCAAAGCATCTGGTGGGTATGGCCAAAAAACTTGTCGATGAGTTCAACTGTATTGTTCCATCGGATATTGAGGACCTGCAAAAGATGCCAGGTGTTGGAAGGAAAACTGCAAATGTAATTGCTTCAGTTATATTTAACGCGCCAGCTATGGCAGTGGATACCCATGTATTCAGGGTTTCTAATCGTGTAGGCTTAACAAGAAATGCAAAGACTCCGCTAGCAGTAGAAAAACAATTGGTAAAGTATCTCCCCAAAGAGAAAATCCATATTGCACATCATTGGCTCATTTTGCATGGCCGGTATGTATGTGTTGCAAGAAATCCAAAATGCCAGACTTGCCCCTTGACAGAAATCTGCAAATATTATCAGCATAGCCAAACACAAACTGAACTCATTAAAGCTGAAAAAGACCAGTTAAAAAAGGCAAATGAATTGAAAAGGAAGAAACTGGCAGTTAAGACCGCCAAAGCCCTCAAAAAATTTAAACCGTTTTAATTCTTTACTATAATTTTTTGAGAGTTTTAATCAATATATTGAAGGCTTAAGGAATATAAAAATTAATATTTTGATAATATTTTTAGTATTTTAAAATATTTACTATAAATTTGAAGATATAAAACTAAAATAATGAGCAACGCAGATAAATTAAAAGCTTTACAGCTTACGCTGGATAAACTTGAAAAATCATACGGGAAAGGTACCGTTATGAAATTAGGCGATAATGCGGTAGAAGCAATAGAAACTATTTCAACCGGTTCAATCAGCTTAGATATTGCCCTAGGCATTGGGGGATTACCAAAAGGTCGCGTGATTGAAATTTATGGTCCTGAATCTTCAGGTAAAACAACTTTGGCCATCCATGCCATTGCAGAGGCACAGAAAAAAGGCGGCATAGCAGCATTTATAGATGCTGAACATGCTTTTGATAAATTTTATGCAAGTAAACTGGGTGTGGATATAGAGAACCTTTTGATCTCACAACCCGACAATGGTGAACAAGCATTGGAGATTGCCGATAATCTGATTCGTTCAGGAGCCATAGATATTATCGTAATTGACTCTGTTGCGGCACTTGTTCCAAAGGCAGAGATTGAAGGTGAAATGGGAGATTCCAAAATGGGCTTGCATGCACGTTTAATGTCACAGGCACTACGTAAGTTAACAGGCACTATTTCCAAAACAGGATGTTGCTGTATCTTCATCAACCAGTTAAGAGATAAGATTGGAGTTATGTTTGGAAGTCCTGAGACAACCACAGGTGGGAATGCCCTGAAGTTCTATGCTTCTGTTCGTTTGGACATCCGCAGAATTTCTCAGATAAAAGATACTGACGAAGTTTCAGGAAACAGGGTAAAAGTTAAGGTTGTAAAAAACAAGCTTGCTCCTCCTTTCCGAATTGCCGAGTTTGATGTCATGTTTGGAGAAGGAATTTCCAAAGCAGGCGAAATCGTTGACTTAGGGGTTGATTTTGAGATCATTAAAAAGGCAGGATCATGGTTCAGCTATGGTGACACGAAGCTAGGTCAGGGCCGCGATGCCGTGAAGCAATTGTTATTAGATAATCCGGATCTGATGGACGAGCTTGAGGCCAAAATAAAGGGTACAGTTACTGCCGCCCATCTCGAAGAAAAAAGATAAACAAAAAACCCGCTTCAATCAAGCGGGTTTTTTGTTAAAAAAGAATTATTAGATCGTGAAATCAATCCACTTTCAACTGTTTTTGCAACCAGTTTTCCATATTTTCTCGCTGCTCAGGATAAGTCCAATGTCCTGTTTCTAATGCAAGAGATAATGATTTTGAGGCCGAAATCACATTATATGCTGCATACATAGAGGTTGGGGGGCAAGTAACATCATTAAAACCCCAGCTATACATTCCGGGCACCTTAAGGAGTCTTGCAAAGTTCACCACATCATAATATCCCGTAGTTTTAATTTTATCAGGCGTACTGCCTGTATTTACATTTTCCTTATTAAACAGATGCGGCCAACCACCGGCTCTGCCGATCATGAATCCTGTGAGATCACTAAGTGCAGGATAATAAGCACCTAGAAATTTAACTCTTGAATCAAGAGCAGCAGTAACAATTGATAAAGCACCTCCTTGGCTACCACCCGTTACTCCTAACGTACTGCCATCAAACTCAGGCAGGGAAGTTAAAAAATCATTCGCCCTAACACATCCCATATAAACTCTCTTATAATAATATCGATCACGATCTTCCAAATTAAAAGCTTGATAACCCGACAATGCACCAACTCCCAGATTTGCATAAACAGATGGATCCATTGTTACTGGAACGCCGTGTATTCCCATTTCGAAAGTGATTACCCCCCTTTCTGCAGTTGCAACATCCCCATTGTATGGTCTAACTCCGGCCCCTGGAACCCGAAGTAAGGCAGGATATTTCCCTGGCTTTTTAGGAACACAAAGTATTCCATACAATCTGCCTCCTAGTCGGAAATTCTGAATATTTACATGGTAAACATTTACCTTTTCAGTTGAGCGTTCGGGCAATAAAGTCATTCTTGCATCCATTGGGATCTTAGCTAGCTCAGCTTTTGCATTGTTCCAGAACTGAACAAAATCATCAGGGCTTAAGGCAGCGGGCTTAATCTGTCCGGGATCAAACCCAACTGTAGCCAGTCCGCTATATTTTTTGCCATTGACTTCAGCAGTAACAGTGCAGCGGTAAAATCCCGGCGTTTTCATGGTTCCAGCCTCAATTGTTGTTATTCCATTTGAAAGCTGCATTGAATCGCGCTTATCAGGATTCACTTTTTCAGGCCCTAGTTCATAAACCACTTTTACATTTTTTAAAAGATTACCATATTGAAGCACAGAGACATTAAACTTCACAATTTCTCCAACTTTGTAAACCCAGTTTGGATGATCAGGGCCAATAATAACCTTCACGTTTTGCTCAACAGGTTGAGCCATACCCACTCCGGCAAAGAGCAAAAGAAATAACAGAAAAAAAGTCGATTTTGAGTTTTTCATTGTATTTAATGGTTGATTAATGGCAATAAAGCAATTCAAAACTTAAGCTTCTGAACACTTTAATATATCCGATTTATAAAAAATTATTTCAATCAAATTCGGTAATAATAGAGTGTAAAGCAAATTATTTCTAAGCAAATAATTTATAGAAATAGTATTAGTCCGATTAAAGAAAATCGAGAGCAAGAGGCAGGAAAAAAAATGGATAGATCAGGATTATTTCCCCTTGGTCATAAGGTACATGAACCATATTCCTGCTATGACGATAAAACCAAGTATAAACATACCAACTTTGCCTTTTCGTTTATCCTGTCGCATAACCCAGATCAGGGATCCGGTTAGAGGTATTAAAAAAATTAAAAAGAAAATAATGCTTGATGCTTTCATAATGATAATACTGTAAATCTCGTGTTTAATATTTAAACCCGCTTAATAAAATAATTAAAACTTAAATCTGGCCAATGGTGAGATATCCTGACCTACGAAATCACCATTCAGAAATTTATAATAACCTGCAATAGCAATCATTGCGGCATTATCCGTACAATATTCAAACTTAGGGATATAAACATCCCAGTTCAATAAATCCGCAGTCTGATGCAATGCTACTCTGAGTCCGGAATTTGCTGAAACACCACCAGCAATAGCAATAGTTTTGATCTGATATTCAACCGCTGCTTTTTTCATTTTATTAAGTAAGATTGAAATAATTCTATCCTGAACTGAAGCACAAACGTCATTCAGATTATCCTTTAAAAAATTAGGATTTTCTTTTATCCTATCACGAACAAAATACATGATCGATGTTTTGAGTCCGCTGAAACTAAAATCAAGTCCGCTTATTTGAGGTTCCGGGAATTTGAATGCCTCCTTATTTCCCAACTTGGCATATTTATCAATTAGCGGTCCACCGGGATATGGCAACCCAAGCAATTTAGCCGTCTTATCAAAGGCTTCACCAGCGGCATCATCTTTTGTCTCCCCAACAATTTCCATATCAAAATAGTCCTTGACTAACACGATTTGCGTATGACCTCCGGAAACAGTCAGACATAAAAATGGGAATTCAGGCTTATTTTCTTCGATAAAATGAGCCAGAATATGTGCCTGCATATGATTTACTTCAATCAGTGGTAGGTCATTAGCCAGTGCAAATGCCTTTGCAAACGAAGTCCCAACCAGAAGCGACCCTAATAATCCCGGACCTCGGGTAAAAGCTACAGCATCGATGTCATTTTTATGTATTTTTGCAACTGCTATGGCTTCATGCACAGTAGGTATTATATTTTGCTGATGAACTCTTGAAGCCAGTTCGGGGATTACTCCTCCATAGTTTTGGTGAACAAGCTGTCCGGCAATTATATTGGAACAGATTTTGCCATCAACACAGATCGATGCGGAGGTGTCGTCGCAGGAAGATTCTATGCCGAGGATGATTGCCAAAACGTATATTAAAATTAAACTGAATAATTAAAATACAAATTTATCAAAAAAGCGCTAAAAATAACCCTTTGGATACTAGCAACTTTTATATTGCTCCTTACCGTATTGGTTTTTTCATTGCAGTTTAAAACTGTACAAACTTACTTTGCTAAAAAGGCTGCAAACTATCTTTCAAAGGAGCTGAACACACGGGTTGAGGTCGGATCTTTAGATATTAAGCCATTCAAATCATTGGTTCTGGACAGCTTATATATACAGGATCTCGAAAAAGACACGCTCTTATTTTCGCCGAAATTTACTTTAGATCTAGATTATTTTTCACTGAAAGAAAGAAAGATTACTGTTAGGCTCATGCAAATGGAAAACGGAAAGTTCTTTATAAAGAAATATAAAGACCAAACTACAAACCTAACTTTTATCCTAAACTATTTCAGCAGTGGCAAAACCACCAAAAAAAAGATCTCAAAACCATATGATATTACCTTGGGTAAAGTTGTACTAAATAACATTGAATTTAAATATAAAAATTTCAATAATACTAATCCCGTAAAGGGGATCAACTTCAATGATATTCAATTAAGCGGTCTGAGTACAACGATTCTGGATCTCGATACAAAATCCTATTTATTGAAAGCCGGGGTGAGAAATATGACCTTTAGAGAGAAAAGTGGTTTTTATATAAAGAATTTCACTACAGATGCAGCGATTGATACGAACCAGATGGAGTTCAAAAAACTTGTGCTCGAAACTCCGGATAGTAGGATAAGTGATTACCTCTTATTCAAATATTCAAACTTTAAAGACTTCAATAACTTCATCAGTAAAGTTTTTCTCAATTCAAACTTTCAAAACTCCAAAATCAATAGTTCAGACATTGCTTATTTTTCTCCTAACCTTGCTAAATCATCTATAATTCTTCAGGTTAATGGGCAGGTTACAGGCTACATAAATGACCTGAAAGCCAAAAACCTCATTTTGCAAAGTGGGCAGGCAACTTATGTAAAAGGAGACTTTAGGATTAAGGGACTTCCAAGCATCAAACAAACTATGCTCGACCTGAACTTTGATCAGATTTCAACAAACAAAAAGGATCTTGATCTCATTATTGGGAAAGCTACCGGAAAAAAGAATTCGATGATTCCCCAAATAATCGAAAAATTCGGAACTATTAATTTCAAGGGCAGATTCACAGGATTGGTGAATAACTTTATAGCATATGGAGAATTTAAAACGCGATTAGGACGTGTGGTCACAGATCTGAACATGAAGATCAACAATGCTTCAGTACCAAGCTACAGCGGGAACGTTAAGGCTTACGACTTCAATCTGGGCGAATTACTTGACAATAGAAATCTGGGAAGAACCACTTTGACAGCAGATATTAATGGTAAAGGAATCAAAATAAACAGTTTACAGGAACAGGTAAAGGCAAAAATAAAATATTTTGATTTTAAGGATTATAGATATTCCAACATAAATATTGATAGTCGGTTTGTAAACAAAGTATTCAATGGGAAAATCATCGTGGATGATCCGAATTTAAAGCTCGATTTTGACGGTAAAGTAGATTTAAATCAAAGCCTACCTGATTTCAATTTCAATGCTTCGATTAAAGGTGCAAACTTGCATAATCTTAAACTGATTAAAGACAGTGTTCAGTTCGATGCTGAACTAAAAACCAATTTTAAGGGTTCTAATTTGGAAAATATTGAAGGACTTGTTGAGCTAACAAAAATTCACCTGACTAACGCTGACAACTCTTTTATTATTGATTCGGTAAATTTAAAGGCAATTGGAACCGGATTGAGCCGCTCGCTTAATATTGAATCTGATATATTTGATTCAAGTATAAAAGGACAATATGATCTTAAAACATTGCCATCTTACTTTAAATCTGTTGCCAGTAAATACATTCCTTCCCTAGGTCTGACTTATGTTAAACCCGAAAAACAGAATTTTGAATTTAACCTCAAAATCAAATATTTTGAGCCGCTTAGTATCCTTTTTGCTCCAGAATTAAAAATCCCGGAGCAGGCTAATTTTAATGGAAAATTTGTGTCAGATTCGAATATTGCGAATCTGAATGGATTCATCAAGCTGATTCAATACAATAAAATTAAAGTCAACAATCTGATTATTGACGAAAGTACCTCAAAAGATGCGATGAACATATTCATTACATCCGACAGGGTTGATATAACTGATAGCTTGTATATTAAAAATGTCAATATCGCAAATAACTTAGCAAATGACAGTCTGAGTCTCAACATTAAACTATCCGATAAAAATGCCATAAATCAGCTCGATTTAAACTCTCTGGTAGAATTTAAACCTACTGGAAATCAGCGAATCCAGCTGAGCATTCTGCCTTCAGATGTAATCATTAATAATCAGACTTGGAAAATTCAGGAGAAGGTTAACTTTAGTTTTGATGACGGACGGACAAAAGACCAAGATTTTAGCCTTTTAAGGCGCACAAAAATTACCGGCTTTGAATTATTCAGGGATAATCAGATGCTAACCATCAACGGCTATATCTCCAAAGATCCTGCAGATGAACTCTTAATTGGCTTCAATAACTTTAAGCTGACCACTTTCAATCCACTGACCACTCCTTTGGGAATTACCTTAAACGGTACGCTTAACGGCAAAGCTAAACTTGCCGGCCTTGGACCAAGCCCGAATGTAGAAGCAGAGATTAAAATAGACAGTCTGAATTATAATAAATTGGCTGTCGGTAATATGACACTGAGTGCCGGACTTGACAATTCGACCAAGCTGATCAATGTTAAAATGAACATTGAGAATAAAGGCGAAACCACCATGGATATTGTGGGAACCTATAACGCAAACGATGATCAGAACAACCTAGACATGAAGCTCATCATGCGAGACAATGAAGTGGCTCTTTTTCAACCTTTCCTGAAGAATCTGGTGTCGAATATGATTGGTAAAGTTTCTGCCGATCTAACCGTGACCGGGAAGTTGAACAAACCTCAAATTAATGGCAATTTAACCTTGATTGATGCAGGTATGACTGTTAATTATTTAAAAACGCCATACCGAATATCGGATAAAGTTGAGGTTGAGAATACAGTAGTTAAGTTAAATAATCTTAAACTCAAAGACAATAAAGATAATATAGCTATTGCAAATGGCACAGTAGACATGGCTAATATCAATAATCCTGAGATCCATATCAATATTGTAGCCACCAACTTCATGGCATTAAATACCACAGCAAAAGATAATCCGCTTTACTATGGTGTTGCCTATGGTACTGGAGTTTTCAGCTTTAACGGACCTACAAATGACATGCGGATTATTATTGACGCAAAAACAGAAGCCGGTACCGTATTTAATATTCCTTTAAACTCATCGGCAACCGTAAGTAAAACCGACTTCATCACCTTTGTTTCAAAAGACACCTCATTAAATAAGCCCAAAATAGCCTCCTTCAAGGGGCTTACCATGGATTTCGAATTACAGATCGATCAGAATACAGAGGTTAATATATTCACTGAACTTGGTAAGCTGACTGGCCGCGGAGATTCACAGTTAAGTTTGAACATTAACAGCCTTGGTGATTTCGAGATGTATGGTGATTACAACATTTCAACAGGAAAATTTGAATTTACAGCACAGGATTTTATCAATAAGATCTTTAAGATTAGTGAAGGTGGCTCGATTCGCTGGACAGGAAATCCAATTGAAGCGGCAATTAACATGAAAGCGCTTTATGAAGTACGGACTAGTTTAGGTCCACTCTATGCTGCAGCGGGCAGACCGGCAATAGACCAACGGGTTTTGGCGGAAGCCGTAATGAATCTTAACGGGCCACTTCTAACTCCTAATATTTCATTTGATATTAATTTCCCTGCCGATGCCTACATTAAAGACGAGCTTCAGTCATATCTGAGTGATGTTAACAACACAAATCAGCAGGCTTTAAGTTTGATCGTCAGACGCTCATTTGCAGCAGGTAAAGCAGCAGATCTTGGATTTGCCACTTCAACTTTCATCAGTGCTGGAACAGAATTATTCTTTAACCAGTTAAACACGATCCTGACTCAATCTTTGAACCTGAATTTTGTGGATCTAAACATTCGTTCCTTAAATGATGCAAGTGCCTCATTCCGCTTTTTGAACGACAGACTTATTCTTACCGGTGGTATTACCGATCGTGCCAATAGCAGCCGTAATTTCTCTGAATTTAATGTAATTGGGGGCGGCAACGCTGTAGCACGTGATGTGGAAGCCATTTACCTGCTTAGAAAGAACGGCGATCTTGTTCTAAGAGCCTCAAATAAAATCAATAACCGAAATTTCCTGAATAACCTAAGTAATGATGAATATGTAAGTGCTATTGGATTGGTTTACAGGAAAGACTTCGACAACTTTAACGAACTTCTTGTTTTCCTTATGGGTAAACAAAGAAAAGAGGATCGAAATAAAGAAAATCATACAACTTTACCGAATAGCACAGAAGCTCTTAAACCGGAAGAACCGGAAATAAAATAGAAATTTTAACTATTCTTCATGATGGTATGACCCATCTTATCACGTTTGGTTTTAAGATACGATTCATTATGAATATTAGATTTAATCTCAATCGGAACGTTAGAAACAACCTCCAAACCATATCCTATCAGACCAGAGCGCTTAGTAGGGTTATTAGACATCAATTTCATTTTCTTTATTCCCAGGCTTCTTAATATCTGCGCTCCAATACCATAATCCCGCTGATCCATTGGAAAGCCCAACTGTAGATTGGCATCCACAGTATCAACTCCATTTTCCTGTAGATTATAGGCATGAAGCTTATTAATAAGTCCAATTCCCCGGCCTTCCTGATTCATGTAAATGATCACTCCCTTACCTTCCATCTCGATCATTTCCATTGCTTTATGGAGCTGTGAGCCACAATCGCAACGGCATGATCCGAAGATATCTCCGGTAATACAAGAGCTATGAACCCTCACTAAAATTGGTTCATCCTCTTCCCAATTGCCTTTAACTAAGGCCAAATGTTGTTCACCTGAAGTGATTTGCGTATAAGCAATCATCTCAAAATCACCCCATTGTGTAGGCAATTTTACAGAAACTTCTTTCTTAATTAAAGATTCAGTTTTGAGCCTGTAAGATATGAGGTCTTTGATGCTAATGATTTTTAGATCAAACTGTTTTGCGATGATTAGTAAATCAGGTAAGCGTGCCATTTCGCCATCTTCTTTAAGAATCTCAACCAAAACACCGGCGGGTTCAAGTCCTGCCATAGTAGCCAAATCAACTGCAGCTTCGGTATGTCCAGCTCTGCGTAAAACACCTCCATGCTTGGCAATAAGTGGGAAAATATGACCTGGACGGCCTAATTCTTCAAATTTTGTATCCGGATCAATCAGTGCCAATATCGTTTTGGAACGATCAGAAGCTGAGATACCCGTAGTACAACCATGTCCGATAAGATCGACAGAAACTGTAAAATTGGTTTCAAAAGCAGCGGTATTATTCCCAACCATAAGTTCGAGCCTCAATTCTTTACAGCGCTCTTCGGTTAAAGGAGCACAAATCAGTCCCCGGCCATGGGTAGCCATAAAATTGATCACTTCAGGACTGGCATTGTAGGCCGCAGTAAGAAAGTCACCTTCATTTTCACGATCCTCGTCATCTACAACAATAATAACTTTACCTTCCTTTATATCTTCTATCGCTTCTTTGATGGTATTAAACATAATTTTTAAGCTTGTTTGGAAAACGGTTTCAGAAAGGATAATAAATTAATTCTAAATATGATTAATGATCCCGTTTAAAATAAAATGCAAATTTAAGTATTTTTTTGGCAGATAGGATTTCGAACAATTCTATATGGGTCAGGCTAGTGCAATAATCCTAAACCGTTTTCAGACAGTCTGTTCGTCCTTCTTCGAAAACAGCTGTTTAAACCAGTGTTTATAACTATCCAGATCGAAGAGAACGGAATCTACGGTTGCTTTATAGGTTAAGAATATCCCGAGAGGTGAAAGACAAATAATTGCAATCCACATTCCCAAAAAAGGAGAAAGCGAACCTTCTTTAACTGATTTTTCGCCGATAGTTGAAATAACATGATAGATCAGAAAAAATAAGACAGACATGACCACAGGCAATCCCAATCCACCTTTCCTGATAATCGCACCTAGTGGGGCACCAATAAAAAACAGAACAAGGCATGACACTGCCATCGTAAATTTCCTGTTAAGCTCGATTAAAAAGCCCCTTAACCTTCCCTCATTGTCCTTTTCAAACAACTCTTTTCGGTTTAATACATCTTTTACCGACCTAATCTGATCCTTTGCAGTTTGAAGTGATTGAATTTTCCTGTCCTGAGGAATAAGATCAAGAACGTCTTTATAGGCTTTCATGGGTTTTGCAGGAATTTTTTTGCCTAATGTATCTACGCGATAAACCCGTGCAATTTGTGCAAGATCAGTATAGGCAGAGCGAAGATTACTGTCACCCTTAACAGTGAATGAATCGAGATAAAATTTAAGTTGCCTGATATTCATCATGGCATAATTCGATTTAAAGAGCTCTTCGTCTGTACGTTTCATTTGAAATCCGGAAAGATCAAACCGCTGCTCTGTCTCTTTGAATTCAGTTCGCATAAAGCGCTGCCGGGGATTATAGGCAGAGGCTGACCCGGGAGTTTCTTCGTAGCGCTTACCGTTCTTAAGTTTCAGAACTAGGAGTTGATCATCATCGGTTGTATACATCTTGCCTTCCTTAGCCATCAGCACGTTGATATTGCCACTACTTGTATTTCGCTCGTAAATAAGGACATCATGAAGGGTTTGATCAGAATCTTTCTTCTGAACTCGGATAGCATAACCGGGAATGCTATTATTAAAAATACCTTCATTAATCAAAAATGCAGCCTTTTGATTTCGGACGTCATATAATAATGAACCCATTTTCAGATTAGCTTTGGGAAGCCAATAATCAGAAAAAAGGAAGGCAGCCAGACTGAGTGTACCTACAACAAGAATAAGAGGCATCATTGCCTTTTGCAAAGAAATTCCGGCAGATTTAATCGCAACCAGTTCATAGTTTTCGCCTAGGCTACCGAAGGTCATAATGGAAGAAAGGAGGATAGCAAGAGGCAAAGCCATGGCCACATTGGTTGCTGATGCGTAAAGCAGCAATTCAAGGATTACATACCATTCAAACCCTTTCCCAATCAGATCATCGATGTATTTAAATAAAAATAACATCAACAAAATGAACATAACAATGAAAAAGGTAACAATAAAAGGCCTCAAAAAGGCCTTAAATACCAACAAGTGTACTTTCTTCA
>Ga0209702_10002653_pt1 | contig 30438 bp, 36 predicted proteins | sample FRY01_FD_187210 | JGI IMG/M metagenome (GOLD analysis project Ga0209702, IMG submission 187210) | Freshwater microbial communities from Lake Fryxell liftoff mats and glacier meltwater in Antarctica - FRY-01 (SPAdes) (version 2) | ecosystem: Environmental > Aquatic > Freshwater > Ice > Glacier... | reverse complement strand
TCCGACAAAGACAGCTACGCCAACCAAAACAGCGACACCGACCAAAACGCCTACGCCTACGCCTAAGATGTGTTTAGTCCCGTGCTAAAGGAAAAATGTTACAGATGTAGAAGAACCCAAGGAGCCCAATGCCGAAGAAAATGTCTAATTTGTTGAGGAGCCCGAAATGACAGTAGTACCACAAACAGCCGAATTCTGGACGAAAGCAACTGAGTTCACGGGCTATAATCAAATCGCCATGGCGGCGCAAGCGGTCGGCACTCAACTAGACGATAACTTTTATGACGGGGAATCTGCGGGGTATAAAATTAAAGATTATACGGGCAGCGCGTCTTACGATTCGTACATAACACGCCAGTATGACGAGTACGTCTACTATGGAACTGTTACGGCTACCAATTACGGTACTTCGGGGTTTAGGGCCTTCACAGATGGTTTTCTGGAAGACGTTTTGCGGGCAACTACCAGAGCCACCGCAGCAAAAGCGGCCATTCTAAGTATCGTGCAGAATGCATCCTATCATTCAAGCGGTACGGTATCAGATGATCCAAGCGCTGAATTTGACGATAATGGAGGGTCTCGCGAAGTAGCCTACGCGCTACGTAATCACATCAATGCCAAGCGGGCGGGGCATATCTTAACGGGAACCCAAGAGGCGCGTATGGCAAAACTCTATGGGCACGCTCTAGCTCATATGGACGCCTGGGCAAATGGCACCACCAGGTTCCTCAAGTGCTTTCAGATGGCTTTATCTGCAAGGGTCCTAATTGCGTACTACATGTACGTCACACCAGCCCCCAGTATCGTCACTAAGATTGCAGCGGCAGCCGATAAAATGTGGGCAGTGGCATGGAAGGACGCAGCCGGAACGTGGGGGGATGGTCAATCTATGCTGTATCTCTACCGATACGTGCCTAACGTGCTAAGCCCTAGCGGTATTTACTATCCGGGTGAGGATGATTTCACAGCTGCCGATCTGAATTTCCTAATTAGCCCTGTGTATGCGTGGCTCTACTATCAGACCGGACAAGCGAGGCACCGAACAAGGCATGACTCTCTCTTTCAGGGTGGCATTCCGGTTTACGGACCTGACAACGCCTATCACATTTCCGGCACATTCTTGGGCACCATTGCCGACCCAACAGGAAAGCATATCAATCAGATGCTGTACTGGGCACCGCAAGGAATTGCCTGGGCGGAGTCGGAATCAATCCACACAGGAGGTGGGCCATACGCAGCAAAAGATTTTATGCCAGCATTCTCAGCATTTCAAGCAACCCGATTAGCGAAGGTCCTTAGCTGATGCGGCAGACGCCTGCTCAATTACTCGGGCACCACCTCGAATATCTGCAACTTATGCCAACGCACGAGTATCGGTTTCACACAAAAAGGCGATGGAGATTCGACTTTGCTTGGCCGGACATCAAATTTGCTGTTGAGGTAGAGGGAGGAATTTGGACGGGCGGACGACACACAAGAGGTAAAGGTTTTGAGAATGATCTAGAAAAGTACGCACATGCTCTACTGCTCGGCTGGAGCGTGCTCCGGGTTGGCGACAAGATGATACACGATGGCACCGCAATACAGATGATTCAACAGCTATTGAGGCATTGAATATATGTCGGAAGATACGTTTGAGAGGCAGCCACAACGTTGCAGAGCTCTTTTGGGCGCAGTTCTGATTACCGCTATATTTGATGCTCAAGGACGCGATGCGGGGGCGAGCAAACACGATAAACGCTATGCATTGCGTTGGCTGACAGACGAGGAGGACGATGATACTATGTCCTTTGCCTGGGTGTGCGAGCAGCTGGGATTACTGCCAGATGAGGTCAGGCGAAACATCATGATGCTACTCGAGCAGCCAAAGGCGCACGGCTGCACGAAAATGCCGAGGCTCGATACAATGTCGATACTAATCGAGGAGGATGTAGAGTTTGCATTCTTCCCCATACTAAGACTGTGACGAATGCCAGCAGGTAGACCAACCAAATACAAAGGTGAGGAGACGTGCGAGAAGGCACGAGGACTCTGTTTGAAGGGTGCTACGGATGAGATGCTGGCGATTGCTCTTGATATCGACATCGCCACTCTTTACCGATGGAAGAACGATTTTTCAGAATTTTGCGAGGTCCTAAAAGATTCCAAGAGCATTCATGATGTCGAAGTAGAGGCGAGCCTAGCGATGGCCGCCAAGGGCTTCACTGGGCCCGATGATAAGTATTACCCGCCCAACCCCACATCCGCTATCTTCTGGCTCAAGAACAGACAGCCAGCTAGGTGGCGCGATAAGCAAGAGCATGAACACACGGGCAAGGATGGAACGCCCCTAGTCCCGGTGTTAAATATTGGCAACCCCACAAAGAACTAGCGAAATCTGGTTACCCCAATTCCATCCCAAGCAACAGTTCTTTGCAGATTCGGACGCGACTCAAATACTATTAGGTGGAGATACTAGAGGGGGCAAGACAGCGGGATTTAAGCTCTGGCTTATTCGCATGTGCGCCATGTTACCAGGCCTTCAATGTGATATTTTTCGCTTGCACGAGGACGACGTGGTCGGTTCGTATATGCGGGGGGATTTCTCGTTTCCTGTGCTGCTTAATCAGTGGATCAAGGACAAACTAGTAACAGTCAATCAAACCGAAGTTAAATTTTGGAATGGCTCATATATCTCGCTTGAGCATTGCAGCACTGACTCAGCTATGAGCAAGCACCAGGGCATCCCAAAGCACATCAGGGCCTTTGACGAGGCAGGTCAGATACCGGAACGCCGCATGAAGTGGCTAACGGGTTGGATGATTTTGAACGAGGATATGAAGACTAAACTTCCGGAGCAGTACCGAGAGGCATTTCCCAAGGTCCTTTTCCTATCGAATCCTATCGGACCATCAAAGCCTTATCTTAGAAACAGATTCGTCAAAGCACGACCCAAGTTTTCAATTGAGAAGGTCGGAGCGTGGAAGCTACAATACATTCCCTATCGGGTTGAGGATAACCCGTCCGAGGACGCGGAGATGACTAGGCTTCGAGTCTTGGACGCAACCGATCCAGCTACCGCCAAGGCCCTTCTTAATGAGGATTGGGACGCTCAGACAGGTAATTTCTTCGAGATGTGGGATTCTGACAAACACGTAATCAAAGACTTCACGATCCCTGATTTCTGGCTACGGTTTCGCACGTTCGATTACGGTTCGTATGAGCCCTGGGCCTGTATTTGGTGGGCCATCTCTCCGGGCGCAACGATTCACAAGGGCACGCCGCACGAGCGCTACCTACCCAGGTATTGTCTAGTCGGATACCGGGAATGGTACGGCTGCAAGGCTGAATATCCCACTAACGATCGAGACAAGGCAGTTACAAATCTCGCACCAGTCGGGTGGTCCAACACCGATATGGCCAACGGAATTATTGATCAGACAGAAGAGCGCTTCGATGCTCAGCCGATCTTTACAGACAAGTTTCCTTTCAATAACTTAGGTGGACGTACAATTGCGAAGGATTTTCTCGACGCTGGGATCAATCTCAAGTTGGGAGATACCAACCGCAAAAATCGCGCATCTCTGACAATTTCCAAACTAAACGGCGAGAAGTTGATCGCTGGCAGTGACGAGCAATGGCCCATGATGGTGTTCTTCGAGTCGTGTAAATACTGTCAGGACTACATCCCTATGGTTGAGCGTCATCCAAGAGAGGGCAGACCATGGGACTACGCCGAGAACGGAGAAGCCACTCATATAGTCGACTGCGTTACCCTCGCGGCCATTATGAATAAGGTCGTAGTCGATGCACCTACCGACATAGCAACGGAAGTTAGTAGGGCCATGAAGGACAAACGAACTATTCGGCCATCACTAAATGACATAATACCCGGGTTAGGGATATGACAGCAAACGGGTGGTCACTTGATTATTTAAGGCTTCCAATTGGCTAAAAAGCGCGACTCAAAAGCCAAGCAGCTAGGTGTATCAGACATTTCGCCCGATAGATCAGCACTCAATAAGCAGATAGAGGACGGCGATACCATTACGATTGAGGATGTGCGCCAGTTCTTTGTTGATGGCAAGAAGAAACGAGAAGACTACAAAAACATAGCTGATAAGTCGTGGAATGAAGTCGAAAAGAGAAACAATCTTGGAAAGCTCTACGAAGCCAAGCGATGGGTCAGATTTCCCCTTTGGTGGTCCTGTTGGAAAATACGACAACCGATTACTCTTGCTAGGCTTGCGGTTCCGGTTCTCAAGGATACACAAGGCGACGACCCATATGGTCGCACTGCTTGCGTCATTGGAGAGAGGTTTGCAAAAGGAATTCTGAAGACCTTTGAAGCCTTTCCGGAATTCTCAGCGGCGAATGATGATTTTTTGGTTACCAACTTTGGTTGGGGAAGATGGTGTTATCGAAGCACTGAAATCGAAGAAGAAGAGAAAGTAAGGCTGCAGGTTCAGCAACAAGAGCCACCACCTCCTCCGGAACCAATGATGGGACCGGACGGGCAGCCACTACCAGACCAGGCACCAGCCGCAACACAAGAACCGTTACCGCCATTATTCTTCACTCCCGAGGGAGAGCAGATAGATCCATCGATGGTTCAAGAGGACGATTTAGGACCGTTCGTTTCTACTGGGCAGATGGTCACTATAGACAACGAGGAGGTGTACTTTGATGCCTGTGACTATGGCGGCCTAGTGGTAGATCCGGACGCTGTCCGGTGGAGCAAAGTAACGCGCATTGGAATGGAGTATCCCTACAGTTACCGCGAATTCAAAGAGAAGTTCGGACAGGCTGCAGTTGATAAGCTCGCTATCACTGACTTAGCCGACTACAAGTCAGGAAAGCAGTCGATCACAGTCCAAGAATACTACGACTCAGTTCTAAAGGAAGTCCGATGGCTGGCGCAGGATTCCACAGATTTCTTCCAGCCCAAACAGATGCAACCCAAGGACGGAGAAAAGCCCGATAACTCGGATCCCTATGGCCTCTCGAGCGTCTTTCCGTGTACCGAGCCTCTCGTCATAAATCAATCAACGCGAAGTTTTTGGCCAACGCCTGAATACTTCCAAGTGCAGGATCTACTCGACAATATTAGCTCGATAGTTACGCGCTCAATGCAGCTTACTAAGGCGGTGCGTATTAGATTCCTTTTTGATAGCTCAGTTAAGCCGCTGGCGTCACTAATCGGGGAAAATTGGGCCACAGGTGAGGGTACCGGAATGGGTATCCCAAACCTTGAACAGACCCTAATGAATAGCAATGGAGATCTGTCCAAGCTAGTCGCATATTTCCCGATCGATGAGTTGATGAAGGGGCTGCAGAACATGAACGCAGCTTTCGTGCAGGAGCTCGATAGATTCTACAACATAACGGGGTTTTCCAACCTAATCCGGGGCCAAGTCGGCAGCGAATCATCGAACGAAACCTATCGAGGCCTACAACTCGAGGGCAAGTTTGCGATGAACCGTATGGAGCCCTATCAGCGCAAGATCCAAGAGTGGATGAAGGATAACTATCAACTCGGAATGGAGATGGGCTTAAAGATGTTCTCTGATGAGACCATTGACGAGTACATTACGCCGCAGACGTTAGACCAGGAAGATAAGCAGCGTTACATACCAGCGCTCGAACTTCTCAAGAACAATCGACGCAATCGCTTCCGCATGGAATTCGAGACCGATTCCACCATTTCGATCAACCAGGAGTGGAAAAAGAGGCAGGCAATAGAGACGGCGGATGCTATCACCAAAATGCTGGAATCTATCGCCAACACTGCAGAGAAAATGCCGGAACTGGCAGACGCTGAACTGAAGGTGGCCAAGCACGTCATAGCGGAGCTCACAGACGGCAAGCTTTTCACTGACGAAGTTATAGACGCCATCCAATCGACCATCGATAAGTTCAGTCAGCCAAAAGAGCCAGAGCCGAACATTGATCTAGAGAAACTAAAGCTCGATAGCGCCATCGAAGGCGAGAAACTCAAGCTTGAGATGAGAAAGCAGGAATTCGCCGAACAAAAGGCAATGACTGACGATCGACTAACTCAACTTCAAATGCAGATGGATCAGGGCATCGAATCTGCCAAAATGCAGCAGAAGGAACGTCTTGATGGGTTTGCTCTACAGCTCGAGCAAATCAAGATGCAAAACGAGGCGGGAGCCTCATCCTCAGATCTGCAGCTTCGAGCCCAACAGATACAGGCTGACATTGCGTTAGCTCAGGAGGAGTTAGCCGGTAAGCGTGCAGAGTTTATGCTTGCCGCTCAAGAGATAGCTTCAAAAACCGAATTTAAGCAACTCGAACTAATCCTCGATCAGCGAGTAGCAGAGCAAAAACAACAGCTCGAAGAGATCTACGTAGGACTCGAGAAGCAAAAGACCATCCTGCAAGCTCAGGAAAAAATGTCATCTGAGCGTGAGAAGTGGGCGACCGAAGCGCGATTGCAAGATGAACACAAAGTCGATGTAGCCAGAGGGCTAGTCGAGATGCAAAAGACGCTGCAGGAAATGAAGACTAGCCCAACTCCCGTAGTGGTTCATCTGCCAAAATCTAAAAAGCGAAAGCGCTCCGGGCGAATTATTAGAGACGCAGCCGGTGAGGCTACGCACTTAGAAATCGATGAGGAGGAGGCCGAATAATGGCAACCGTAACCCTCAATCAGAATGTAGCCAACAGCCCGACTAATAGCTATCCGGTTGGCGTATTCAAACAGGCCAATGGCACGGAGCTGCAGGCTGTAGTTTCCGTTGATTCCACTGGCGTTGAATACAATGCGCTTAACCCCATGCCCATATCAGGCAGCTTTTCGGCATCATTGGCGTCCGCATCTACCTCGAGCGAAGGAAGGGTAACGGCTGGTGATTCAACCACACTTGTGTTGGCAGCTAATGGCTCACGCAAGGGCGGCAAAGTCAGAGTGTCCCCGAATTCTCCAGTGTCGGTTAACGTAAGCTTTAGTGGTGCGGCCTCTGCCTCGAGTCCCCTGTACGCACCAGGCGAAAATATTCTTTTAGCTGACGGAGCCGTAAAATATACGGGGGCTGTTTATTGCTACTCCGCGGCTGGTACGGGAATTGTGGAGTATGTAGAACTATGAGGACCCAAGTTACAGGAATTCTGGTGTCACTTATCGTTGGAAACTGCGCATTTGCTCAGAGCACTGTGCGTATATGGGACGGCACCGATATAGCTAACGTCACTGGCGGGGCGCTCGATGTAAACGCCACAATAAGCACGGCGGGGCTTGCAACAGAGGCAAAACAAGACACTGGCAACACCTCACTATCGGCAATCGATGGGAAAATTACGGCATGTAATACCGGCGCTGTGGTTGTCTCTTCAGCTCCTACTACTGCAGTGACCGGCACGTTCTGGCAGGCCACACAGCCAGTCAGCGGAACGCTTACCTGCAACGCTGGCACCAATCTCAACACGTCAGCACTTGCGACAGAGGCAACTCTATCGACGCTCAACGGTAAAGTTACAGCTTGTAATACTGGATCCGTTACCGTTATCTCAGCTCCGACCACGGCAGTAACGCAATCCGGTACATGGACCGTGCAGCCTGGGAATACTGCCAATACCACAGCTTGGAAAGTAGATGGGTCAGCTGTTACTCAACCGGTATCGGGAACCTTCTGGCAAGCTACACAGCCGGTCTCGTTAGTAAGCGTGCCTTCCCACGCAGTAACCAATGCGGGAACCTTCGCTACTCAAGAATCTGGGGCTCTGCTTACGAGCTCACAGCTAATCGATGACGCAGTAGCCACAACAGCGGCAGCGATTCCGACTAAAGGCTTAGCTTGTTCAGCTACGGACGGCACAAACGCCAGAATCATCAAGAGCGATACCAGCGGTGAGTTACAAGTGGACGTCCTAACCATGCCGACGACGGCAGTGACTGGAACTTTCTGGCAGGCCACGCAGCCTGTTTCTATATCGGGTAACCAAGCCGTCAACGTAGCTCAAATCAACGGTGTTACGCCTTTGATGGGAGCCGGAAACACAGGAACGGGGTCGCACAGAGTGACCATCGCATCAGACCAGGCAGCCATTCCCGTATCGCAATCCGGTACGTGGACAGTTCAACCCGGTAACACGCCGAACACTACAGCGTGGCTAACTCAGAATACCCCGGCAACCACAGGTGGTTTCACCACGTATCATCTCGTATCCGCAGCCACGACAAACGCAACGGTAGTCAAGGCGTCAGCCGGGCAACTCTACGGCTGGTATATTTACAATTCAAACGCAGCCGCTAGAAAGCTTGTCTTTCACAATGCGGCATCTACACCAACCGCTGGCGCTTCAGTATTTTTCTCTATCATGCTTCCAGCCGGAGCAGCGGCGAACGTGTTCAATGACACAGGCATTCCATTCTCGACAGGCATAGCAATTACGACAGTCACGGGAATCGCTGATAGCGATACGGCAGCGGTAGAGTTAAACGACTTGACCATAAACCTATTCTACAAATGAACAGGATAGTACTAGCAGTCTTATTACTGCTCTGCTTCCAAGCCCAAGCGCTCGACACTCCGATCAGCTCGGGCGGTAATAAGGTTCCCTCGTCAACTGTCACGAATTACTCCCATGCGACAGGTAACACGCTCTTTTACTCAACAGTAGAAAGTGACGTTCGGAACGTAATTCCGTTTGCCGGAACGGCTAAGGATTTCGCGGCAGCCGTAGCCACAGCTCCAGCTGCCGGTAAGTCATGGGCCTTTACGCTGATGAAGAATGGTGCGGCCACGAGCATCACATGCACGATTTCAGGTACCGCGACAACGTGTACCGATACCGTTAACACAACATCGCTTGTGGCTGGAGACGTATTATCCATTCGATCAATCCCAACGGGAACGCCAACGTCTCCAGTGAATGTTCGTCAATCGTGGACCTTTTCGGGAGGAGCCAGAGAATCAGTAATTCTGGGCAGTAGTAGAACTGCTGCCTTCTCGACCGTATCAACCCAATACGGTGGGTTGCAGGGCTCAGTGGGCAATAACGCGACCCTCTATAATAGAGACCAAGTTTTCCCCACAGCGGGAACCCTTAGCAGTCTATACGTCGATTTGGTTGGTGTGGCTGGTGCTGGTGCTAGCTACGTAATAACACTCAATAAAAACGGCACCGACCAGACTCTTACATGCACAATCTCGGGAGCTGCGGCGACCACATGCAATGACACTGCTAACTCATTTTCGGTAGTTGCCGGTGACCTCGTGGCAATCAAAGTTGTGCCCAGTGCGGGCCCAGCTCCAACTGCTCGCGTTGGAAGATGGGGGGTAAAGTGGGCACCGACTACGGACGGCGAAGCCGTTTTGATGGTCAATAGTGGAGGAAGTCTAAATACTGCCGGTCTGGCTCGTTACACATCAATCCAAGGCTCCTCGAACCTTTGGCAATCAAGCGAAGCGCCAACGCATAATCTTGGATCGGCTTTCACGCTAAAGAGCATGTATATAGCGCTCAATGGCGCACCAGGCGGTGCGGCGTCTTATACGTTTCGCTCAAGAAAAAACGCAGCAAACGGAGCTCTTGTCGTTACCGTCTCCGCAGCCGCTACGACAGGAAGTGATACGACTAACTCTGATACTATCGCAGCTCTCGATCTAATCGATGCATCATCATTAAGCGCAGGAACTCCCACGGCAAGGATCGGTAAACTTGGTTTTGTTGCGTACACGGCTCCCAGCGGATCTACTCTTCGACTTCTGTCGTCAACGGGAGTAGGCCAATGACGCTCCTGTTCTTCTTACGCTCTCCAGCTGGAATAACTGACACAGGACCGCCACCAAGTACGGGTGTATACTACGACCATGAGGATGCAAGACCGAAGCGAAAGGCTAGGAAGTCGAGGGAAGAGAAAGAGCTCGACCGCTTCAAAAAGCAGACGTTACACGAGGCATTTGAGGAAGCTAACCGAATAGCAGTACGCAAAGAGAAAAAGAGAAAGAAGAGAAAAGAGGAAGAGCTGTTGTTGATGTTAATGATGCACGAGTTTGACGGGTACGATGATTAAATCAAAGATATTCAATTACGGTAATGAGCACGAAGCAGAGTGGCCACCACAGTTTCCTCAAGGCCTAAAAGGTCTCGTTGGATATGTCGATCCGAAAACCAAAGAATTCGTAGAGGGCTATCCTCCCAACCCAAACAATCAGTTTGGTGTTGCTCCAAGCGTCATATTTGACTCAATGGCTCCCGCTTATCACGAAGGCGCTTGCAGAGTTATCGAGTCGCGAGAGGAGTGGAACAGACTCGACAAAGAGCACAACCTCTTAACATTTAGCAGCGTCAAAGAGCCACGAGGGTATATGGATAAGGGCAATAAAGCCGAGGCCAAAGCCATAAAGCGCGACAGGCGAAAAGCTTCCATTGAAGCTACCGAGATGGTCCGTGCTAACCCCAAAGAGATTAGGGAAAAGCTCAATAAGCAGGCCGAAAATCAACTAGAAGCCGCCAAGAAGTCGGGAATGGATAAAGTACTCAAAGAGCAAGGAATTATATGAACGAAATACCAACCAACGACGTTAACCTCGAAGCGCCCGTAGCAGAGCAGACGGTCGAAGCACCTAAAGATTTCGATGGCCTCTCGAATCGGGATGCGTTGCAAAAGGCTGTAGAGATCCATCGGGAAGATAAGGACCCAGAGCAAAAAGCGCCGACTACAACCGAAGTGAAGCAGGCAGTCGAGGCGGAGCCAGAGCCACCATCCGAGTTTAGCGCCAATGGTAAAGCAGCCTGGCGACTGAAGGATGTGACCGGCATTCAAAAAGAGTTTCGACGCATTCACGATTCTAGGACGGCGGAGATCTCGCGGGCACAGAAAGCGGAGCGAGAGGCGCGCGAAGAGGGCAAGACGTGGCGCGAACTAGGCAAGATGGCAGCCCCTTACATTGAAGCTCGTGGCACTGAAGGCGTTTCGCCCGACAAGGCCATCATGGAAGCACTCGCGCTCATTAACGAGTTTAAAAAAGGCGATCCGTCGGCGGTAAAGGCTGAGCTCAAAAAAATCGGTATCGATCTTGATAGGGCACATACACAAAACAGCGCGGCAATTCCTATCGAGCTTCGAGATGAGATCAAATCTTTACAGGGCATGGCCGCAGAGTATAAAAAGGACAAAGAGGAAGCTAACTTCCAAAGAACCGTTCAGACGTTTGGTACGATCTTTAGTAAATTAACTTCCGAGAAAACTCGAACTGGTGAAACCGTATTCCCCGCGTTGCTCGATAACAGCGAAGCGGGTAACGAATTCGCCAGAGAGTTGGGATCTCTTACCCAAGACCAGCGGTTTCAGGCTGGAGTGGCCCGCAGATTCCCTGATGCTACCTTCGAAACTGTAGTGCGCGAAGCCTACAAGTACTTAGGGGGCAAGGTATCCGGTGACCCGGTAAAAGTCTCCACACAAAGCACTCAACAACACATCGATAAATCACGGCGTGCGTCCGCTGCAAGTCCAGGCAGAACCGCACCTAGAGTCAATGACTCGAACCTTTCAGGGAAGCTCTCAAATAGGGCTGCTCTGATTAAGGCTATAGAACTCAACAGGGAGCACTAGAACTTAGGCTTCCTGTAAAAAGGAGGCTTTAAGTGCCAGATAATTTTAGTGACATATACTCGACCACTTGGGAACTCCGGGAAAAAAAGCCCGCTGATGCCGTAGCGGATCACATTCCGTTCATTTGGAAGTTGCGTAAAAAGGGAAATATCAAGACTATTTCCGGCGGACGCTTTATTTCCGAAAACATCCGGATTGCTCAGAATCAGTACGTGCAGCTGATTGACGCTGATGAAGAGATAGCGATGGGTTACAACAACACCCTCGCGGCATTCCAGTTCACTCCAAAAATTATCGTTACGCCAACAGTGATCAACGAGCTCGAGCAAGCTCAGAACCAAGGTCCGAGCGCTTTCCTGGACCTCATGGACGAGCGGCAAGAGGTGGCTGACGAATCCACCTGGAACGTCATGGAGGCCATGATGCAGGGTGATGGCACTACCTACGGCGGCAAGGCCTTTGCGGGCATTCGAGGATACCTACCTGACACAAACTCAACTGGTACGATTGGTGGGCTCTCGAGAGCTACCTATTCGGCGCTTCGGCACTCATCGGTGAACCTAGTTTCGACGTTCGGCTCTGCTACCGATTCGAGTAACATCGAATCGCGTACCCGCTACGTCAAAAACTTGATTGTTCGCGGTACTGACAAGCCGGACCTCGGACTATTCGGCAATACGTACTTCAACGCTGCAGCTGATTCGTTCTCCGGTAAGTCGAGAATAACGGTTGATAAAGAAATGTACGAAGCGAACTTCGATAACTTCGTTATTGAAGGGATTACGATTGTACTGGCGGGCGGTAAATTATTTTCGGGACTTTCGCATATCGCGGCGGACCGTGGATATCTACTCAACACCAATACTTTCAAGCTCAAGATGTACAACGGGTACAACTTCCAGCCTCTCAATAAGCGCACGTCATTTAACCAACTAGTCGAAGCTGCGATTTTACTGGGAATTGGGAATCTCACGATGAACAACCCAGCACTTAACGCCGTTATGTACGACTCATAAACTGGAGAATTTAAAATCATGACAGCTTCAGCCAAATACAGTCTAAATGCGAGTGATGGATCAACATCGCTCAATGCTCTACTGCAAGAGATTAACATTAAGGGCGCCACGTGGATGTACGTTAAGGCCTCAGCTACGATTACAGCCTTCCAGGCTTGTATTGTTAGCAGGGCGGACGGAACCATCCAACCTCTCACGACGGCGCTCGCTGCGTCCGTCGGGCCCGTGGCGGATATTGTAGTGCCACAGTTTGACTTTGTGTCAGGGGATTTCGGTTACGCTCCGGTTGGACCTTTCTTCCTTCGCGAAGACGGTGCGACAACATTCAAGGTCTCAGCGCTCACTTTGGCTGTGTTGGGTACTAAGCTCTACACAACGGCAACGGCGGGATCGGTTGATGACGCAGCAACGACGTTGATTGCAGGTCTCACTCTCTCGTCCACTGTGGGTGGTTCTACGGCAAATACTGCATGCACTGCCAGCACACGGATGTTCGTGGGCGTGTAGTTAACGGGGGGAGGGTAATTCCTCCCCTTTTGATAGGAATCTCATGGACGGAATAGAAACATTTGACAATCCACTTTTGGCTGATGTTCAAATCAATGCCGATGGAACACTCAAACAATCGGGCAAGCAGAACGTAAAGTTTTCTCGCGTTAAGGTGATGTCGTTTAGGGCTAGACCACTTTGGGTAAAGCGCGATGATGGCGAGATTGCAACGCATCCAAACGGCAAGCCTGTTCGAGCCTTAGATGAGAAAGGCAAGCCTGCATTTGATATTGACCCTAGAACGGGAATTCCGTTTAAAGACGCGTTCGACGAAATCAAAGAGATGATTCGTGTCGAGACTAGAGGCGATACCAACATCAAAGAGGACGTAGCTGATGCATTCTCGAAGCGGCAATTTAACCGGCAGTATAGGTACTTTCGTGATGGTAAATTGCCGGATGGTCATTCCATCGAAGACTTCGAATGGATACAGCCCCAGACTGTTATGGAGCTTCATATGTTCGGGATTCACACCCTCGAGCAGGTCGCCGAAATGGACGAAGTTTCTTGCGAGCAGATTAAAGACCAATCTGGATTTGAAGTTCGAGACCTTGCTCAACAATGGCTCAAAATCAATTCCCCTGATGGTCAGGCTGGTAAAGCCGACCGAATGCAGCTCGAGAACGCTCGACTAAAAGCAGAGCTCGAATCACTCCGAGCTAGTGGACGTAAAGTTAGGTCTGTTGATCTAAAAGCAGTACAAGCGACAGAAGAGAGCGAGCCAGTTGAGACCCTCGAGATTAACCCAGAAGAGCTAACACGAAGTCCCGGACGTACTAGAAAGGTATAAAATGAAACGAATTCTAACGCTACTTACAGTTGTTCTGGTCAGTTCGAGCGTGGCTCTTGCTGATGCCTGCACTCAATTTTTGGGCAATGCGTTTACTCCTAACCAGGAACTTAGGATTTGCAAACAGAACGGCGCGATTATAGCTCAAGATAATGTTGAGACAGTTGCGGGAACTGGGACTAATCAGGCTACGGGCGCTGCACTGAGCGGAACAAATTACGTTCATCGTATCACGGGCGCAAATGGTGTCCTTGCATGGACGCTTCCAGATGCAAACGTAAATACGATTGGCCGGGTGCATATCTTGCTCAATACAACTGCCGGGGCGCCTCTTATCTTTCCAGCCGTTGCGGGTAGTGACACGATCAACGGTGCTGCAGTTGACGCGGTGTTTGCAGCTCTTACGGGTATCAAGCCGATTATCTGCGTGCAATTTACGTCTACCGGTTGGATCTGCAGCTAATGAAAAAACTACTGGTAGTAATCGCACTATGGCCGGGTATCGCGCTTTCTGATGGGTTTCAGGTTAAGCCTGGAAATGCTGCAACGCCTCGAGCATTTCCGACACCCGGTACACCGATGGAGCGGGCGAACGTCGACATCTACGGTAACCAGCAGGTTGTTATGGTTGCTCCGGGTGGCGATACCTCGTTTTCGCCGTACGGTACAGCCGCCAATACATGGCAATCATGTTCAGTGTCTAATGTCGGCGTTACTGACGTTGTGATTAAGGCAGCAGGCGGGGCAGGCGTAAGAATATACGTTACATCAATCTCGTGCTTCAACACTGCAGCAGTCGCGTCCTCAATGGCATTTAAGGACGGAGCTACTCAGATATATGTGGGAGCTGTTGGCAACTCGACACTAGACGGCGTGGCGTACTACGCGCATGCATTGCCAGTCCCTTTACGAACGAACACAAATACCGCATTTAATTTTGCAATGGGAACGACGGCGACAGCAACAACATGCTGCGCAGTCGGTTACACGAGTACGAACTAAAGCAATTGGAGAGATTTATATGCAAGACGGATTTTACCTCGCAGACGAGAAACACAAATCACTATCGGGTAGCACTGTAGATCTTAAGGGTCTGCTCTACTTTCGCCAAGCTCGCTCCGGCTATGATGGCAAAGCCAGCAAAGAGCACGTAAGAGATTACGCAGGTCTTTTTGGTGAATTCATGACGTCACGTCCTGATTATGTGCTCCCCGAGAGCTTCACCAAAGAAGAAGTTGGGCAGCCTTCCGTGGAAGTTGTTCCACTACCCGAAAAGCCAGCAGAATGAAGGATCCCTTTGAGGCTCGTGCTGTAGAAGACGACAAGAAGTTCAGCACAAAAAAACGCCACTAAGATGAGTAGGGGGATGCCATCGCTACTGTTGCGGAGCTCATCAATGAATTCCTTGATAGGATAAACCAGCCGCGTGAAGCTAGTTACGTGGGCTCTACCACGCCTGCCGCTCGGCAGTATCTATCCCTATTTAAGTACGTTGCTGGCAAGCTACTCGAGTATCAAGACGGCTGGGACCAGCTCAAGAGAATTTACACGTTCACCACATCGTTGGGAGTTGCAAACTACCAACTCCCTGGCGATTTCCTGAGAATGCTCACGGGCACTCAGTGGGGTGTGACAAATCAGATTCCTTTAGCTGGTCCACTGTCCAACGCACAACTCGCGTTCCAAACCTACGGGGTTAATATATCCAGTCCGTACGCTGGGTATCAGATTAACGGCGCTCAGGGGTATACATTCTCAACTGGTGCATATACCTACCTGCAAAAATCAGCAGGTTATTTTCAGATTTCACCAGCGGGTCAGGATAACACCACGCAATACGCCATCGCGTATGTGTCCAGGAATTACGTTTGGCCTCAAAACTGGGCTCCCGCTACTGCTTACGTTCTAGGCAATATCCGATCTGGCATTAACAATATTTACTACTGCGTAACGTCCGGAACATCAGGTAGTGCTCGATTGACCGGATCATCAGGAACCATATCGGACGGAACAGCCGAATGGGTACCGTACTTCGAGCCGTATCCCGTCACTGCTGACACTGATTTCGTAATCCTAGACGATGAGTTGTTTATCGAAGGGTTGCGCTGGGCCTGGTACGAGGCGAAGCAACAATTTCAGTCTGCTCAAACCTACGATGCGAAGTGGCGCAGTTCGGTCCGATCGGCACTAGGCCGACAGAATGGGGCCACGGTAGTGAGCGCAGCGTACGACATAAACGGATCGATTGATTGGCCAAATACTCCCGTGGGTTCATGGCCAGGTACAGGGGGCGTATAGTGGCGATAGTAAAGAATGATCCTTTTCCTGGCACTGACTACAGCAAATTCCAAAGCTGGGAGAAAGTCACAACGCCTGGCGGTCAAACCTGGTACGTGGTTCCTGGATATCCTGGATATGTTTACGATCCGGTAGCTTCCAATGCGTCGGGGCGCAAAGTTTTCAGAGCCAACCCATCAGCTGCAATTTCAGAACACCAAGACGAAAAAGACGCGGTAGAGGCACAGAGAAAGCAGCAGGCGCAGGCTAATAGCCCGATGGGTCAGGTTACGCCAGTAATTGCCGGAACAGGCGGTATCCTACTTGCTAACGAAGCCATGAAGGCCGGAGTGGGCAGCCCTCCCCCGACCGTTGTGCACGTCGATGTAAAATCCGGCATTAGATTTATGTCGGACGGTAGTCAGATAAGTGCAACCGGTCAAACTATAGCACCGGCAGTTCCCGCTCGTGGGACGTCGGGCGCTGCAGCTCCTACCACGCCATCTCAAGCAGCGGCGCAGGGTGCCACAGCTCCTCCGACCACCGGAGCTCCTGCAGCCCCACAATTGGTAGGCGTAACACCAGTAACCGAAGTTGGAAGCGCGGCGATGCCTGATGGCTCCCCGGGCCATTTAATGTCTGACGGCGCGATAGTCGGAAATGACGGGGCTATAGTTCAACCCGATGGCCAGTTTATCCCAGCTACTCCGACCACCGGAGCTCCTGCAGCCCCACAATTGGTAGGCGTAACACCAGTAACCGAAGTTGGAAGCGCGGCGATGCCCGATGGCTCCCCGGGCCATTTAATGTCTGACGGCGCGATAGTCGGAAATGACGGGGCTATAGTTCAACCCGATGGCCAGTTTATCCCAGCTACTCAGAGCCCTATCGTTTCCGGACTACAGATAGCGGGCGGAGCAGCTCAAGCCTATTCGGGGTACAAGCAATACCAAGACGGACAGAAGCTTGCGGGCGGTGCCAATATCGTCGGAGGCGCGTTCAACGCAGCGGCAGGAGCAAGTGTCTTAGCTAATGGCGGTTCTGCGACAGGTTTGAGCCAAGCCGCTCCGTTTGTAGGGGCTGGAGTTGCAGCAGCGCAGGTCGGTCAGAACGTAATGAACACGGAGGGCAATACTGATGATCGAGCTGCAGCATCCCAGACAGACGGAGTTAAGGCGGTACTACCGTTTCTAGGGCCCTATGGCTGGGCAGCATATGCCGCTCTTGGTGCAGTTGATGCGGTTTCTGGCGGTAAGGCCACGAAGGGAATCAATTCGTGGATGAAAAGCAGTAATAACTTTAACGACAAAATTGATTTTGGCATCGGTAAGGCAGTTCACAAAAAGATATTCCATCAATCGACTCGCGGCGTTCAGAAAGAGCACACCGGGCAGCTATTGCAATTTGGCACCGAAGACCCAACATACCAAGGATACGTGCAGACCGTTCGAGCTCAGCACCAAGAGGCCCCTCCCGATCCAGAGCATCCATTCAGTGACACTAAAGGCAATAAGTATCGAACCTGGGACGATTACAAGTCTGGTGGACTCGATGCCGGGAACCTTACCCATGTGTACGGAAATATCAGGGTCTACGGACCGCAGTGGGCATCGCTATCAGAAGAGCAACGGCGGGCGGTAACTCAAGCAAACATCGATTCAAATCTCTACGATTCACACAAAGGTGAAGTCCAGATATCGGACGATGAGAAAGCCAAAGTTAACTTCGACAACGTGATGAAAGGGTTTGAGGTTGGTGCTCAATCGACAGCTCCAGTTACCGGAGTGCCTCGGACGCCAGCAGTGCCACTAACACCTGCGCAGGCAGCAGCACAAGGCGCGAATATACCCCCACGATCTAGGACTAGCTCTCCAGGTGTCTATCTACCTGGGATGAGGCGCTAGTGACCAACTCCGCGAATCTACCAGCACCCTATGCGGGAGTGGACGACAAGACACCCACCGCCGCGCTTCAGAATCCTTTTTGCGAGAATTTACTCAACTTCAATGTCACGCAAGCGGGTATATCGTTACGGCATGGCGATTCTAAGTATGCAGTTACCACCTTTGCAGCTAACACAAAAAGCCCAAAGGCGTTGGGTGTGTTGGGTGGTGAGATCTTTGCTGCGATATACAACAGCACCATTAGCAAAATGCAGATTTACGATGCCACGGATCTTTCAACTGTCGCGTTCACCTCGGCAGCGTCGCTAGGCGATGCCAATATGTTCCCCTTTGTGTTCAACCAACACTTATATTTTTTCACTGAATTAAACTACGCCCCTGGATTTGTGTACGACGGCGCAACGTGGTCCCTTGCGGGTTTTACAGGCTTTCCGGGCACGGCTGGCATTAGGGGAGCTGGGTCATTCAATCACAGAATCTACCTAATCCAGTTCGGACTCGCGTCAACAGACGGGGCGGTTTATCACTACGGCGGAATCGATGCGATATCGGGCGCGGTCACAACGGTAGACCTGTCCTCGATAGTCGAAGAGAAGACCCAAATTTACATCATATCCCCAATAACGGTTTCAAATAACGCCGAGAATCGCAGCTATCTCGCGTTTGTATGTGCTTCGGGGGAGGTGCTTTTTTATTCTGGGAGCTATCCGGACTCGGCATCATGGGCGCTCGCAGGCCAAGCAAAGATCGGCAGGCCACTTGGCCCAAGCGCGTATATTAAATACCAGGGGGACACGCTCATTCTTTGTGATAGCGGTGTTGTCTCTTTGCGAGATCTCTTCCTCGACGGGTCAGAGCAGGCGATAGATCTAAGCGTGAATGCTAATATTCAACGTAGATGGATCTATATGGTGGAAAATCGGCCCCCGATACTAGCGGGCACCGATCTCGCTCTGATAAGCGGCGTATGGGACAACAAAAATCATCGGATAATAATTCCATTCCCGGCATACCTGGATTCTGAGGGCGCTGTTCAAACCGGTGCTTCGTACTTTGTATTCGATACACTTCTAAAATCCTGGTCGGTGCATAGGTCGCATGGTGTCGATGCCTTGAATCACATACTCGCACAAGCGGTTATTTTTAACAGGAAGGTATTACTTATCTCTCGTGATGTTACTGCGAATAGCAGAAGTATCATGATCTACAAAAAGGAAGGGTCTACCGGCTTTATGGATCGTAACGTCGATGACACTGCAGATGTCGGCTACGACTATGAGATGCTTTCAGCCCCAATTCCTTTCCCCAAAACAGCCGTGTACGAAACTACGCAAATCGAGCCAATTCTAGAGTCCGACCTTTACGCGCAAACTAGTTACAATTTTGTGGCTGATTTCGGACGCCAGACCAGCGTAGACCAGAAAACAGACGCCGCTACTACGAGCGTAGCAAAACCAGCCGCTAATGTTGGAATGCAAAATATTACTTTCGTGCAAGTTAAAATGTCAGGAACTACGGTAGCGGCCAAGACGGTAGGATTGGATCTTTACTCCTATAACGTCTGGTATAATTCTGGGGAGACAGGATCAAGATGAAATATCGCAGCAAGAAAGGCACTGTCATCAACATCCCCGATGGTCTCACGCCTCGGCAGATTGAATCTATCAAAGCTGATGCGGATGCTGGGTACGGTACTCGCGCGCAAGAGACGGCAAATAGACTTGGTAAAACCACCACTCCGGGCGGTGTCGCTACGGGCGGCGCGGAACCTGCGGCTAAACCCACTCCCGATCTACAAGCTCAAATCGCTCGTACTCAGGCCGAGATCGATAAGCGTGGTGGCCCTGACGAAGCTCCGGGTTATGCGACGAGATTACAGGAGTTGCGAGGTGCCCTAAATGGGAGTGGTGGCACACCTCCCGATCTGCAGGCTCAAATCGCTCGCACTCAGGCCGAGATCGATAAGCGTGGTGGCCCTGACGAAGCTCCGGGTTACGCTGCTAGACTCGAACAGTTAAAGGCAACTGCCGGGGCGCCCGGTGTACCGCCGGACGTTACTGTCGACGGTCCGCGAGTAACTCAACCGCCTCCCGACCAAGACGATACATTGGGACCTGATGGAAACATCGATCAGAACGCTTCCTTTGCTAGACTCGAAGCTCTACGCAAGATCGACGAAGAGAAGCAATTCAGGCGCGACAATCCCGACGAGACCGACGAGTACGGGAATACCGTTTCGTACTACAAAGATGCAAACGGAATAATCCAGCGCAAAATAACCCAGGGCGAAACGGCTAAGACGTTTACACGTCTAGCGACACAAGCAGCCGGCTCTTTTAATCGAGAAAACGATCGCAAGGCAGCCGAAGATGCTACCTACGGCACACTTACTAAGTACTACGATCGTGATAGGTCTCGAGAGCTCGAAGAGCAAAAGCAGGAACTAGCAGAGCGGGGCATTCCCTACGATCCGGCAGCTGCTCAGGACGTTAACAGTAAAAATCTTTACGGAAGGACGATTGGCGGCATAGATCAGAAATACACGGGCATGAAAGATGATGCCTCGAGACAGGCCATTCTGGCCGGCAATCAGGCGTACGCTACAACATCATCGGCGCGAGACAGCTTTTTAACTGCGGTTACGAATGGAGCCAATACTTTTGGCTCTAATTTTAAGCAATTCGTCAACACGGTCAATTCACACCTTGGTGACGACTCACTAGGCATCTTGTCGATGTCAGTCGAACAGCTCGCACAAAATAGGGGCATATCGCTACAAGAAGCCGAATCTGTCCGTAATGACGCACTATCCCTAAAGACGCTCAAAGAGCAAACCAGATCCAACAAGGCGGGCGAAAGGATAGCGACCAAGATAGCAAATAAACCGACCGGTGGTGGTGGTGGTGGTGGATCGTCTGATTCGGCGGGCGGCTTTGAATTACTGGGGTAAATATGAGCGCTGAAGATCTATTAGGGTTGGGAAGTAACGATCTATTAGGGTTTAATCAATCTGTTCAGCAGTCGGATCCTTACGGCATAGCCGGGAGATCTCTAGCTGGCTGGCAGCCTAATACCTCCACCTGGTCGCCCATGGAAACCGGGATGGGCGCTTTTGCCAAGTCCTTCTTTTCGGGCCTCCTCGGGAACTACGCGCAACAGCGGTCAGCTGACCAGCTCAATTCAGTGATTAGTGTGTTGCCGCAGCTTAAGAGCGATCCGATGTCGGTTGTTGCGCCAAAGGGTGTTAACGCCGATGCGTTCGCCCTTCTAAAAGGAACCGCCCTTGTAAAAAACCAGCTGCAATCAGCGCAGAGGGATCAGACACTAGCTGAGCTAATGCAGAAGGTGGGCGCATTCAGCCCCGGTGAGTTAGCCCAATTCGGCACGGCTGGCATCGAGAAGATGAGAAGCATTCAGGGCGAAAATGCTGCGTACGGTGTGGGGCAGGGCGCGAAAAATCCGAAGAGTCCCGACTATCAGGTCGATCAGGATCTATTCAAAATAGAGCAGGCGTACACCGATAAACTGTTAACGGGAGCTCAAGCGCAAGCAGCCGTCGGAATCAACAAGGCCGGATTAAACATCCTCGAGGCGATCAAGAAGGATAATCCGCTAGCAGCATCCACAGCCATCTTTGAGTTTGCCAAACTACAGGACCCCACGGGGACTGTTAGGGAAGGCGACGAAATGCGAGTTTCCGACCCAGGGGGTCCGCTGGGGCAGCTTTCGCAGATCTACAATACGATTCAAGCCAAGGGCAAACTAACGGAAGAGGCTAAGGGTGCCATGAGGGATCTGGTGCCAGTTCTGCAAAAAAACACATTCGATCAATACAATAGTTTGAGAGATAGTTATATAGAGGCAGCGGGCGAATATGGTGCCAACCCGAAGCGCATCAAATACATAAAGCAGGCTGATTATAGCTCCTATTTAAATCCTCCCACCGACCCTAGCGCAGCTACTATGCCGCCTGGATTAGATCAAAACACCTTACTAGAAGAGGCGTTAGCGCTTAAAGCGGCAAACCCTAGCATCACTCAAGGAGAGATAGCCGCTACACTAAGACAAAAATACAGCGGTGCAACTCAGATGAGGCTTTCACCAAGTGGGGTGCCTCTTGGCTGACATTTTCGACCAGATAGCAGCAGGATCAACCGGGGAACAGCCGCAAACGACGGGAGACATTTTCGACCAGATAGCCCTTGGTGCCCATAACGATCAACCACTTTCGCTTATTGAGAAAGTTATGGGATATTCTCGATCCTACTTGGCAGGTCCAACATTTAACTTTGCCGACAATATCGAGGCGGCTGTCGCAGCTCCCTTTACGGACAAAACATACGACCAAGAGCTCGAAGGAATTAGAGCCGAGCAAAATCGTTTTAAGGACAAAACGGACTACCTAGACAACGCCGTGGAGCTTGTTTCGGGTGCAGTATTGAATCCGCTCGGAATGCTAGGCGGCGCAGCGAAGACTGCTCAAATAGCCACAAGCCCGGTTGTTAGAACTCTAGCAGCTCCTGGTGTACGAACTGCAATCAGGGTCGGAACTAGCGTTCCGTTTCAAGCTGGACTTGCTGGTGCTGGAGCTGCGGACGGCAAGGATGTACTAGAGAATGCTGCAAAAAGCGCAGTCATTGGGAGCGGCTTGTCTGCATTAGGATCGGTCGCTGGTAACGTAGTCGAATCCACGGCGCGTGGTGCTGACCGGATGAAGCTATCAGCATTTGGGATCGGGAGTGCTGATCTTGCGCGACAAATCAAAAAACTTGAGGCGGCTGGTGTTCAGGCTGGGAGTGCAGCGGACATCCCAATAGTTCAAACCTTACACAGAGCCGAAAGTCAGGGGCTTGTTAAGGTAGGTAACGACGTACTCGAGAACGCTAAAAATGTTGGCGATAAGCAAAGAGGTTTAGCGCACGATCTCGGGATATTGCTCAAGCAAGCCGATACGGTAGTGAAACCAGACATCAACTTCCAGATGAAAAATACCATAGCGTATCTGGATGGAATTAGCGGAACCGCAAGAGAGGCCGCTGAGGATGCGGCAATGAAAGAGCTAGCCGCGCTCACTAAGCAGATGGGCACAGGCACATTGCGAGAGCTTCAAGATCTGAAAGTAGGATTGAATTATAAGTACGATCAAAACCCACTAACCGATGATATTCAAAAAGCCATTAGATCCGATCTAAGGCAAGAAATAGAAAACCGCGTAAATAAAGCCGCACAAACCGGACTAATCGCCACCGCCTCAGCGGGGAAAGTAAAAGCACTGAATTCAGAATGGGGTGAATTAGCCGATTTGCGCGATGCCTTTGTGCGAAAAGGACACAGGGATATCCAGGGCAATCCAATAGAAGATATCGTTGCGGGTGGTCGAACATCGGGCGGTGTTGGAACAATGAACGTTGCTTCAGCCGCATCCGGTAATCCTATTTATGCTGCAATCGGCGCTGGCATACAAGCAGCACGAGGCCCCGAGGCGCTTAGTGCAATCGCTGACGTTCTTAGAGATCCTGTTATCGGAAAGTCGGTAGAGAAATTAGGGGAACTTCTCCCTAGGGTTGTAACTGGGCGAAATGCATCTCAAGCTTTGCTCACCGTCGACGAAACCAAAGGAGAACGCAGCCAGCAACATATAAAACCATCCAGCCCAATAACAGGCAGTTCGTCAAAATCGGGGAGCTCAGTACGTCCAGAACTGTCTGCATCACCGAACTCTGCCCCAACTCAAACTGCTACTCAAGGACGTATTGCGAGCCTGCTAAGCAACGTTATTGGAGTACCCGAAGCTCAAGCCTCCGAAATGAATTTTGGACCTAGGAATATGAAACTATCCAAAGAAGAAGCCCCAGCATTCATGGCGAAGGTTAGCAAGATCGCCGACGACCTAGGCGCGGACCCTGCTGACTTGCTTGCTGTAATGAAATTCGAGACCGGCGGAATGTTAGACCCAACCGAGAAGAATAAGGCAGGTAGTGGCGCTACGGGGCTCATCCAGTTCATGCCATCGACGGCTAAGAGCCTAGTCGGAGCAACCAGCAAAGAAGCGGCCATCCAGATACTCGAGAAGATGACTGCTACCGAGCAACTCGATTACGTCAAAAAGTATCTAGCCCCGTTCAAGGGCAAACTTAATTCCCTGGATGACGTCTACATGGCGGTCCTCTACCCCAAGGCAGTCGGAAAAGACTCCGAATACGCACTTTTCGAGAAGGGCACCAAAGCCTACTGGCAAAACAGAGGCCTAGATATCAACAAAGATGGCGTGGTTACAAAAGCCGAAGCAACTAAAAAAGTATCGTCCTGGAAGACATAAATGGATCCTATCCGCAAATACGAGATCCAAGGCCAAGTATATACCCTCCTGACAGCACCCGGGAATGCGGTAGTCGGTTTAGCGCGAGTCGTCGTAGCTGCAGTAGCGGGCAAGGCGATCCGGGTAATGGGCTGGCGTCTACAAGCGCAGGCCGCCGCCGCTAGCGTCACGATGACATCGTCAGGCGGCACACTATTGCACGATTTAGTGGGCGTTGACGCATTAGCTACTTATAGACCAGACGTCCAAGACGTAATCGATTCGGGCTATTTTAGTACGTTGGTCGGCGAGGGGCTTAACTTCGATGTGCTGGGCGGCGCTGTTTACTACAATGTGTATTACCTCTCCTATACCCCTTAAAGGGAGTGACTTTATGATTGACAGCGAGACGGATATCCCCTCTATACAAGCCGACGTGAACCTGACTATGCAGCCGCCTGACACTGCGACTGGAAACCGTGACGTTGCAATCAGACTGATCGAACAAGGATTACTCGAGCTCAGGGGCCATCGGCACGAGTTCAAAAGCTTCGTGAATCACTACAATGTTCTCAGCACTAACAAGATCAGGTCACACAGGCAGATCGACGATATCCATGAAAATTTCAAGGTGGCACAAGGAGCATTACAAACTTTTGGCAGCATCCCTAGAGATTTAGCGGAAATCAAAAGCGGACTACTCGCCAAAGCGACCGATCGCTCAGGTATACCCTACACGATCGTAATGATGATCATGATTCTGTTTGCGTTGCTGGTAGCTATCCCGAATTGGATACCGCTCTTTAGCGATCGGAATATGAAACTGAACGTAAGCAGGGATGGGTTGGGTATTGAGTCGCAACAACAACAGCAGGATCGAAAATGATATTCACGATTGGCTATCTTGGCGGCGCTAACTATCCGAAGATTATTCTCAACAACCATCCCTCTGGCTGGGGCGCAGGGTTTATCCTCAACACGAACAAACCGTTTTGGCCCAAGACAAATTGTTGGGGAGTAATCAATAAGCTTGGAGCTCGCTCTGATTTCCCAGCGCTGAAAATTCATGCTGTATGGAAAGATGATCACACCTACGACCCTAAAGAGCATAATCCCATAATCAATAAGGAGTTTGATTTAGCTCGCAAATTCAAAAACCGGCATCACAGCGTAGCGTCCTACTTCTCGCCAATGTGCGAGCGCGACAACCGTAACCAAGCGGTAATCGATCTATTCGGTCGACTCAAGGACAAAGCCGATGGCCTGATTATTCTTAACTCTTACGCAAAGGGCGGCGCTATCGATGGGATTATGGGAGAGGTGCATGGAACCATGGCTCCACCGAGTGGCTCCTACAGCTTTTCGTTCGACGGCAAACAATGCTTTGACGCTGATATGGAGGGATTCAAGCAACGCCATCTTCGTGCGGAACTTTTCGAAATCTGGTTTTCCATGTGCAACGGCAAATATACCGACAAGGCAAAAGGCACAAAAGGTGCCGATGAAACTCCGAGGTCGAGGCGCTTGGCTTGGCCGATTGGAAAACATATTAAGTCTGTCGTCCCCTACGCAGCGGAACGCGGAGCAATTGAGTGGCGCGACAACTGGATCTACAAAACCCACGCGGACCAGCACAGCAAAACCAAACCGTCCCCGAGAGAGGGGAAACCAGTAATGATTATTCCGCAGCATGGTAACGTCGATCTAGTTACGGACAACGGCACCGTCATAGCTCGCCTATCTCCTAGCGCGGAACCGTACAAAGCCCCGGGCTCGCCACAGAATGGATGGTCCATATACCGTGCTGCGGAGTGGGGGTTTGAATTACTCGATAAGGCGCGATCGTTGCAGGGACACCCAATCGTCACCGTTCGAGTCGACGGTAACGCGATAGGCAAAATCAACCCAGCTTGGAGATGTGGCGTCACTCGATAAATTGATATCCAGTGAACTCGGCTAGTGATATTGTGAACTCACAACGAATCAGCTCACGGCAAAAGGGAGGTGATCCAATAATCTTATGATCAATCAAGGAAATCACATGCAATCAACTAAACCCGCCGTGCAATCTGTCACCGTACTAGCTTCCGCTGCCGGCCTACTCGTCTCAGTAGCCGCGTTTCTCGATTACGTTAATCAGTCGGGAATTGTGCCGCCCAAGTACGCACTAGCTCTCACAGGTGTCGCTAGTGCTATTGCGTTGATTCGTAGGTGGACCGATAGGAATCCCACGCCGATCGAAGGGATTGTTAATCAGAAGTAGTTCTATAGTTCTTCTATATCCAACTCCCCTGTCCCACCGGAGGGCAAAAATAAATATCTTTTTACTTGCATCCTACACAACTATTGTGTAGTCTAATAGATATTGAAGGTGAGCAATTAAGCGAACCGGGGAGACGATAACATGAACAATTTAGTTAAAGCATTCGAGGGAATTTCAGACAGCGCAGCTAGCGAATACTACACAATCAACGCGGCAAGTGTTGAGTCAGTCATAACGTACGCTCAAAACGGACTCGATATCTCGCTAAGCGACGAAGATGCGCAGCGAGTGTTTGCAGCTCTCAAGCAAAACGAGATCGCGGTCGGTACGAACAACTACGATCACATCGTTTTGAGCCTGCAAAATCAATTATAACAAACAATTTAACATTCCCCGCGAAAGCGGGGATAGGAGTTTTACAGTGAAACAACCAAACAAGCCGGGCCCAAAACTAGCGGACCCGGCAGAGAAAAAAACTAGAGCAAACATCTCGATCTCGCCCTCAACGCTTAAACTGTTGCAGGAGATTGCGGCGAGTGAGGGAATATCAGCTAGTCAGTGGATATCGAGGGCTATACTCGCGGCAGCGTTGGGACGGTAGCATCTTCCCGCTCAGGAAGATCCAAGCCAATTTCACCGATTAGAGGGGCTAAATGTCCCGAGCGGGAAAACTACTTACGCTTAGGCAAAAATTCCTCATCAAGCCACTTTCCAAACTCTTCCCAGCCCTTCCCGGAAAGCTTCCGCATGGCGCACAACACCGAGAGCTTCATACTCTGAGCGGTTGGCTTATCATAGGCGTCAATTCCTGGAATCGTGATCTTCACGTTCATATCGTTGCAACCTTTCGCGATCCCGTAATTGGTTAGTCCGGCAGCGTCCTTAACCTTTTTCAGCAATTTCATTCCCATACAATAACTATACAACTATTTTTGTCGAACTGAATAGATTTCTATACAAAAATACTTGCACCTATCCGACAGAGTATGTAGTCTAACTTGTATAGAAACTGTTGTATACGAGAGCAGGTCACAACATGGCAGAGAAATGGGCGCACGACCCTTGGAAAGATAGCGAAGTCGTCGAGCCAGCAGGCGGATTTAAAGAGGAACCAAAGATAATGAACACACTACCACAACTAAACGGGCCGGTATCAATCGAGTCCTACGCGGACAACCTAAAGGCAAAGCTCGAAGTAGCGTCAATCCTACTTCGTAGCGGGATGGCACCACAGCACTACAAGACACCCGAGCAAGTCCTGGGCGCAGTGCTGTATGGCAGGGAGCTAGGATTCAGCCCTATACGTGCCCTTCAAGCCATCGACGTAATACAGGGCAAACCAACGCTATCAGCTGCGGGATTAAAGGCGCTCGCGATTCAGCACGGTGGTCAGTTCAAAACCGTCGAATGGGACGAAAAAGTTTGCACTCTTGAAATCTCAAGAGGGGACTGGAAGGAGAACGTCACTTTCACGTGGGCAGAAGCGGAGAGGGCAGGGCTCACCAACAAGGACAACTGGAAGCGAATGCCAAAGCCGATGCTGTACGCTCGATGCGTATCGACGGGCATCCGCAACATGTTCACGGACGTAATAGGGGGCCTCTACAGCTCAGAAGAGATGCGGGACGTAACGCCAGTAGTGCGCGAAGTACCGCAAGCTAGAAAGCCCGTATTTCCAACTGTTGACGAGACGACAGGGGAGGTAATCGACGACGATCTACCAGCATCCTTTACCAAACCAATGACGCTCGTCGAGATGAAAGCCGCTGTTCAAGCCATGAACTGGGGAGCAATCGGCAGCCACAAGATCCAAACGAAATGCTCGTTGCAGAGACGTGGCCTCACAATCCGTCAAGCGATGCTCGAGGATGAGAAGACCATTCAAGAGCATTTCGACGATTTTGATGAGATCGACCGCATGGCTTTTGAAGCATACGCAATGACGTTAGCTGAAGAGAAACAAAAATAAGGAGAGACCAATGAAAAACGAACAATTGTACGCGCTGATAGTGCACGGGGTGAGGGGAGTGAAGGACGCTGAAAAAAATCCACAGGAGTCGCTGGCTCTGGCTAGCACGTATCTGACGGCGATCCAGGATGCAGCTATGACAATGGCGAATGAGCAGGAAGTAAAGGTGATGTTTCGCAACGCTAGGCGGTTAGTTGAGATGGAACAGGAAGTAGTAAACAAAGCATAAGGGGAATAAAATGAAAAAGGTTTTGCTAGGTTTGGTAATCGTTTTGTTATCGGGATGCGGGGAGATTTATCTCAAAGCTGGGACTCGTCACATTGATGAATATCAGGAGAGTCAGAAGACGTATGACAGGCCGCTGACGTGTATCGTCTGGTGGTCTGCTCAGTGCGAACATAGCCGTCAAGTAGAGGGCAGCTAACATGGACGCGAGCACAATTCACACAATCCAGGCGATCGGCATCTGCGCGGTTGTATGCGTGATCTACTACGGCTACCGCTCGTATGGGGTAGTCATGAGCAACGTCAAAGAGCATCTGCTTACAAAGCACGGTTTCGTAATAGCCTGCATTTGGATGCTGATACTTGGCGGGATGTACGGAGCTGTTGGCGCGGTTAAGGGCGCGGTTAAGGGCGGGGTCATGGATGCTCGTCCGGCGATGGCTCAGAAAAAATGATTTTACTCGGCAAGTAAGCCGCAGGGGTAGGAATGTGAATAGTAACGAGCAAGTAAAAATAATTAAGGAAAGGGTAATATGAAAACTACATACAGACATGGCGATTTAATGATGACGTCTTTAAATAAGGACGCCGGGGGAAATTGGATCGTTGCTAAGCAACCGCTAACTTTAGCGGCAGGCGAGGCAACCGGACATCACCATACGCTCTATCCGGTTGCGGCAGGCGTAATTGTTGAAAGCATTTTAGATGATAAAGGGGCTGTCTATCGATTCCGTGTATCTGGCGGCGATGCTGAACTTCGCCATCAGGAGCATCACACTTTGAAAATCGTTCCAGGTGTCTACGAGATCACCCATGAGCGCGAATACGATTATTTTGAAAACGAAATGAAGAAGGTGGTGGACTAATGGAAAAGCTTAAATCGTTAACAGAAAGCCAAGTTGAGCTGATGTGTACAGTTCGTAAGGAATGGATAGATTTACTTAATAATTGCCCAAGACCTAATCGAGACGCGGTCATATCGGGGGTGCATTGGTTATACGAGTTTTGTGGGCTTAAAAAGCCATTGGTAATTATCGTCAAATCTCCGTTTGAGGCTCAAATGGCGGCTAATATGCTGTCACACACCGGCATTCAGGCGATTGGCAAGCAGGTCCACGATCAGACCGGCGCTCAGCTCCGCGATCAGGTCCGCGAGCTGATCAGCAATCAGGTACACGCTCAGGTCAACGTTCAGGTCTTCAATCAGGTCGGCGCTCAGATCCGCGAGCAGGTCAACGATCAGGTCCGCGAGCAGCTCCAAGCGCAGCTCCAAGCTCAGGTCCACGATCAGGTACACGAGCGGGTCAGCGATCGGGTCGAGGAGCAGGTCAACGTTCAGGTCCGCGATCAGGTCCGCGCTCAGGTCAACGAGCAGGTCAGCGCTCAGGTCCGCGATCAGGTCAGCAGGCAGGTCGGTGCTCAGGTCAACGAGCAGGTCAACGAGCAGGTCTACGAGCAGGTCCGCGATCAGGTCAGCAGGCAGGTTGGCGCTCAGGTCAACGAGCAGGTTAACTTTGAGGTCAGCAGGCAGGTTAACGAGCAGGTCAGCGATCAGGTCTACGAGCAGGTCAGCAGGCAGGTTAACG
>Ga0209702_10002650_pt1 | contig 30469 bp, 30 predicted proteins | sample FRY01_FD_187210 | JGI IMG/M metagenome (GOLD analysis project Ga0209702, IMG submission 187210) | Freshwater microbial communities from Lake Fryxell liftoff mats and glacier meltwater in Antarctica - FRY-01 (SPAdes) (version 2) | ecosystem: Environmental > Aquatic > Freshwater > Ice > Glacier... | reverse complement strand
TCTTTCGCCTACGGTTGCTCTCCACCCTTTCTGTTGAAAACGCAGTTACCTTCGACTATGGGGCGGTAACGAATGCCCCAATCGGGACTCTCACCCGACTGTTCAATCGCCTTCACAGGCGCACGAACGCGATCCGCCGGTTTCGCGAGGCCGCAGCGGAAATCATGTCATAGGTCCGCACAAGAATTGCTTCGTTTTCTATCAGACGGGGTAATAGTCTGTCGGGATGACGCCCCGGGATGACCTGATGGAACGAGGCAATGATTTTCGCATGTCGTTCCAGTTGCTCGGCATTCAGCAGTTCGGCCCGGACCGGCGATTCTTCCGCAAACTGATCCTCCGTCACATTATTGCAGGACCTTTTGCGCCACGGAAAAAGACGAAGAAAGCGGTCACGAAATTCCTGCATTGGCATACTGTTACTCCTCTTAGACATTCCACGACAACGGTGGCTGTCGGGCCGGACATTGTTCTGGTCGTCCGGAAAACCCAGACGAACGAATCTGGCAGTCTGCTCCTTATGAGCCGTCCGGCTGACTGCGGTTTGACAGGTCTGACTACTGCACCTCTGGCACATCCGTCAGCGAGAAGACGACAACCTCTTCTCCGGTGATTGTGCTGATGTCATGGTGCATGCTGCCGACTTTGACCCCACACGCTTCATACACCAGCGACTCCAGCATAGGACGTGCCACCTCCAGCAGCTGCTTTCTTGATTGTTTGATAAGGTGCCTGCCTTTCTCTGGAGAAACGGATCTGGCAAGCTGACGTTCGGCCAGCGTCAGAACGCCAAAGATTCGCACCACGACCAGGTCACGAATCAAATGAGCGCGGATCCGATCCGAACGCCAGCCAAGAAATTCATCCTGAAAACAAACGATTCCATCACAGATCGCCGCTTCGATCTCGGCCTGCGTCAGGGCTCGCGAAGGTCGTTCACTGCGAATTCGCCGAGCTTCCCCAATGGACAGCCGGTTCTCTGTCCCGGCTTGCGCTGCGATTCTCAGGCGAACCGGCGGCTGACTTTCGTCGTGGTTGTGGGGGCCGAGATTCGCAAGGACGACTCGCACGGCGGCCAGAGTCACCGGCTTGTACAGCACCAGGTCGCAGCCAGCGTCCATGGCCTGCTGCTTGTGCTGGTCACTTTTCTGACCGGTGATCGCCACAATTTTTAAATGGGCGAGGCTGTCCGTCTGACGCAGTCTGGAGATCAGGGTGTACCCGTCCATGCCCGGCATCATCAGATCAGCGAGCACCAGATCGGGGCGAAAGGCTGCGGCGACGTCCAGAGCCTGAAGGCCACCGTAAGTCACATGCACATGGTGATCCAGTTCTTCCAGCAGCAGGCCGAGGGAGTCCGCGCCGTCTCGGTTATCGTCGACAATCAGAACTCGAAGTGACTTTTCACCGCCTTGCATCAGATCAACAGCTTTCAAGATCAGGGCATCAACCGCACTTCGGCTGCGGCGTTGAAAAAAAAAGGCCGGCGCGGAGAGTCCCTGAAAAGGTTTCACCGCGTCGGCCTACTCTTCAGCCAGCCCCCCTTTAAAGGGTTGCCTGCCAGCGAGTCGTCCAATTTACTTGTTTGGATGCTGCTGTCTTCCATGGTGAGACACCAACACGCGGCCATTCTACTCGTCGAGACTCCAAAAAGCATCTTTTAGCCCTCAGCATTTTTCCGCTGGATAAGCCGTGAACTCAAGTAATCGTGTTTTTCCATAAAACTCATTGCTGCAACTGTTTCACTTTCACTGGCTTTCATATCCCCCTGAGTGAACAACCAGTCGTCGAAAATAGAGACGTCTACTACCTGCAGGATGCTGTTTGGCGATCCGTCTGTCCCGACCTGAGCCGGCGGACCATCCGCAAACTTACAACGCGTGGCATGACGCCGGAAACGACGGCCAGCAAAAGACGAATTGACAGAAAAAGCGGATTCCCATTACAACGCGACTCGTCGGAATTCGCAAAAGGACTTGCGCGACCGACGGAAACTCGCAACGGAGCAGAACAGCTTCAGAAGTTTCGGATATTCTTCTTCGATGGAGCGACAAAATGCGTCTGACTGCAATCGCACTCCTGGCAGCTGTAGCCCTTCCAGGCTGCGGTTCCGACTCAAAAAATGCGGGATCCAAATCTGCTGGGATTGAATTGTCGATCCCAAACAGCAGCGGAACCGGCGACTCTGTGCCGACCAAATCACCCCCGGTCAGTCAGTTCTCAGAAGCCGTTCAGTCGCTTATTCAAAAAGCCAATGCCGCGGTTGTCGCGGGGCGAAACAGTGTTGCGATAGAATCACTCAGTCAGGCCATTGGGATTACTCCCGAAGACGCAGTTTTGTTTCGCATGCGTGCCGACGTTTATACTCTGCAGGGCGAAAACGCCAATGCGCGAGCCGACTTCAGCACCGCGGTCCGGCTGGCACCGAGCAATCCTGATCTGCTCAATTTTCGTGGCTATTTTCTGATGTCTCAGGGCCTGATGGAGGAGTCTCTTAAAGACTTCGACAACGCCATTGAACTTCATCCAAAATACTCCGCCGCTTTAAATAATCGCGGCCTGCTGTCGCTGACAGCCAAGGACTATAAGGCTGCTGAAGCCGACTTTACTCAGGCGATTGAATCTGATCGTAAGTTCTCCGACGCGTGGAACAACCGCGCGTTTGCTCGCATGAAGCAGGAACAGTACGAGCCCGCGATGGCGGATATTAAAGTGGCTCTGCAGCTGAAAGATGATTATGTCACCGCGTGGAACAACTGCGGTCTGATCGCCATGCAGCTTGAAAAATTCGAAGAAGCCGAAAAAGCATTCGCACGAGCTGTCGAGCTTGATCCTGTTGACGCACGATGGGTCAATCATCATCGCGCCGCCCTGCTGAAACAGAATCGGTTCGCGGAGGCTCAGAAGGATGCTCAGAAGATTGAATGGCTGAATCAGCTGACGGCACTTAGTCAGAACGCCAATCGAAATGTGCGTGATCCCCGGTCGTGGATTGGCCGCGGCGAACACCTGATGAACGGCCAGCAGTATGGAGCCGCCATTCAGGATTTCACGCGAGCACTCGTCGTGAATCCAGGCAACCCGGAAGCCCTGTTCGACCGAGCTGTGGCCTGGGCCAGAACAGGCGATCTCCAGAAGGCCATGGTCGACTGTGACGAGTCACTCGTGGCACAGCCAACAAAAGAAGCGTACTCACTTCGCGGCGAAATCTGGCTTCGTCTGGACAACCCTGATCAGGCCGTCAACGATTTTGAACTGGCCGGCCGATTCGATGGACAGGTCGCAGAAGCTTACGAAAAGCGAGCGGCCAAATTACGTGAATCCGGGGCCGTGGCGGAAGCAGATGCGGATGTGGCGAAAGCCGCGGAATTGCGTGAGGCCATGGTCACAAAGCCCTCAGATCCAAACGCACCGACGAGCTCCGCGGAAGGGTTTAATCCTGAAACTTCAGTTCAGTAATCCAACCAGATGCCGGCTCCGACGAGATTCTCCCAACGATCGAAGAATTCATACTGCTGCGATGGACCATTGTAGCAGTTGAGCCCGAGTCGTAACCGGCGTTTTGTTTCGACACCCTGCCAGCCCCAGCCGGAGACCATGTTAACGGCGGTGCTGGTACCGAATTCTTGACGCCAGTGTCCATTCACCGCGAAGAATGGGGCTCCCGAAACGGGCGTTTGAGCAATTGGCGTGTATTCGGTTCCAAGCTGCAATTCAAATGGCTTAGCACCGCCTTCTGTGCCCGGAGCCACGCCAAGTTCCGTGTAGATACGAGTCACGTCGGTGAGTTCGCAGGAGACTCCGGCTAGCAGTGAATCTCTCACGTAGTTGATTCGCTCAAAGCCAGGATTGGCCAGCAGGTATTCGTCGCCCACGTGAGAACTGATGTGGTAGTAGCCAGCTCGATACGATGTTCGACCGGATCGCCACGTGCCGTAAAGACCGACGCGATAATCTGAGCCCTCCAGCATGGAACTGGGTTCTTCCGGAAGAACTCGGGCAAACACCGCGGTCTCAAGATCAAGCTGAAATGCGTCCGCCTGCGGATTTGCCGAACTCCCCTTGCGCAGAATTCCGACGCGTCCGCCCAGTACCGCATCCCAGACCTGGCGCTTGTTCTTCGTATCGTACATGGAGAGGAACTGCATGCGCGGTTCCTTCTCCCCGGCCAGGTAGGTTTTGTAGAGCAGACCTTTGGGCAGAATCTGCCAGCAAATATCCTGCTGCTGTGGAAAAGGAGGGCATTCGGAGAAAACGTTCTCCGGTGTCAGCGGCCGATTTGTGAATTCAGAAGTGGACTGGCGGGCGGCAAGGTCCGACGCTGAGAATGAAAGCGGATCCGCGGGTTCGTGAAGTCCTTCTTCGTCGTCCGGAGTTGTCGAGGCACGCACTCCTGAGATGTGTGATGTGTGATTCCGATCGGGTTCGTCCGAAAATTCGGAAAGATCAAAGTCAGCTTTGTCATCGCCGATGCGCTCACGATCATCGCCTCCGTTTGAAGCCGCAGCGGTTCGCGGCTTCGCGGCTTCTCGCAGTGGATCCAGCCAGCTGCGCGAAACGGAATGGGCTGTTTGCAGAGTGAATGGGGCACCGGGAGACTCTGCCATCGCAGGGTTCAGCGTGAGGCCCATGCCGATGAAGCTCAGACCTGTGATGCTGAGAAACATGGATAGTCGGCAGATCATCCGGAGGTGACGTGAGAAACGCCGACCGATTCCAGACCGTGACCGGTCATGGAGGAATGATTGTGCCTGTGATTTCTGCAAATGAGCCACGAAGAGCGTCCCTGATCCCGTGTCCAGACAGAAGCGAATCGGTGAAACAGCCTGAAAGGCCTGTGACGAAGATTTCGGCCGCGTCCGTGCCCAGCTGTGAGGAAGGCCGCACCTGTTTTGCCTTTTCCGCCTGTGTCAGGCCGATCAGTAAAACTGTGCCGATTCTGACGTTGTTGGAGCGAAAACTCACATGCTCACCTATCACGGCACTCAGCAGAGAACAACCGATAGGAGCTCGATCAACGAGCCCGCGTTTCGCCCGATCGATTGAATCCACCTCGCGCGAGGCACAGGCAGAATCTGCCGGGCCGGCCGCACAAAACTGCAGTTTTGACCGTGTTCTTTCCGCTCCTCGACACACTGCATCTTGTGGTTCCACAAATCCGCAGACCCCGTCCGAATTTGCGATGCAAAATTCACGACTCGCCATGGTATGGACGATCGAAGATTAAAGACGAACAACGCTTCGAACTTGTTCGAAGTCCAAACTTGAGCTCATAGTGAGTATTGTCGTGCAGGACATTACCCCTTTTCTGCCGGAAGACACGATCGCCTACCTGCGTCTTGCAGATGAAGACCGTCGATTCCCGTTCCGCCCGATTTCATCCCAGCTATTTCTGATCGGACAAGGGCCGGGTTGTGACCTGCGTCTTGGATCCGCAGAAATGGCCGCTATCCATACGGCCATTCAGTTGGGAAAGGACTCGGCTGAGATCGTTCAGATTGCCGCAGAGCCGCCGCTGCTCCTGAATGGAGAAGCCGTGCAAAAGGCAACGTTGCACCACGGCGACCTGATTGAAATTGGTGACGTCAGTCTTGCGTTCTTCCTGTGTGAAGAAGCCGCGGCCGTCGTTTCAGAAGGCCCGGTTGAGCCCGCGTCATTGAGTCCCCGACAAATTGTTGAAGGAATCGAGTCCCAGCTGAGATTCATCAGTTCCGAGGACAATTCCAGAGAGCGCCTTGGTGACCTGCTTAAGGCCGCCCAGCAGGCGGTGGAAGCCTGTCAGTTTGCCCAGACTATTCGATTCGCCGATTACGCGCCTGTAGCAGCATCAACCGAAACCATGGATCGATCCCCCGAGAATCAGGATCTGATTCAGGTGCGTCTCGCCACGGTGGAAACGCGTCTGGGAGAAATCTGTAACGTGCTTGAACAGATTGTGCAGCAGCAGCAGCTTATTGCAGCCGCCCTGCAGTGTGTGGTTGAGCGGATTGATGATCTGCGGGCCAGTCATCAGCTGGGACCGCTGCGAGCCAGCGCGTAAAACTCCAGTTAGACGCTTCAAAATTCACGTACACTCGCCGTCGAATTTCGACCCAAGCTACTTCTGCGCTGTCTGCAGAGACAAGTCAAGCATGTAAAGTTGGGAATCCATTGGTGTGAATTTCGCGGAAAAGCGCTTGGGACAGTCGATTGACAGACAGCCCGTTGCCGCTTTAAAAAGATTCTTGGCGCGGGCCGGTCATCGTGGGGGATTGATTTTTTTGATCCGCTCACGAAGAATATTGTGCTCCGTGGTGGCGGACGTAACTTTTCAGGGATTTCCGGAGGTTTTAATGCTGACTGTGAAAAATTCGGTTCATCTGTTGGTCGCTGGTACTTTAGCTGCGGCTATGTTCGTGGTGACTGGTTCAGAAGCTTTGGCTCGCCCAAAGTACCTGAATGTGGCCAACGCGACTTATCCAGACCTTGTGAAAAAGCATGGCACGGACGGCAAGCTGACTTGTGCTCTGTGTCATCCAGAGAAGGACAAGAAGATCCGCAACAACTTCGCTGCGGCAGTGGGCGGAAAGCTGGAAAAGAAGAACGAAACTGACGAAGCGAAGATCAAAGAAGCCCTGACCAAGGCTGAAGGCGAAAAGAGCGCTACCGAAGGCAAAACCTTTGGCGATTTGATCACGGCTGGCGAACTACCGGGCACCAACGAAGCTGCTAAGTAGAGTTCGTTGCTGCTGTTGAACGCTGAGAGCGGGATTTTCGGACGGAAATCTCGCTCTTTTTCGTTATTCTCCCCTGGAAGCGGCCCGGGAAGGGGAAAACTGAATTGAAGACGGGTGTCGAACCGATTATCCTGCTTCGCCGGTGAATTGTGTTTCCGAAACCTGCACAGAGGCCGGGAAGTGTGACGGTGAGGAATCCGTCGTTTTCGTAATTTCAAAAGAAACGCCTTATTGCCATGAGTACGCTGAAGAAAAATAAGAGAATCAAACGCGCCGCGGTGCTTGAACTGTACGGAGATCTGAAGCCGGGCCGTGGTAACCAGAAGGTTGAACGCGGCAAAGCGAAGTACCTCGGCGGTAACGGTCGTAAGACCACCGGGATTACGAAGCGAGTGTATCGCCGTAACCTGAAGCGTGTGCAGATCGTTGAAAACGGTGTTGTTGTCCGTCGACGTGTGCCGGTGAGCCTGATTCGGTCCGGCGCAATCGTGAAGCCAGTCGCTAAAGATCCGTTTGCATTGCCCGACCACAACTAAGCTTGTTGGTCTGTTTTGAATATCAAAAGCCCACGAGTTCGCTCGTGGGCTTTTTCGTTCGAGCGTGACGAAGGAGACGATGACCGCCAAGCAGCTCGTATCAACCTACGCGAGCTTGCCTCAGGTAGAATTCGCGTTGCGTAGTATGCAGTCGATCTTAAAGTACGTCCGATCTATCACTTCAACGATGATCGCATTCGAGCTCACGTGTTTTTGTGCATGCTTGCGAACAATGTCGAATGGCACATGCGTGACCGTCTGCGTGAGCTTGTTTTTGAGCTGCAGAAAGTTCGCGTCAGGGTCCCGCAAAATACAGTCACTTCACCCAAAATGACTGCCTCCAGTTGTGTTCAAGTTCGGGTTAGAGCGACACACGGCGTTCCCTGGGATGAAGGCATTCCTGCTCGGCCTTGCGCATCACCAGCGACATTTTGCCCACGGCGTCCAGCATGGTCCGGACCTGCCCGTGAATCGCCACCAGAAATTCGTCTTCAACCTTCTGGCTGATCGGATCGTGCCAGTGCTCTTTCGTCGCCATCCATGAGGCTTCGAGCTGTTTCAGTGCGTCTTCCAGCCTGGCGGCGGCGCTGAGAAAGTCGACTCGTTTCATCCTCGTTCCTCTTGCGATAAATTTTCAGACGTTTTCGACGCTGCGTTGTGGTTCGAAATTGTTCGCTGATCTTTTCCCGGTAACTTCCTGCAGTAACGGCATCGCAACGCAGGCTCGACCGGAAAATCATCCGCAAAATAATAAACCCAGCAAAACGCCCGCACGCAATTCGATGGATCTGCCCGCACCCCGATCCGCATGCCTCAGGATTTTAACGGCGTAGTGGCGTGGCGTCACGGATCTCCGTAAAATGAAGCGACTTCCCACGAGATCCGACGACCGACCAGGAACGACGGCCATGCACTTTGAGTTTGATCCGACCTCACCAAAATCAATTGTTCGACGTGACTTTCTGCGCCAAATGACAGCGGCCTCAACGGCAGCTCTGGCGGCGTCTGCACCGCGAGATCTGCGCGGTGCGGAAAAGTTGCACGTGTTGCATCCGACGGCGACAGCCGATTCGTGCATCCTGATCTGGATGGGCGGCGGCATGGCGGCTCCGGATACTTTCGACCCGAAGCGCTACGAACCCTTCCGAGTCGGCCTGCCCGTCAAGGACATGCTCAGCACCTTTCCGGCGATTGATACCGAAGTCAGCGGATTGAAAATCTGCGAGGGACTTGAGCACATCGCGCAGGTCATGGATCGAGCGACTCTGATTCGGTCGGCCGTGCAGCCCGATCTTGGCAGCATTCTTCATTCGCGTCATCAGTATCACTGGCACACCGGTTACGTCCCGCCGCAGACTGTGGCGTGTCCGCATCTGGGTTCCTGGATCGCCAAAGTGCTGCCGCCCTTGAACCCCGTGATGCCGACGTTTGTCAACATTGGCCAGCGGTTGGAGGGTGTTGGTGAAAGCGAAGAACTGAAAGCATTCACGACGGCCGGGTTCTTTGGGACGGAATTCGGACCGATGAATTTGCCGTTCCCTGAGGAGGCCGCGCAGTCCGTTCGTCCGCCAGGTTCGATGACAGGAGATCGCTTTGCCAACCGGAATAAACTGTTTCGCCGGCTGGTCGATCAGAGTCCCCAGCGAGAATTCATGAGCGACTATCAGCAGGAATCCATGTTGCGGTCGCTCGATAACGCCTATCGACTGCTCAGCTCGGAAGATCGTGAGGCGTTCGATATCAGTCTTGAGCCAGAAGAAAGCCGGAAGGTCTACGAAAGCAGTCGCTTCGGCCGCGGCTGTTTGCTGGCTCGTCGGCTGGTCGAAAAGGGGGCTCGCTTTGTCGAAGTCACAACCGAATACGTTCCGTTTCTGCACTGGGACACTCATGCCAACGGACACGAGACGCTGGTGCGGATGCATTCAGAAATGGATCAGCCGATCGCACAACTGATCCGCGATCTGGAACTCCGTGGTATGCTGGATCGGACTCTGGTAGTCATAGCTTCCGAGTTCAGTCGTGATGCGTTGATTGAAGGCGTGCCGGGCTCCAACGCAGCCGATCAGGCCACGGAAAAAGTTGAGGCCGTTGCCGAAATGAAGCACTACGGTCTGCATCGACATTTCACAGGTGGCACCAGCGTCGTGATGTTCGGTGGTGGCATGAAGAAGGGCTTTGTCTACGGAAAGACGGCCGACGAACGACCGCTGATAGCGGTCGAAAATCCTGTGTCGATTGCCGATCTGCATGCGACGATCATGACGGCGATGGGCATCAGCCCTCAAACAGGTTTTGACATCGAAGGCCGACCGTTCTATGTGACTCAGGACGGAAAAGGTCAGGCCGTGAAAGAGCTGTTTGCTTAATTGCTGGCAACTCGGTGAACCCGTTCCATCAGCGTTGTGTACCACAGTTGAGCCGCGCTGCGTTGGCCGATGGCGCTGAAGTGACGTCGTGATTTTGCATCGCCGCGATTTTCCCCGGTGAGCGTGTCTGTGTCTGGTCCTGCTCCAAAACCCGGCAGCTTCGACAGTTGTTCGATCGCATTGCGAATGCGTCCTTCGCCTTCCGGGTCGTTGTAAACGGTCGGATGGTGGGTCGACTTTGCAGCCAGCCAGACAGGTTCAAATCCCCACGCTTCAACGGCTGCCCTGCGAATCTTTTGCAGATTGGCGATGTAAGTTTCGCTCGTCGTTTTAGCGATGACATCCGATTCGCCCTGCTGCCATAAGACAGATCGAAATGTTCCCAGCGAAGTTCCGCCTTTGATCAAGTCTGCGTGCAGCTTGCCGTCAGGCAGCCATTGAGCCGACGCGGTGGCTCCCACGGCCACGTTGGCGAATGCGACTGGTACGTCCAGTTCTCGAACCAGCAGATCGCCGAGTGCCGGCCAGATTGATCCCCCATCGCTGCCGTCCGGGGCGGGCTGAGGATCATTCGCCACGGCCCACGAATCAGCGAACACGTTGTACGCTACCACTCGCTGCTGAGCATCCTCGACCTTCAGCCGCTCATCGTTCGTATTCGTCGCGTAAGACTGACCGGCGACAAGAAAGACTTCTCCGACTCCAAACGGGACGGTGGAAGCCGTGACAGGTTCCTGCGACTTCGGCTCGATGACGCGAAATTCCAGTGAGTACCATCCGCCTGCGGGAACGTTGATGGTCGCCTGAAAATTTTCCGCCTGCCGCTTCAGGGCGACGGATTTCCATTGGTCATCCAGTGGAAATTTATCCTTCACCAGGATCAGTCGATAAGCCAGTTCGCTTTCTTCTGCCAGCGTCGGCGGCAACTGCAGAGCGATTTTCACATCCGCAGAACCGCGCTCCGTCACCTGACCCGGGTCAGCTTTCGGTGTCACAGAATCGAACCCGGTTCTCTGGAACACTTGCCAGGGTTGCGGACTGAGAACCAAGATTTTGAATTCCTCAGCCGCAAGTGCTGCGTCTGTGCAACACGCCAACACAGCGACAATAGTGATGAATTTCTGAATGTTCAATTCAGTTCTCTTCAGCGTAAGCATAAGTATCACTCCTGCCCTTGCCTGGCTTACGACGACACCCGGTCGTTGGCGTTTTAAGCTTTTATGACTGGCACCTTTTTGCTTCCACTGGCGGGAAAAGCGGCCAAGGTGAACCGCTGTCACGTCAACATTCTTGTGGCTATGGCGCCGGATTGCAAACTGAGATCGCACTTTGGTCGACAGAGAACACATTGGCCGGATAAAGTCCTCGATCGCATCGAAATCATCATCGCCTGCAATGTCGCGAGCGAATACTTTCTGCAAGGGCCAGCTTCATGACGTTGAAAGTTCATCCGTCCGGCGATTATTCGTTCGTACCCGGGATCGCGCCTTATTCTTGCGGAGTCATCTCCAACCCGGGGTTTGAGATTGTGCATGTCACATTGCGGAATATGGTTTCATGGCGAGAAGGTTTTGAACTGATTGCTGCATTCCTGAGTCAATGCGGGCGGCCCAAAGCGGCTTTGTGTGCGATGTCATTGCGTTGTCCGGTGCCGTTTACATTTCAGGGATTTGCCGACTTCAACGGTGAATACGCTGCAGTGCTGAAGGAGTGGGGTGTCTTTGTCGATGGTGTCAATCCCGTGGCTCGCACGCACATCGCACCTGAACTTGTGCCACCGAAAGTGCCATCTCTGTTTGGCTTCGCGTACACTCGACCGTGTGACGTCGACATGCCGAAGACGTTCGTCGTGGCCGGAGCCGGAGAACTTCCCGAAGGCGTGTTGAACCGCGAAGGCATCGTGCGACTGGGCGATGCTTCTCCCGCTGGTATTGCAGGAAAAACGGCCTTCGTCATGGACCTGATGGAAGAGCGACTACGGCGGTTGGGAACCTCATGGAATTCGGTGACTCGGACGAATGTGTACACCATTCATCCGGCCGATGAGCCGATCCGCAGCATCGTCAATGCACGCATGCTGGCGTCCGGAATCCACGGCGTCACCTGGCATTATTCTCGCCCGCCGATTCAGGAGATCGAATACGAAATGGACCTTCGCGGGGTCATAAATGAGCAGTTACTATGAAGGACTCAGTAGTCCTTGATTTTCCATAACTGCGGCGATACAGGGCGTCTCAATTAGCGTGATTGAAACCCCGTTTCCTCTCGACAAATTGTCACAGAACTTGAACGTCGTGGGCTGCGGGCGATCGAGCGCGCCTGAAAATCGGTAAGGCCGCTACGCCTGCGGATGTCGTCGGACCCTCATTGAAAGCGCGGGGCCGCAAGCCTACGATCCCTCCGAGATTTCTGGCTGAACTCATGAAGCTCGCCATTGCCGCAACGACCGCATTATTCCTGAAGCATCGCAAACTTGCGGGCCTGCTGAGGTTGCTTAGCCAAAGGTGACGGGATCGCCGATGTGACTGATGCCATGCAGCGAGCGATTGATGACTGCACTGGTCGACGGATGTTGGTGTACCTGCCGAAGGGGACGTATCTGATCAGTCGAACTCTGCAGTGGAAGAAGCGAGTGGGCGAATGTGGATAATTTCGGCGCTGACCCAACCGTCTCCATGGATTCTGCAGCCGCCTTACAGAAGGCGATTGATTTGGGAGCGAAAACGGTTTTCCTTCCAGGCAGCTACCGCCTTACTCAGACGGTGATCCTTCGTGGAGCCGTCTGCAGGATCATTGGACTTGGTGGCTGGCTGGATTACAACAGCAAAGCCAGTCCGGATCTGCGAATCGAAGACGCCAAATCGCCCATCGCGATTGAGCATTTTGCCAGCATCAACGGCGGTATGGAGATGGCATGAAGATGCCCTACCGAAGCGCCGAATCCAGGTAGCACTGCTCGATGCGGAATCGTTAACGGCAGGCAATTATCCTTGCGCAGCACTGGTGCAAAAACCGAGAGAAGTTCCCATGCCATCGGCGACATTCGACCAACACGAGCATTGCCCTTGACCCAGTTGGGCTACTGGCCCGATACCAAAGAGACACATCAGGGGTCAGGTCCGATACTGCTCGGCACGGCGATCGCACTCCGAGGCAGGGTGCGGATCGGAGTTTGTTAGGCGCCGTGACCGAATGCAGCGCGAAGAACGAGGGCGTAAAGGTGGCGTCCGGCGCAGCGTTATGGGCTGCGGACAAGATGCCGGACACACCCCACGAATTATGACTTCTGTTGTTTAAGTTTTTCGATGTGATCCATCAGTTCTTCTTCGCTCGCAAAGCCCCTGAAGTGAAAACAGATCACTTCGAATGCTGTCCACGCTACTAGAAAACCTGCAAATCGTGAGTGTTTCCTCACTCACTCACTCACTCACTCACAGGAGAACACTTCATGCTCGTCATGGCGGAGGTAACTTGGCAAACAAAACACCCGCAGCCGGCAACACAAAAGCTGGCCGGAGGACGCGCAGCAATGGGCACAGTAAACATCGGCGACCGACTAAAAATCCGGTTCTTCGGACTCGCAGAATCTCCCCAGAACAACGGCTTTACAGGAGCAGAAATCGGTGCTACATTTCCTGCATCAGTAATTCGAAAAGCTGATAAATTTACTCCGTGGTGTAATGGTAGCACGTCAGTTTCTGGCACTGACAGTCGGGGTTCGAGTCCCTGCGGGGTAACTATTGATAGCGAAGTCATCCGAAGAGCCCCGCAAAACACTGTGTTTTGCGGGGTTTTCTTGTTTGATGGGTTCATCAGTTTTCACCATTTCGCATGTCGTGTGCCCCTGCCTGTTCCCCTGCGCCCCGCCTGAATCCGACTGAACAGCCTTTTCGAAGTGGGCGTCCGTCGTCTGCAGATAATGCTTTCGGGCGACTTTCTCAGAATGCCCGATCCACGAAACAACAACGTGAGATGGATAAATTTCCATCAACTCAGTTTCTCGAGTCGATCGCAGATTCTGAAAAGGCTTTGGCCAATGCTTCAACCCGGCCCGCTTCACGATCTTGTTGAACGTGGTCCGCAGGTTCTGACTTGCGGAGCTATAACCGACACCGTCAAACGGGTTTTCATCGATCAGCTTTGCCTTGATCGCAGCTTTGAAGAACTGGCGAGCGCGTCCGCAGCGTCTCCGCGACGTGTTCTCTGCCTGTTTCTCGTGAACTTTGGTTTGTGTATTTGTAATTCGGGAGGGCGAAGCTCCTGCTGAGCCGCGAGAAACTTTGGACATCGAATGGCATCGACTCGTCCCGCGCTGAACGTGCCGTCGCCGTTGTTGAAGTTCAACGCCTTTTCAAAGACGTAGTTGTTTTGCGATTCGTCGGCTTGGGTGGGTTCAGGTTCTGGCCGTTCCAGCACCTGGCAGAGTTCTTTCAGGAACGATTGGCTATTCGCCATTTCCGCCCCGCCGCTTCGCCGCCAACGGGTGATGAATTCTTCGTGGTTTATGTTGGCTTTCGGGGCTTTGCGGTTGTCTTGCGGTTGTTTGCGGGATTGTCTGAATCCAAATGGTTTTTAAGGGCCATCGGCTTTCTTTCGCAACGTCTCATTCAATTTCGAAAGGAGCCTGTTTGTCTCACGCGAAACTTCCATCTGTTCTTTCGTGATTTGAATCAATTCGATATTGATGGAAATTATAGCCGAAGTCTGAGCAGCCGCTGCCCGCAATCTTCGCACCAGCCAGATGACCGTAGGGATGAGTAGCAAAAATAGGACTAGCGGGGGGACAATGTCAACCCATAGCGATGAGCGACGGTCCGGAAGAATGTACGTTTCAGCAAGAATCAGCCAATTCATAAATGTCGCCCTTCGTCAATCAGTATCAAGTCAAGTCCGCCCAGCGATTTGGCTTCAACGGGCATTCTGCAACGGCTTTCATTTCAATTCGACTAGCGGCAACGGCATTCGGCAACGGCAATGAAAGCCCGAATTTTTTTGTTAAATCACTTCTGCGGAATCAGGGTGACTCGCAGATTCAGCGCGGCGGCGATGCGTTCTACGGTTTCGAGTGTCACGCCGGGTTCACTCTGATTCCAGAGTCTCGACAGATTGCTGCGACCAATTCCGGTTTTGGCTTCAAGATCAGCAAGGGAAAGTTGCTGGCGTTCCTTTTCGTCCAGCAATGTTTTCAACACAGCAGCGGTAGCGGCAACCGCTTCGCGTTTTTTGGCCAGGACTTTGCGTACAAGTTCGCGATTGGCTTCCATCGCTTCCGGGCGCGATTCTTCTTTGATCGCTTTACGAATTCGCTCTTGCTCCGCTGCCGTCGGTGTTCTGCGACGAATCGCTGGTTTTTCTGCCATAACACTTGCCCTTTGCTTCAATCGACCTGGAATGCCGTTACCGGATAGACCGTGATTCCATCTTCGAGCCACTCAAAGATGATGCAGACATTCCGGCCGTCCTCGGCTTCTCCGAACCTCATCGATCTGCCGCTTGAGCGGCTGACTGTTTCAGATTCGTGGTTCAAAAACACGGACTCAAAATCGTCTGGTGTCAGTCCGTGTTCTGCGATATGCGCAACGTTCCCGTCCGCTTCAAAGGACCACACGAATTCGAACCACGCCATTTCAGAAACTCCGGCTATGCTGACAGGCTAATTCTACCCCTCGACTGATTGTTGTCAATTCTGACAACATTCCTGAATGAAGCGTCAACCCAACGGCGGAAAGAAAGTGTGTCTCAGCTGCCACGCGTCAACCACGGCCCGCAGCTCCGGACTGATCTCAATTGGCCTACCGTATCGGCAGAGTGAGAATATCAATCGCCATTGCAGATCCGGACAAGCCTTCAGGATCTTCTGAGATTCTTCCTCAGTGATAAAACGCTCTTTGTCCGTGCTTCCGTTGGCAGTAACCGACATTCCTTCAAACGGGTTCTCGTCAATCAGTTTGGCTTTGATCGCAGCCGCGAAGAACTGGCGAGCCCGTCCGCAACGTCGCCGCATTGTGTTCTCAGCCTCGTCTTCATGGGCCGTTACGACGTGTCGCTGATCACAACGGCTTCAATGAGATTGTCCTCCAAAAGCTCACGCTGCCGGGTGACCACGCCGACGAACTTTTGAAATTGATTGACCGCGAAGGGGTGAACCAGGCAACGCTAATGCTGACCCACGACATGGTAGCCGCGACGCTGAAGAGTCGCTGGAAACTAATGTGACTCGCAGCGACGATCGAATTAGAACCACCAACGCTGTTTAAGGCTGTGTGAAGACGTCTGCAGCACTTCGTTGCAGCACCAATCCTGCCATGGCAATCTTCGTTGCTGGTTCGATCTGTTTGTTGTGCCTCCCCTCACATCCGCCCGTTAACAGAAGCAGAAGCAGAAGCAGAAGCAGAAGCCGCATTCCGTATCCACAAGCGCGATCTGTCCATTCGCCCGATCTGGCATCAAAAAGAAGAGCGTGTGCTGGCTCACATCTTCGTCTGTTTCGTCGCGTACGTACTTTGGAAAACTCTGGCTCAGCTCTGTGACAAAGCGGGGCTTGGCAGCGAACCTCCTCGCGTGTTGGCGGAACTCTCTGACATCCGCTCACTGGATGTCGTCCTGCCGACTCGCTCCGGCCGAGAGATCCGAACTCGGTGCATTTCAAAACCCACGGACCATCAACAAATCCTGCTGGAAAAAATCCACCTCAGACTGCCCTCAAAAATAATTCAAAAGCAAATGGAGTGAAAACTTTCACCCTGAAACCCCAGAAAACATTGTCTTTTTTGATCAAGCTGGGGAAGTCGGGTTAGCGCCTCGCGGCTCAGGTTGTGACCAAAACGCCTCGCGGCTCAGAAAGCCGTTGCTGGCTTAGCGGTCGTACTTGGGGATATTGGGTTCGGGAACGGCGGCGATGAGCTTGGTGATGATCTCGTCGATATCGAGTCCTTCCGCCTGGGCCTGGAAGTTTGTCGCGATTCGATGGCGGAGCACGGGGATGGCCACTTTTCGCACGTCCGCGATAGCAACGTTGGGACGTCCTTCCATTGCGGCGAAAGCTTTTGCGCCGTTGATCAAATACTGACCAGCACGTGGGCCAGCGCCCCAGTCCACCAGCCGCTTGATAAAGTCGGGTGCGGCCGCATCTTTAGGCCGCGTGGCTCGCACAAGTCGCGTCACGTAACTGATGATCAGCGGACTGGCAATAATCTGGCTGATCTGTTTTTGAAGGTACAAAATCGACTTCGCTGACAGGACCTTGCGCACCTCGGCCCGTTCGCCAGATGTCGTTGCTTCGAGGATTTTTTCTTCTTCCTCAAGGCTTGGGTAATCCACTTTCACGTTAAACATGAAGCGGTCAAGCTGTGCTTCGGGAAGCGGGTACGTCCCTTCCTGTTCGATCGGGTTCTGCGTGGCAATCACGAAAAACGGTTCGGGCAGCTTGTACGTGGTTTGGCCAACCGTGACCTCTTTTTCCTGCATTGCCTGCAGCAAAGCCGACTGCGTTTTGGGAGGCGTTCGATTGATTTCGTCCGCCAGCAGAATATTGGTGAAGACCGGGCCTTCCACGAAACGGAATTCGCGTCGCCCGGATTCGCTTTCTTCGAGCACATTGGTGCCGGTGATGTCCGACGGCATCAGGTCGGGCGTAAATTGGATTCGTCGAAATTTCACATCCAGCAATCTGGCGATTGTGCTGACGACCAGAGTTTTGGCCAGTCCGGGAACACCGACCAGCAGGCAGTGACCGCCGGTAAAGACGGCCGCCAGAATCTGATCGATGACAGCGTCCTGGCCAATAATGACCTTATGCAGTTCTTCGACCATGACTTCATGGTGACGGTTAAACTTTTCCAGGAACTCATCAAAGTCGCGTTTCTCAGCCAACGGAACAACCCTCGGTAAGGAATCCTGCGTACTGTCTCCATGGCGGAGAATCCATCGCGCAGGATAACGAACGGCGGCCCAATTTTCTCGTCCGCGGCGATCCATAGCTTGCCAGGAGTTGGAATTGGTGGTTTCTGCTGCGCAAATGTTGGGTGTTCCGACAAAACCAGGCCCGTTTGGGTTTGCGTAATGAACCAGAGTCCTAGAATCGACCGTTGCTCAACCACCGGCAGGCCATGAGCCGTCTGCGGGAATCGAGGCGACCAGAGGATTTGTTTTGACCGTGGCTTACAAATGAAAACACTGCATCTATGTCTGAAATGAACAATATTCTCGCGGGGGGAGCGATATCTCCCGAAGCCCGTGTCGTCGATCAGCCTCGCATTCAGGCGGCAGTTCGCGAAATTTTGCTGGCGGTCGGCGAAGATCCGGATCGTGATGGCCTGCAGGAAACGCCAGCCCGAGTCGGTCGGATGTACGCCGAGATTTTTGGCGGCCTGCATCTGGAACCCGGTCGCCATCTGAAGAAGGTCTTTGAAGAGCAGTACGACGAGATGGTGCTTGTCAGAGACATCACGTTCAACAGTATGTGTGAGCATCATCTGCTGCCGTTCATGGGCAAAGCGCATGTCGGATATATTCCGAGAGGAAAAGTCACCGGTCTGAGCAAGCTGGCTCGCGTGGTCGACGAGATTGCTCGCCGCCCACAGGTCCAGGAACGAATGACTCATATGGTCGCCGACCTGATTGAAGACGAGCTGGCCCCCAAAGGAGTCATCGTTGTCATCGAAGCCGAGCACACCTGCATGACAATTCGGGGCGTTAAAAAGCCGGGCGCGCTGACGGTGACAAGCGCTGTTCGAGGACTCTTCAGGAACAATCTTGGCAGCCGCGCGGAAGCAATGGCTTTAATCAACGGAAAGTAGTCGTATTGGGGAGCGTTTCAAAATCGATCCACCTTCGGCCGCTGCGCAAGTGTTGCTTCAGTCACGGCTTAAACGTTTCCGTTTAACGGCAAGCCGCAGGCGCAGGTAAAATTTGAAACCTTCGTCTGCACGATTTGCAGCATCAAACTCTGTTCGAATGCGTGTCAGCACCTGGCTCATGGGCAGTTAAGCTTTCTTATGGTTGCATTTTTTGTCTTGAAGCTGGTCGCCGGCGTTGTCCTGATGTGGCTGTTGATGCCACGGAAGGAAGTCACGGATGGATTCTTTCGAATTCAGATGCTCGTCGCGCTGGGGCTTTGCGTCCTTGCAGTGCTGACTCTTGACGCATCGTCGATTGCAGGCAAAACCTCAGCCAGTGAAAATGAAACTCTCCAGGCTGAGCAGACGATCTCGATCTTAAAAGGCCTGCTGATTGGCGGAGCCGTCACGGCCTATGCGGGACACATCTTTTGGAAACTGGGGCGTCGTGTTCCGGGACGAGTCACAATTTTTCTGCTGGGAGCCCTCTGCATCGCAGCGTTGATTCTGCACTCGGTGAAAATGATCTCCGCGGCTTCCGTGCTGCACCAGGTTGCTTCGGACCTTTCGTCTGCAGGTGTGCTGGGAGCAATGCTCACCGGCATGTTGCTGGGGCACTGGTATCTGACAACGCCCACCATGTCGATTCAGCCGCTGACCTGGTTTGGACGCACGCTGATGATCACCGCGGTGGTGCGGCTGGCGGTCAGTGGCCTGTCGCTTGGGAAGTTCGGCTGGGCCGCGTCTGATACCACCCACGTGCTGTGGCTGAGCATGCGTCTGATGGGTGGAATTGTGGTTCCAATCGTCACCTCGCTGATGGTGGTAAGAATTCTACGATACAGGAATACACAGTCAGCCACGGGAGTTCTGTTCGCCGGGCTGATATTGGTATTCATGGGAGAGATGACCGCGGCTTTACTGGAACGAGATCTCGGGATTCCGTACTGACCAACGGGCTTCAAATTTGGGTTTTCCATTGTCCGCGGATGTGATCGTTCGAATAATCAGAAGCCTCCACCATGGCCACGCATATCATTTTCCACTGCCCTGTCTGCCAGAAGCGGCGACTGACTTCCCCGGAACCAGCAACCGGAGCCGTCAGTTGCGATGAATGTCAATGGAACCGGAATGAAGGGGCAGGCGATTTCACAGACGGAAACCTGACGCGCTGTCGAATCTGTGGATGTGAGGATTTGTCGCGCCAGAAGGATTTTCCGCCTGCGTTGGGGCTGGCACTTGTGGCGACTGCAGCCATTCTCAGTTGTATTGCGTATGCATCTTATCGAGAAGTTCTGGCGCTCGGGATTCTGATGGTGGCGGCCCTGATCGACATGGTACTTTATTCGTTTATGGGCGACATGCTGGTCTGCTACCGCTGCGGCGCACGGCATCGGCGAACAAAGATGGACGAACAGCACCCGAGGTTCGACCTTGAGACTGCCGAACGTTATCGTCAGCAGGAACTCAGGAAACAACAGACCTGAAGCCAATGGCGAAACTTAAACAGACGCGTTGAGCACAACATGAGAAACCAAACGGGAGAGAATATGACCGCCGGAGCGTTGCAGGGCCATGTAAACTCCCCGGTTTTTTCTCACCTATGAGGTTTGGATAAGGCATCCGTGGAAGAACTGCGTCGAAGACTGGTTGAGGATCTCACCGACGCGATCGAAGGCGAATTGCGAGTCGATCGTGCTGCGGCTGCTGCGTTTTCATCCGACGCCAGTTTGTACGAGCACGAACCGCTGGCTGTTGTGTTTCCTCGTCAGACGCGGGATGTGGAAGTTCTTGCGGCGTATTCGGCGGAGAATGGAATTCCGCTGATTCCGCGTGGAGCCGGTTCGGGACTGACTGGCGGGGCAATCGGTGGCGGAATTGTTGTCGATTTTTCACGCTATATGAATCGAGTGCTCTCGATTGACGGAGATCGCGTTCGCGTTCAGCCGGGGGTCGTTCGCGATCAGCTGAACCGAGACCTGCGGGCTCACGGACGCTATTTTGCACCGGACCCGTCGAACAGTCGCATCACGACGATTGGTGGAATGCTGGGCGTAGATGCTGCCGGGTCGCATGCCGTCCGATGTGGCTCCACGCGCGACCATGTCGAAACGATCGAATGTGTGTTGTCAGGTGGTCAACGGCTGGAACTGGGGCGAGAATCCTTGTCAGCGCCGGACCTCGCGTATCCGCGTGTCGTTGAAATCGATGCCGATGGTGCGGCTCTGGTGGATATGGCTTTGCGAGCCAACGGCTTGAAGCTGTCGTCGATGACCGCGGCCACTCGCCGGGCTGACCTGATTCAGCGAGTCGATATTTTGCTGCAGGAATACGAGCCTCTGATTCGTCAGTATCAGCCGCCGTTGTTGCGCAACTGTTCAGGCTACATGCTGCGCGGCATTCGTCAGGAACGGTACCTCGATCTGGCTCGCATGCTGGTCGGTTCTGAAGGAACATTGGGGCTGTTCACGGAAGCGACTCTATTCACAATGCCGCTACCCGAGTATCGGTCGGCAGCATTTCTGATGTTTCCGACGCTCGAACAGGCCGTGCTGGCAATGCAGCTGCTGTTGCCGCTGGAACCTAGCGCGTGCGATCTGCTGGATCGGCGCGTTCTGAGTCTTGGACGCGGCATCGATCTGCGTTTTCGGGAGATGATTCTTCCTGAGGCCGAAGCTGGCTTGATCGTCGAGTTTCCCGGCAGCAGTGAACGCGAGATTCGTGAACGTCTGGCCGATGCCCAGCGAATGCTGAAAGATCGCGGGGTCGATTTTCAGATCACTTGCGAGGCGACAACTTATGAAGAGGTTGAGCTCCTGTGGGCTTTACCTTCGCAGGTCGTTTCGCTGCTGGCCAGTCTGAAAGGCACTTCTCGTCCGTTGCCATTTGTGGAAGACGTCGCTGTTCCGCCGGAGCGCTTGGCCGAGTTTCTTGTGGCGGCTCAGAAGACTTTTCAGAAGCACGAAGTCACGGCGACGCTGTATTCGCATGCGGCTTCCGGACAGCTGCACTTCCGACCGATTCTGCCTGTTCCCTGCCGTGGCGATGACACACAGATTGAGGCGATTGCCAGAGATCTTTATCGCCAGGTTGTGCAGATGGGCGGGACGATCAGCGGTGAGCACGGCGATGGGCTCTCCCGAACGGCGTTTATTCGAACGCAGTACGGACCGTTGTATCGCGCATTTCAGCAGCTGAAGGAAATCTTCGACCCGCTGAAACTGATGAACCCGGAAAAGATTATCAGCAACGACCCACAGCTCACGATCCGGCATCTGCGTCAGACGCAACCACTGGAACAGACTCAGGGCGGTGCCGTGGCAGGCGTGGCGTTACCCATTATGCAACTGGCGTGGACGGCTGAAGAGGCGGCGGATGCGGCCGTGCGATGCAATGGCTGTGGCAGCTGCCGCGTTCAGGTGCCGCCAGCGAGAATGTGTCCGTTCGTTGAGAACGAAGCCGACGAACTGCTTTCGCCGCGAGCCAAGGCCAATCTTCTGCGGCGCAGTCTGTGCTCGACGGATGGCGCCGAACTGCTGCACGGTGAATCGGCGGCGAAGATTATTGATTCCTGTTTCAACTGTAAGCAGTGTCAGCTGGATTGTCCGTCGGAGGTCAATATTCCGCATCTGATTCTGGAAGCACGGGCTCAGCAAGTTCAGGCCCATGGGCTCAGCAAAACCGCCTGGCTGCTTTCGCGAGTTCACCAGTATGCGCGAATGGCGTCGCGATTTCCTTTCCTGACGAATCGGCTGCTCCGCAATTCTGTGTTTCGAAAGCTGCTGCAGCGGTTTGTGGGAATTGCCGCGGAACGCCGCCTGCCGCGATTTGCTCGCACGCCGTTCCTGTCCTCATTGCGAGTCCAGCGGGAAGACAACACGGGAACTCCCGGAAGTCCTCGCCCAACCGTGGTTTACTTCGTCGACTACTTTGCCAATCATCATGATCCGGAACTTGCGGAAGCTTTTGTACGCGTGATGGAACACAATGGTTTTCGCGTGTTTATTCCGAAGGCCCAGACAGTTTCGGGAATGACGATGATCTCCGTCGGCGATGTGGCAGCGGCTCGCGCGGTGGCCGAACTGAATATTCGCGAACTGGCCGAACCCGCTCGGGAAGGTTATCCGATCCTCTGTACGGAACCATCTGCAGCGCTCTGCCTGACGCAGGAATACCCGATGCTGCTTTCCAGCAACGATGCCGACGTGATCGCGCAGCAGACAATGGATGCCGGCGCATTTTTGCTGGATCTGCATCGGCGCGGCAAGCTCAAAAAAGATTTTACTCCGCTTTCCTTGAAGCTGGCATGGCACACGCCGTGCCATACGCGAGCCATGCGGCGCGGCCAACCGCTGCTGGATATATTGCGGTTGATTCCTGGTGTTTCCGTGCAAATGATCGAAAAAGGCTGCACCGGAATGGCCGGGACGTTTGGTCTGGCCGCGGAGAATTTCCAGCAGTCGCTCAAAATTGGAGCCGGTCTCATCGAAGAAATGAAGACGATTGATGCAGTCGCCGGTGTCACGGACTGCAGTAGTTGCAGAATGCAAATGGAACAGGCCAGCAGGATCCCTACAATACACCCGATCAAGCTGCTGGCTCTGTCTTACGGCCTGATGCCTCGCTTGGCCGAGCGATTAAAAGCAAAGCCATCGGGGCTGAGCATGTCGTGATCTAAAGTGATCTCAACGCATCGCCTGTTCTGATCGCCGGTGGTTGCACGGAGTGTTGAGTTAGTCACAACCTGAGCCGCGAGGCGCTAGCCGCGGGTGTTTTCCTTGTGTTTTTAAGACACTCACCCGCAGCTAGCGCTTTGCGGCTCACTAAATCAACACGCCCTGCAGCAGACGGGTTCTGATGTCGCAGGCTGTAAAATTCCAGACAGTGTGAAATTTATGGCGATGTGAAATTTATGGCTGGCTCGTTTCGAATGTGGTTTTACTTCCTCCCAACCGATCGCTTCGTCATCTGATTTGAAATTTGCATGAATCCACTTTGCGTCAAAATCAGGATCCAGCTATTCGCTGCTGCACGAGAAATCGCAGGCAGCGATGCGCTGGAACTGGACGTCCCGCAGAACGCCACCATTCGCGATGTGCGCGACCAGCTGGTTGTTGCGGTTCCCCTGTTGAAGCCTCTGGTGAATTCGCTGCTGTGGGCGGTGAACAATCAATATGCGGGTGACGATCGAGCGGTCAGTGCATCCGATACGATCGCCTGTTTTCCACCTGTCAGCGGAGGTTGATCATGATTGAACTCACTCACCAGCCGATTGATTATCATACGCTGACAGAATCGGTTCGCAACAACGGTGCGGGAGCAGTTGTCCTGTTCCTGGGCACAGTACGGGAGTTCACTCAGGGCGTGCAGACAGCGTGGCTGGATTACGAAGCTTATCCAGAAATGGCTCGGGCTTCGATGGCTCAACTGGAAGCCGATGTACGAGCCGGATTCACCGTGATCGATGTGGCCATTTCTCATCGCTTTGGAACATTGCAGCTGGGCGATATCAGTGTCGCCATTGCCGTCAGCGCGCCTCATCGAGCTCAGGCGTTTGACGCGGGGCGATGGTTGATTGATACTTTAAAAGAACGAGTGCCCATCTGGAAGAAGGAACACTATTCCGATGGTCGCGAAGAATGGCAACATCCGGACCTGCCTGCAGAGTCGCTCGGTAAAGGACACGACCAATGACGCTCAATCTCCCGGTTCGCCGACTGATCGATTCCTTCGGCAGGCTGCATAATAATCTGCGAATCAGCGTCACTGATCGCTGCAATATTCGCTGCTTTTACTGCATGCCGGCGGAGAACGTCGAATTCATGCCGAAGGAGCACCTGCTGTCGTTTGAGGAGATCGAACGAGTCGTCCGAATTGGCACGACACTGGGAATCGATCGAATCCGGCTGACGGGCGGTGAGCCGCTCGTGCGACGCGATCTGCATGTGCTCGTTCGAAAGCTGGCGGCTGTGCCCGGGATTGTTGACATCGGGCTGACGACGAATGGAATTCTGCTGGAAGAACAGGCCCAGGAACTTCGGGATGCTGGTCTGCGACGTCTAAACGTCAGCCTGGATGCGCTCGACCCGGAAATCTTCCGCAAGGTGACTCGCCGAGACGGTTACGAACGCGTGCTCGCCGGCATCGAGGCGGCTCGACGAGTTGGGTTTTCTCCGATTAAACTCAATGCTGTGTCTGTTCGCGGACTGACAGAAGATCAGATTGTGCCGTTCGGGCACTTGGCTCGGGACACAGACACTGTCGTTCGATTCATCGAATTCATGCCTCTGGACGCTGACAGCCAGTGGCAGCGCGACAAGGTCCTGTTCGCCCACGAAATCATCGCAACACTGGAAGCCGCTTTTGGCCCGCTGCGAGCGATCGAGTCCACTGCTGCCTCGGCGAATTCCAGAAAGACATCAGGGTCGCTTTTGCCGTTGGCGGACGCGCCGACGCACGCACCGGCTCAGGACTTTGAATTTGCAGACGGCCGAGGCCGTATTGGTTTGATTGCCAGCGTCAGCCAGCCGTTTTGTGCCAGCTGCAATCGCTTCCGCCTGACCGCCGATGGCCGCCTGCGAAACTGTCTGTTCAGCCATGATGAGACCGATATCAAGCACCTGCTCCGACCTCCTGCTGCAAATGCTGCAAATGCTGATGCTGATCATGAAGATGAGATGATCGCTCAGGCGATGCTCAGCAGCATTGCCGCTAAGAAGGAAGGGCATGAAATCAACACGGCCAGATTCATTCAGCCCGATCGTCCCATGTATTCGATCGGCGGATAAGTATCGTTTGATCAATATTTGTCGCCTTTCGCTCCGCGAAAGTAGCGTTCTTTCGCTGAGCGAAAGGCGATTATCGGACACTTATTGATCGAGGATTCCTAATCCTTTGATGGAAAATCCATTGGCGACAAATCCGTCGGGCGTGAACGCAGAAACCGGAAACGGTTCGGAATTAAAGCGGCGGCTGGCGAAGAACTTCTGTCAGCGGCTAAACTCTGTGTATGAGCAGCCGAAATCTTCAGGGAAAATCCAACCGGTCTTTTGCAGCCAGTCATCAGCGAAGTTGGCTTTGGGGCCGACACGCGGTGCAGGAAACACTGCGAGCTGGCGTGTGGCCGGTGATCGAACTTTTGCTGGACGAAGACCTGCCGCTCGAGACTCTGCTTGAGCTGCAGGATTTTATGTCATCCACCGGCATTAAAATTCAGCGAGTTCCAGCCAGCCGACTGCTGGAACTGTGTCGAGCGGAAGATCATCAGGGCTTTCTGGCTCGGATGGGTGAGCTCCCCTGCCGATCGCTTGAGGATCTGGAGCGATCTTTGCAGAGTCGCGGCGCAGATTCGGAGAATTCCAAACCGCTGCCGCCGCTGTTCGTTGTCTGCGATCGTCTTCAGGATGCTCACAATTTCGGGGCCATCCTGCGTTGTTGCGACGCGATGAAAGTCGACGGCGTGATTATCGGTGAGAAGTCTCAGGTTTCCGTCACCCCGCACGTCGCCCGTGCCTCCGCAGGCGCCGTGAATCACCTGACTCTGTACCGCGTGCCCAGCCTCGCGGACGCAGTGGTGACCATGAAGCGAAACGGACTGCGGATTCTCGCGGCAACCGAGAAAACCGACACTTTGTTGTGGCAGGCCGATTCAAAGGGCTCGCTGGCCGTTGTGATTGGTTCCGAGGCGGTCGGGATTGCTCCTGATCTGCTTTCGGAGTGCGATCTGCAAATTGCCATCCCGATGCTGGGCGGTGTCAGTTCGCTCAACGCCGCCGTCGCAGCGGGCATTGTCCTGTATGAGTGCCGACGTCAGCAGATGAGTTAACGCCGCCCTGACCGGACCGCTCCATGTCCGCAAATACATAGCGATTTTGCATCATCGGCCGGAACGCACCAGCGGCTTGTTGATTTAGAACGCCTGACAAAACTGGGACGGGCTCCCATATCTTGCGGAAAATGCTCAGAAAAATGACTCAGCGAGGGTGCCTGTCCCACTTTTTTAGAGCCTCTTAATCGTTTAACCCGACTCGAAGAGGAGGAACCGACTGCCCGCCTCCTCTTCGAGTCGGGTTAAACGTAAGCGATCTCGACTGAGACTAAATCAACGACCCGCGAACACGCTTCGGCTCAGGAAACCTGGCGTTCGTCAGCTTATCGTGGAGTGCCGCATTTCCTGTGATTGGCCAGTTGCTTTTGAATCCCGGTTTTGCGACATTGGAGTTCCCGCCGAACGTTCTCACCTCAATATTCCTGATCAGACTCAGGCAGGATTCCTGATGCGTCCTTCATTGAGCCCACTTCGCTTTCTGGTTTTGGCATTGTTGAGTGCTGCTGTCGTGCTGTCATGTCCAGCGCTGCTGCTCTTGTGGCCCGTAGAGGCACAGGACAAGGCAGCCGACCGCGACGCGGCGGCCGGTGCTGAAGTCACTAAAGAGCAGGCCGATTTTTTTCGCAACAGCGTCTTGCCTCTGCTGGAAGCTCGCTGCTTTGAATGTCACGGCGATGAACCGGAAGTGGAAGCCGAACTGCGACTGACATCCCGCAAAGCCATGCTGACCGGCGGCGAAAGCGGACCCGTGATGGTCCCCGATGACCCGGATCAGAGTCTGCTGATTCAAGCGGTCCGATACGAAGGATTTCAGATGCCTCCGCGCAGTAAAATGCCGGACGCGGAGATTGAAATTCTGGCGCGGTGGATCAAGGACGGTGCTCCCTGGCCGGCCGACATGGAATCCGCCACTGTCGCAACCGAAAAAACGGCATTCCCATTGGAAGAACGCATTGCCGCTCATTGGGCCTGGAAGAAAATTGAACGGCCGACGGTTCCCACGGTAAAGCAGGCCGACTGGGCGGTCAGCGATCCGGATCGTTTTCTGCTCGCAAAGATGGAAGCCGCTAATATCTCGCCCGCCCCGGATGCGGATCGACGCGCCATTTTGCGGCGTTTGTATTTTGATCTTGCTGGCATGCCGCCCACGCTGGAGCAGCAGGATCGCTTCTTCAACGATCCAGTGTCAACCGCCGTCGCCCTCGAAAAGGTGGTCGACGAACTGCTCGCGTCGCCACAATTTGGCGAACGATGGGCTCGCCACTGGCTGGACCTGATGCGTTATGCAGAGACGCTTGGGCATGAGTTCGATTTTCCGCTGCCGTATGCGTGGCGATACCGCGACTATGTGATTCGGGCTTTCAACAATGATGTGCCGTACAACCAGTTCGTGCGTGAGCACCTTGCTGGCGATCTGATGGAGAATCCGCGTCGCCATCCCGAACTGGGATTTAATGAATCCATCGTCGCGACCGGATTTTGGTACCTGTGCGAAGATAAGCACGCGCCTGTGGATGTGAAAGGCGAAGAAGCGTCGCGCATCGACAATCAGATCGACGTGTTTGGAAAGACCTTTCTGGGACTGACAATCGCCTGTGCACGTTGCCATGACCACAAATTTGACGCCATTACAGCAGACGATTACTACGCACTGTCCGGGTTTCTGCAAAGCTCACGGCGACGAGTTGAGTGGCTGGATTCCCATGAGGAAACCAGCAAACTGATCGATCGTCTGGCCGCAGCAAAACTCCAGACGACAGAATCGCTGAACAAGGGCACTGCCGAATTTTCATCCGACCGGCTTGTCACACTGTTGCAGCGAGCCATGGAACCGGTGGCCGCTGATGCCGCAGCAGCCGAACAAAAACCTGAAACGCAGCAGGTTGAGATTCTTCGGGGTCTGCTTCGTGATGAAAAGAACAAAGCTTTGTCACATCCGTTGTCGTTGTTAGCCGCGCTGGCTCAGGCGCCGCCCGATTCATCTGACGCCGACCAGATCGCTTTGTGGCTGAAGCACGGAAGCGATGCTGCACTGCCCGAAATTTCACCGGAGGCGATCACATCCGGCTGGGCTGAAACAACAGTTGGAACTCCAACAGTCGTGGCGGCCGATTTACGGCATGGGCTGCCTGCCAACTGGCGGGCCTTCGGTGCGGCGTTTGGCAGCGGGCGATCGGGTGAAATTCCTCGTCAGGATCTTACGACGTCGCTCACATCGGCGGCGTTTGTTGCGGACAGCCCGATGTCGGTGAGTTCCGCCAGTCTGTCGCCGAAGCTGCGCGGCCAGTTGCATTCACCTGAGTTCGTTCTGACTCATCCCGAGATTCAGATCCTCGCCGCCGGCAAGGGCACGCGAGTTCGTCTGAGCATTGATGGCTACGTCATGAACGAGTTCAGTGAATTGCTGTTTGGCGGTTGTCGCCAGCCGATCGAAACAGAGGGCGAGTTTCGCTGGATTCGTGTTGCCGGCGATGTTCAGCGTTATATCGGCCATCGATGTCATCTGGAGTTTCTGGATGAAGGCGACGGCTGGTTTGCTGTGCGTGAAATCCGAATGATGGGCCAGTCCAATGAGTCCCCAGTGGCTCGCCAGGAAATCTGCAAGACGAATGCCTCGTTGACCGTGAGCCCTCAGGCAACCCGCGAGCAATTGCTAAAAGAAGCTGCGACGCGACTTGCGTCGGATCCTGCCTGGGCCGCTGTGGTGTTTAAGTCCGGCCTGTCTTCTTCCGAGCAGCGGACGGCGTATGAAACGTCGCTGGAAGCGTTTCGAAAAGAAGCCGAGCAGCCGCAGCCTGGCGATCCGGTGCTGGTGATGTGCGAAGGACCTGGTGAGGATGAGTACGTCTTCATCCGCGGCAATCATAACAATCGCGGACCGACGGCCGGTCGGCACATGCTGACGGCTCTGGATCAGGGAGCACCGCTGCAGAATCCTCACGGCAGCGGTCGAATGGAACTGGCTGATCGCGTGCTGGCGGAGGATAATCCGTTTCCCGCCCGAGTCATCGTCAACCGCGTCTGGCAGCATCTGTTTGGACGCGGGATTGTGTCTACGTCTGACAACTTTGGTGTGCTTGGTGAACCGCCCACGCATCCGGAGCTGCTGGATTTTCTGGCCGACGAATTCCGTCACGATGGTTGGTCGATCAAGCGGCTCGTGAAGCGACTTGTCATGAGTCGCGCGTATCGCCTGAGCAGCCAGCGAACGGAACTGGCCGACCAGACAGATCCCTCCAACAAGCTGCTGCACCGATTTTCGGTTCGCCGAGTTGAAGGGGAAGTGTTGCGTGATGCGATGCTCTGCGTTTCAGGGCGACTGGATTCGGCGATGTTCGGCCCGCCTCTTCCGGTTTATCTGTCCAGCTTTATGCAGGGGCGAGGCCGACCGGGTCAGTCGGGGCCGCTGGATGGCGCGGGGCGACGGAGTATCTATCAGGCGGTCAATCGAAACTTCCTGAATCCGTTCATGCTGGCCTTTGATACGCCGCAGCCCGCAACAGCCGTTGGTCGCAGAAGCATGTCGAATGTACCAGCTCAGGCCTTGATGTTGATGAATAACGAGTTTGTTCATGAGCAGGCCAATGTCTGGTCGGCTCGTTTGTTGAAAGAGGTCTCAGGCGGCGGCGATGAATTAGTCGCCCACGCCTTTCGCCAGGCTTTTGCGCGGACACCTTCAGACACGGAGGCAGCCGCGTTTCACGAGTTCGCTCAGGCCGTCGCCATGGAAAGAAACCTGCCGGCGGACTTAGCGCTGCGTGATCCCGGTGTGGTCAGTGAGATCTGCCATGTCTTGATGAATCAGAAGGAATTTGTGTTCCTCGATTAAAGCCAATACTGTTCAAAAAGTAGCAGGCACACTCCGTGTGCCGTCCGCCAAGCTGCGAAAACACTGTTGAACATTTCGGCTTAGCTGAGGAGGCTTATGTACGATGAATATAAGCGCGGAGCCTCTGACTATACGATCGGTTGTCACTCGCTATTATTCGTCGTGGTCTGCTTGCCGACGCGTCCGGCCGGACGTTACGAGGGCAGCCTGGTGCATCATGCGATGTCGATGGGTGCAATTCCGAATTGCGTGTGAAACTGGGGCAAATGGACTGATGAGGTCATGAATTGAGTCATCGTATATCCTTCTGATTGTGCGTAACACTGTGAAGAAGGAAATCCGCAGGGAGGCGGGGCG
>Ga0209702_10002646_pt1 | contig 30508 bp, 23 predicted proteins | sample FRY01_FD_187210 | JGI IMG/M metagenome (GOLD analysis project Ga0209702, IMG submission 187210) | Freshwater microbial communities from Lake Fryxell liftoff mats and glacier meltwater in Antarctica - FRY-01 (SPAdes) (version 2) | ecosystem: Environmental > Aquatic > Freshwater > Ice > Glacier... | reverse complement strand
CCAGCCCGGCAGGCTGGACCTACGTAGGTCCTTTCTGCCGGAAAGGACTTCGCAACTTGTTGCGACCAGCGACCTGACAATGTTGATTGACAGGCTACTCGTCGCCGTTGAGCGGATGTCCGCCCATCGGTTCGCCTTGCGGCGAAAGTCCAGCCCGGCAGGCTGGACCTACTAAATTGACCGGCGACGAACGCTGTGCCGTTTATTCCAGATTAACAACTCTACGACTCTTCAATTCAAATCTCGGTAACTCGCACGGAGCCACGGCACGAACATCGATCACAAATCCTAGTCGCTGCCGCAACGCCGATTGAACACGCTCCATTAACTGCACCACGGTATCTGCAGCTTCGGCGACCGGCTCAATCGCCACGCAAATTTCCTGCATCGCTCGCACCGTCTTGAGTTCGATTCTGAACTCAGCAACCTCTGCGATCTCGCGCACAACCGCTTCGATGCTCGACGGAAAGACGTTGTTGCCTCGCACAAATAGCATGTCGTCCGAACGGCCCATGATGCCGCCGTCGAGCCATGTGAGTTTTCTGCCTGCCGGATCGTCGGCTGTTGAGGCTTTCACCAGATCGCGCGTCCGGTAACGAATCAATGGACTGCCAACGCGGCCAAGATTCGTGATCACCAGTTCACCGACTTCACCCGCCGCAACCGGCTGAAGCGTTTCGGGATGCAGAATCTCGGCAATGCATTCGGTCTCCAACAGGTAAAGGCCGCCGGGGCGATCTTCGCTTTCGATACCTAACGAACCGATCTCGGTCATGCCCCAATGATCGATCACGCGGGCTTCCCATGCGTCTTCGATTCTGGCCCGAGTCGCTGGAATGGTGCCGCCCGGTTCCCCAGCGACGATCAACATACGGACAGACGTTTCTTTGAGATCGATACCTTCCGCCGCCGCAACTTCCGCCATACGCATGGCGTAGGTGGGAGTACAGCAAACAACGGTAGCTTCATTTTCAATCATCGCCTGCAGCCGCACGGATGTTGTCATGCCTCCGCCCGCGATACAGAAGTTTCCGAATCGCCCGGCACCTTCGAACGCGGCCCAGAATCCGATGAATGGTCCAAACGAAAAAGGAAAGAAGAATCGATCCCAGGACTGGACACCCGCCAGCGTGTAAATCTGCCGCCAGCATTCCATGAACCAATCCCAGCTTTCCTGGGTGTCCATCCAGCGAATTGGACGACCGGTGGTGCCTGACGTTTGATGGAGTCGCCGATATTTAGTGGAAGGAAATGAGAGATTGGAACCGTACGGCGATTGAGCCGCTTGAGTGTCTACGAGTTCCTGCTTCGTTGTCAGCGGAAGTTGCGACAGGTCGTTGATGCATTGAATCGACGCGATATCTACGCCCGCCGCCTGAAACTTCGTGGTCCAGAATCGATTGCGAGGAATGATGGTTTGCAGCATCTCAACCAGCCGCTGCGACTGCAACGCTTCGATTTGAGATCGGTCCTGCCAGAGTGTTTCGATATCGATGGTCACGAGAAATGAGATCCAAATAGTGGCAAGTGGACGGTTCGAATCGGTTGAGCTGTCAAAGTAGACGTCACTCTCCGAGTGACGCTGGCCGCAATACGCGGCCACCGGTATTCATCACTCGGAGAATGATGGGTACTTTAATTGCAAATCGAGTGCCCTTCGACGCGAGCCGCCGGTGAGTGCTTGACGACCCATCCGGAAAACGTTCAGGCCAGGACGGGACTGGAGTCCCGTCCTACGTAAAGTCAAAGCAGGATATCAGGACCAGCAACACCACGAAACCGGCATTTAGAAATGACCCCTGATTGAGATTGCACGAGGATTTTCTCGACAAAATCCTCCGGCTATGAAACAATGCGTCGGCTGAAGCAATTTCTGTCCGCCTGAATTCACATCGTCTGAGCCAAACCCAATGAGTACAGTACGAATTACAAAGCCAATCTCGGTCGAAGACTATCTTGAGGGTGAACTTGTTTCCTCGGTCAAGCACGAGTATATGGCTGGCGCGGTCTTCGCAATGGCTGGAGGGACGAACGCGCATAACCGAATCGCTAGCAACGCACACGGTTTGTTGTATATGCTTCTGAAGGACAAACCTTGCCAGCCATGCAATTCGGATACAAAAATCCGCGTGCGAAAATCTAGTCACGTCCGATTTTACTATCCCGATGTTTCCGTGGTGTGTGACGAAAATCCACTCTCAGATACTTTCCAGGATCGCCCGGTCCTGATCGTTGAAGTGTTGTCTGAAACCACTCGACGATTGGACGATGGTGAAAAGCGAGATGCCTATTTCACGATCCCGACGTTGAACTACTACATCCTGCTGGAACAGGACGAAGCCATAGCGGTGATGTATGAACGGAAAGGTGACAAATTCGTTCAACATGAATTCACGAACTTAAGCGACATCATTTCAATCGCGAGCCTTGGCATCAATTTGCCGCTTCGTGACCTGTATAGCAGGATTGACGTTCATTAAAACCTCGATTTAACATCAAAGTAGCAGGCACACTCCGTGTGCCGTCCGCCAATTCGCTTGTTTTCAAGGGCTGCGGCACTTGGAAAGTGCCTGCGACTTTCTAAATCGAGTGCCATTAGGCGCTTGCCGTCGGTGAATCGCGTTATCACGCTGGCAATAGCGTCTTGGTTAAAGCTACCGCAGTCGATGCGACGATCAGACACATGAGTTCAGCCTGCGCACCAGCGGCGGATGATCCGGCAAATTCTGCCGGAACAATTCAACACATCGGCATGTGTCCCGAAGAAAGACGACGGAATGTCAGGGGCGGGGAAATCAGAAACTCTGCGATTAGGCTTCATGGAAACCATGGAAGTCGATGGTCGCGGTCACATTGGCGGACTGCTGATTACCAATCAAAATGGACGGCCGCTGGAGTTCCAATGTACAACGCCCGTGAAACCCAATCGCACGCAGGAAATCCTGTTCGGCGAAACACTGCGGTCGTGGCTGCTGGGTGAACTCATCGGAAGTACGCTGCTGGATCGTGTCGCCATCAAACCGAACATCATCATTACCAGCGATCCGAACCTGTTGGAACTTCGCAACCATACATCGATTCCAGTTGCGTGCGCGGCAGATGCAAAATCCAAACTGGCAGAGCAGGGCTGTACGCTGCGCATTGGAGGCAGCATTTTGCGATTTCACGAAGGCCATCAACTGGATGCCGAATCGCTCAACAAGCAGAAGCACTTGATTCCCGATGCCGCTGACCTTGCCGAACCGTTGGAACGAGTTCGCGAGGCACTGGCGGAAACTGTCAAGACGGTGTTTGCAAGATGAGCGAATTTGATTTTGACGATGACGCAAAGTTTGCTGACGACGTTGAGTTTACTGGCGAGCCGGAGGTGTCAGCCTCCGGGTACCTTGACACAGGATTGGAACATGTCGCATCAGGGGACTCACGTCCCCCGCTCGCCGAATCGATTGCTGAAGCCAAACGATCGACTCGCATTGATGTGGCGCAAACAGGTTTCAATCCTGCACTGAGTCGCATGCCGTCGATTGAAACTCAAACGGTTTCACTCAACACAGTGCTGGATTTCGTTCCATCATGGACAGCGCGGCGGATTCCGATGAAATGCATCGGGTTGACGCTTCCGGAAGGAATTGAATTCCTTCCGCCAAAGGCCGATTCCACAAAGTCCTCCGATGGTGTTGAGCTGAAGAGAATCGGCCCGGCGAAGAAGGTGGAAGAGGAATCAGACGGCGTAGAAAAGCCACGCAAGGTGACTCGCATCAAGCCACCTGCGGACGCATTGTCGCTTCAGGATCGTCTGTTTTATCTGCTGCAACCGCCGCTCGAATCGTGGCTGGCCGAGCAGGAACTCATCATGCCGTTTGAGCCCTTCGGGTATCAGTACGAAGGCATTGCGTGGCTGTTCTCCAGCCATTCCGCGCTGCTCGCCGATGAAATGGGTCTCGGCAAGACGATGCAGACAATCACCGCGATTCGTCTGTTGCTGCGCAGCGGACAGGCGCGGCGGATTGTGCTGATCTGCCCGAAACCGTTAATTCCGAATTGGCAGCGAGAATTCAAAACATGGGCCGAAGAACTGCCTGTTGTCACTGTGGAAGGCAACGGCCAGCGGCGGCGAATGCTTTGGACAATGCCAGGCATCCCGATTTTGATTGCCAACTACGAATCCATGACGCGCGATATCGCCGACATTCCGGAAGACGAACAGCCGAAATTCGATTTACTGGTTCTGGACGAAGCGCAGCGCGTCAAGAATCGTGAATCACGCACAGCGGAAGCCGCGCGATCCATCAAGCGGCGACGAAGCTGGGCTCTGACCGGCACGCCCATTGAAAACCGCCCGGAAGAACTGGGTGCGTTGTTTGAATTCCTGGAGGTCGTACCGAAAGGCAGCTGTCCTGATCTGCGACAGCTTCAGAAGCTCGCCAAGAAATACATTCTGCGACGCACCAAAGATGTGGTCATGAGCGACATGCCACCCCGCATCGATCGTGATGCGGAACTGGAACTCACGGACGCTCAGGAATATGCCTATCGCACAGCCGAAAAAGAAGGCATCATCCAATTGAACGAGCTGGGTGATACCATCACCGTCCAGCATGTTTTTGAACTTGTCCTGCGACTCAAGCAGATTACAAACTACGATCCCTTCACTGGTGAAAGTGCCAAGCTCGAACGATTACTCGCCGACATGGAAGAAATCGGCGCGAGCGGCGGGAAGGCGATTTTGTTCAGCCAATGGACGAAGACGATCGACTGGTTGGCACCAAAGCTGAAAGAATTCAATCCGCTGATTTATCACGGCGGTGTTCCAACAAAGCAGCGTGAACCCATCCTTGCAAAATTCAAAGAAGATCCGAACGCTCACATCTTGTTGATGAGCTACGGCACGGGTGCCGTGGGATTGAATCTCCAATTCGCTGGCTATGTCTTCCTGTTTGATCGCTGGTGGAATCCGGCGATCGAAGATCAGGCCATCAACCGAGCGCATCGCATCGGCGTGAAGAATCCGGTCATCGTAACTCGATTCATCTCGAAGAACACGATTGAAGAACGCATCGACCGAGTCCTGAGCGAAAAGCGAGCACTCTTCGCAGCGATCCTTGGTGACGGAGACAACAACAATGTTTCGTTGGGCCTGAACGCGACGGAGATCTTTGGTCTGTTCGATTTGAAAGCCCGGCATAAAGGCGGTTCCAAATCGATCGGACCGAAACCGGTTGAACCACAAACAGATGCAGCGTGATTTTGATTCACTCACCTATTCTTATCGTTGATCTGTGTAGGTCGTTGCACCTTCAGCACACATCGTTTGTCGATTAGCGAGCGCTTCTCGAACTGAAGCCAATGAAAAGTAGAGCCGCATCATATTGTCCATTGACCGTGTCTGGATGGCCGCTCCACTCAGCCATCGACACACTGTTTCTGCTGCAATTCCAAGATGTTCGGCGAACGTGCGCTGGTTGACAGAACATTGTAGCAATCCATCGCGAATCTCTTCCGGCGCAAGCAGGCCAAGAAACATTCGCAGGGCCAGGCTGATCTGTTCATCGGTATTGACCGTAAAGTATTGCTCACCGCAGTGTTCACATTCATCGACTCCCAGCGTGGTGATGTGGAACGTGTGCAACTTGCCATCATGTCGTACTCGAGCATCGTATGGAATCTGTCGGAATGCAACGGCATCTTTACCACACGCGGCGCAGTGACGCGGATATGGTTTTCCATTTGTTAGTTCCGGCGAGGATGTTTTACTCATCATGCATACTCACAATCGTGACTGTAGGACCAGTGCTCGTTACATTAAGCACTGTTTCGATGTAGGTTTTCCGTTCGCCGATCGTTATGCGAAAATCGTAGTGAAACTCATGCTGATCTCGCCACATCTCGCGTCGCTCTACAACCTGATCAATCTGACCGCCGTTTTCAAGGTGTTCAAACATCAGTCGTGATACGCTTCGAACATCTTCCTCGTCGAGGCTTTCCTGCAACCATTCCGCAGGACGGCGCATCCACACGACAAACCCGCTGGAATACCATTCAGACAACGCCGCTCGAAAGGCATTAAGGATCTCGCGATTCACCTAGGGGGCCATACGGATCGCTCTCTGGCGAGTTGCATTGTGTCGGCACGTCCCAAGCGGCAGATGCTACCGGAAAACTTGACGTAAGTCAAGTTTTGTCAGTGAACACAGATTTTAAGTATCGACTGCAAAATCCTCGTTTCGGATGAGTATACTTGACACAGGCCGGAATGAGGCCGCCAACTCTCGTTCCTGGGCTCCAGCCTTGGAACGCGATGCGCAGGAGGCTCCTGCCTCCTGCGAATACACGGGAGGCAGGAGCCTCCAGAGCAGTGTGTTTCGAGGCTGGAGCCTCGGAACAAGGACGTCACTTGGGCGGGTGGAGTTCATGAAGTCGCGGCGTGGCGTTGTCGGATAATAGGGCGACTGAAGTCGCACCGCTCGCAAAATGCCGATTTAAGATAATCGAAGTCGCCTATATCGCTGCAAATCACTTTTGATCGCATATCTATGCGATCTGAACGCTTAAAACGCCACTTTTGAAATAGTGAACAAGCGGTGTACAAACGAGATTTTGGACTAAATCGACAGCCTGCCCGCCGGGGTGGATAGCGCGCCGACGAGCTGCAAGACATTCCGGTTCGTCGATAACGTTTCCAATCGCAACTACTTGCTGCCCTGAAGCACATCCGAGGATGGCAGACCCAACAGCACCCGAAACGCTCCTCGAGTCGGTGTATTGAGGGGACTCATCATTCGTGATGAACTGGCAGTTTCCTCAACCGCACTGAAAATGTTACCACCGCGAATTGGACCAGCTCCGTCGTAGCCGGAGGATTCGGCATCAAGAACAACGCAACGTTCGAATTCATTGCCGTGCATGTCGTAAAGTCCCCAGGCATTCGGTTTCAGCATGCGAGTCGGATGAACATCCTTGTCGGCATTGGTTTCGAACCACGCATATTCAGACAACTGCTGAGCATCATCGCCGAACGACCAACGGCCTCGGCGGCCGCAGCGGCAGGCGTATTCCCATTCCTGTTCGCTGGGTAGACGAATCGTGCGTTGAGTTTCACGCGACATCCAGTCACAAAAAGCGATCATGTCAGAATAAGCCAGGCTTGTCGCGGGGTGTTTTTTCGTGATGAACTGAGCGCCCAGATTGTTCCAGTGAAATGACGGCGATTGAATCCAGCGTTTGGCATCCTGTGACTCTGGATCTTGCCCCCAACCGCCAACGCTATTGGTTTCTGCGACAGTTTTAAACTGCTGCGATTCAACGAACGCCGCAAATTGTCCAACCGTGACTTCCGTTTGAGACAAATAGAATCCGGTATCGATGCGAGTTGCAAAGGCACTGTCGCCGTAAAGAAATTCGCCCGCCGGAATGAGCGTGAAATCAATGCCGCCGACGTTGATGTTTTCGTCAAGCTTCAGACTGGTGGCCCAGTCAGTTCGGTAGGCTTGAACTTCGGCTTCGGAAAGTTCTGTCAGTGTCGTGATCGGCAACGCGGAACCTCCGGTCGCAGATTTTGGCGAGTCGCTATTGTTCGCTGGCATAGTGTTCACCGACATAGTGTTCGGCTGCATGATGAATACGCCGATGACCACAGCTGCGATGCCTGCCAGAAGTACCCACGGCAGAAAGGCCAGTGGTGACTTTGAAGCTGGCGGCATTGAACGAGAAGCTGGTCTTTCAGTAACTGCCAAGGCAGCAACCGGCATTAACTCGGTCGCTACATCAGCCGACGGTTCGCGATGGGCCAACATTGATTCTGCCGCCTGAAATTCAACCGGTGCGGAAGCAGGAGCAACAACGGTCGCGGACGGTTGCGACAATTCATTGACGCTTTCGTCACAGGCGCTGCTGACACGTTCGCCTTTGGCATTGTCATCAATGGCACTCAGCGGCAAAGTCACGTCCGGCAGTCCGGCTAGCTTCATGCGTTCAAGCTGCGCCACAAGTTCTTTCATCGACGTCAGGCGATTTATCGGTTGCTTGGCCAGAATTGATCCCAATAGCCGATCAGCCGCTTCTGGTATCTCCGCCGAAAGACTACACAGCGAAGGAATCGGTTGTTCGCGATGAGCCAGCAGCCGTTCCATGCCTGTGCCTCGAGCATAAGGCGCGCGGCCGGTCATTAAGAAAAACAGCGTGCAGCCGAGACTATAAACGTCAGATCGCTCATCGGCGAGACGTGTGTTCAGGGCCTGCTCCGGAGACATATAATCGACGGTCCCCATGATCATGCCGGTTGTAGTCAGTTCAGCCGCATGATCAATCTCGGATGCATCGGCCGAGTTGATTCGGGCGAGCCCTACATCGAGCAACTTGACGTTGCCAGCATCGTCAATGAGCAAATTCGACGGCTTGATATCGCGATGAATCACGCCCGCGCCATGAGCATACTCAAGTGCCCGCGCGGCCTGCTGCACGACGTCTACTGCCAGTGGTAATGACAGCGGCCCGTATTCTTTCACGAGCTCGCTGAGATTCTGGCCTTCGACGAATTCAGAAACCAGGTAGCTGATACCGTTTTGTTCGCCTGCATCGTAGGCGGTCATAATATTCGGATGACACAGTTTCCCCGCGACTTCGACTTCTCGCAAAAATCGTTTGGCCAACAGATCAGCATGCGAGATATCTCGGCGAAGCACCTTGATGGCGACCGTGCGTTTCATTCGCCGATGAATGGCACGATACACGGTGCCCATGCCACCGCGTCCGACAAAATCCTGCACGACGTATTCACCCAGCGTGAGAGGATCGTTCGCGTTGTGCAGCAGCGTGTTCACCTGAAATGGCGTGAGCTTTCGCGCCGTTATGAAATAGTCACCGAGTGCCCTGGATGATGTCGAAGTGCTGGAACTTGCGGCGGCTTGGATTTCGTCGTCGGGCAGTAAGTGGCTTTGTCGCAGACGTTGCAGAAATTCGTCAACGCTGCAGAGCAGGGCAGGGGGGCTCGGAGTGATTTCCTGCTCCTTCTCGACTTGCTGGGGAGTCAGTGATGTTTGACTTGCGTCAGTCACTTTTGGAAGCCGCTTTCTGCGTTGGCGTTTAAAGAACAGTCCCGAAATAAAGTACGTCAGCCTTTCCAGGCTGACTTGTTCTTGTTCGTGTCAGGCTAGAAAGCCTGACGTACTTTTCGGAACTGTTTCTGAGTGTCGATCCTGCATTCGGAAGTTTTCGCTCAACCACCAACTGAACACAACCATTTTGAAGTGATTTCATTCCGTGATGCAGGAAAATTTAATTCAGCGCTCGCATCGCAGAGATTGTTGACGCATCACTTGACGTTATGCGCATGACGGCGACACTTTGCCGTTCACATATATTCATTCTGGAGTTCATTCATGTCTCAGCGTTCCCTGATCAGCCTTGCATGTCTTGTCCTGTCGTCAGCGATGACACAAGCCGACGACTGGACTCAATGGCGTGGGCCAAATCATAACAACGTCGTCGCAGCAGGGCAGGGGACTTCGACAGAATGGAGCGAATCAAAGAACATCCTCTGGAAAGTTGATGTCCCCGGTCGCGGTCATGCGTCGCCGGTGATCACAGGCAACACGATCGTACTGTGTACCGCTGACGATCAGAAACAGACTCAAAGTGTCATTGCGTTTGATCGAAAATCTGGCAAGCAGCTTTGGATCATGCCCATCAGCCAGGGAGGATTTCCTCCGGCTCACCCGAAGAACACCCATGCGTCGGCAACCGCCGCAACAGACGGAAGACTGGTTTTCGCCGTTTTTTCCCATCATGAAAAAGTGGAAGCCGTTTGCCTGGATCTCAATGGCAAGATCATGTGGCGTAAGGACGTCGGCGGGTTTCGTCCAAATCAATACGAATACGGGTACGCGGCTTCTCCAACAATCTACAAGGACAAGCTCATCGTGTCCGGCGACTGCGACACGGTCGCCTGGGTCAAAGCTTTGAAGCTCACCGATGGCAGTGTGGCGTGGCAGCAGGAACGTGAAAAAATGCTCAATTGGTCGTCGCCGATTGTCGCCAATATTGCGGGGCGCGAGCAGTTGTTGCTGAGCGGTACGTATCGAATCGCGTCGTATGATCCTGAAACTGGCAAGTCACTGTGGGAGACGAAGTGCCTGACGATGGCGACGTGTGGCACATGCATATGGGAGGGCGATCTTATTTTCGCGAGCGGCGGCTATCCGGATCCCGAAACGGTTGCCGTGAAAGCAGATGGCTCAGGTGTCGCTTGGAAGAACAATGTGAAGTGTTATGAACAGTCCATGGTTGTTTATAAGGGTTACCTGTACGCGTTGACCGATAGTGGCGTCGCCTATTGCTGGAACGCAAAGACCGGCAAAGAAATGTGGAAACAACGCATGAGTGGTCCGGTATCAGCGTCGCCGTTGATTGTGGGCGACACGATTTTCGCAACGAATGAAGCCGGGACGACGTGGGTCTATAAAGCAAATCCTCAGAAGTATGAACAGATTGCTGAGAATCAGCTTGGCACTTCAGCGTTTGCTTCAATCGTCGCTGCCGATGGTCAGTTGTTCATTCGAGCAGCCACGGGCGACGGAATCGGACGAAAGGAAACTTTGTATTGCGTCGGAAGTAAGTAGTTCGACCTGTCCTCAGGTCGAATACCTTTAGCGTGGCGACAGATCCAGCAGCGTTAGTTCCAACCACTTTCCCGATGCCAGCAAGAAATCAATAACCTCCGCCAAGTCCACAAGCCACGCACCCGGTTTCCGTGCGCCATGCTTAAACGATGCAGACCTGAGGACAGGTCTGCCTACGTAGTTCGACCTGTCCTCAGGTCGAATTCCTTTAGCGTGGCGACAGATCCAGCAGCGTTAGTTCCAACCACTTTCCCGATGCCAGCAAGAAATCAATAACCTCCGCCAAGTCCACAAGCCACGCACCCGGTTTCCGTGCGCCATGCTTAAACGATGCAGACCTGAGGACAGGTCTGCCTACGTAGTTCGACCTGTCCTCAGGTCGAATTCCTTCATTACGGAGACAGAATCTGGTACGCTCGATCCTGCCGCTCGACAAACGCTACCAAATTTTGATACTTTTAGTTCTTGCGTATCCGGCTTGACTCCAATGACTCAGTTTCATCCACAGATCCTTATCGTTGGTGCCGGCGTCGTTGGCCTGACAACGGCGTTGAAACTTGCAGAACGTGGTGTATCGGTCACGCTTCTCGACCGACAACAAGTCGGTCGAGAAGCCTCATGGGCCGGCGCTGGTATGTTGCCGCCTGGCAATCTTGCGAATGCCGTGACGCCTGAAGCGAGACTTCGATCTTACAGCCATTCACTCTGGCCGGACTTCGCCGCAGATCTGATCACGCGAACGGGAATCGATATTGGTTATCACATCTGTGGAGCCATTGAAGTCGGTTCAATCGAAAAGAACCATGAACTTGAGTCGCAAGCCTCGCGATGGCTGACCGAAGGCATTCGCGTCGAACGCTTGACTGCACTCGAAGCGCAACGACATGTCGCCGAACTCGATGGACAGTTCGACAGTGCGATCTACTTACCGGACTTCGGGCAAGTTCGAAACCCGCGTTATCTGAAGGCACTGAAGGCGGCTTGCCTGCAACGCGGTGTTGAGATACTTGAGCACGCTCAGGTTTTGGATATTCGCCGGAAGGATGATCAAATTGCTGAGGTACGAGTCGGCGATCGAACTCTGCAATTTGATCGCATCTGTTTCACGGCTGGAGCATGGTCATCGTCACTGCTGCAACCGCTGGGATTTACGATGCCAGTGAAGCCAGTCCGAGGCCAGATTGTTCAACTGCAATTGCCCGCACCGCCGTTTCGATGTGTGATTGAATTAGGCAGGCGTTACCTTGTGCCACGACGTGATGGATTGATCCTTATCGGTTCGACAGAAGAGGACGCTGGCTTTGCCAAGCACACAACGACGGAAGGTGTTTCCGGACTGCTGGAGTTTGCAAAGTCGCTGGTTCCCTCTCTCGCTCACGCGGAAGTTGTTCACACATGGGCTGGTTTGCGGCCAGGATCGCCAGATGAATTACCATTGCTGGGGCGAGTGCCAGGGTTTTCAAATGTGTTTGTCGGTGCCGGACATTTTCGTTCAGGACTTCAGATGTCGCCCGCCACGGGAACAATTCTGGCCGATCTGATGCTGGATCAAGTACCAGCGATTTCGATGGACGGACTGGAACCCGCGCGATTTGGTGAGCGGTTGGGCGTCAGTCCTCCGTGTACCTCCAGCTAAAACCTGGCGTCTTCGAAATCACTCGAAACACAGTCGCCAGTAACCCTGCCCTTTATCTTCCATTCCAAAGATCCGTAGTTCCGAAAGTCCATCCGTGCGAGCTGTCATTCAACGAGTCACCGAAGCGTCCGTCACCGTGGACAGTATTATCGTCGGACAGATTCAACGTGGTTTCATGGTACTGCTTGGCGTTGCAGAAGATGACACTCAGGAAGACGTCATCTGGACCGCAGGAAAGATTGCCGGCTTGAGAGTCTTCGAAGACGCAGACGGGAAGATGAATCTGGCTCTAGCGGACGTCGGAGGTTCGATTCTCCTTGTGAGCCAGTTCACACTGTACGGCGATTGTCGAAAAGGCCGTCGTCCAAGTTTCGTCGAAGCTGCTCGTCCTGAAAAAGCCAACGCTCTCTATCAGAGTGTCGCCGCAGAACTTCGCGGACAGGGGCTGACGGTTGAAACCGGCACGTTTCAGGCTCACATGGATGTTCGTTTGCTCAACGATGGCCCGGTGACGTTGCTGCTGGACAGTCGCAAGTAATCCGACCTGTCCCAGGTCGGAATCCTTCGGCGGGGCTACATATCGAATAGACTCATGGTCTGTCCATGTTGCGTTTACGAGCGTTTCCAGGGGCGGTGCCCCTGGCTACGATGAAGATGGCCCTTGGCCATGAAAACTACTCCGTAAAATCGCAACTTCAAAAAGCGCCAGCGAGGCAAACACTTCACGCGGAAGGGCAGGCGTAACTTATTGCCTCGCTGGCGCTTCGGGTTGGTATCAAATCGACCGTCTCCACCCCGACAGGCCTAACCGGCAGAAACTGCCGGTTTCCCCTGTCAGAAAAACGCTCTTTCCCTCATTGCCGTAGCCCTCCTATACTTCTGAAACCCATTTGCGGGTCCGGACCTGGGTCAAGGAAGGCAGACAAATGACCTCGCACAGCATCGTTGATTTAGTCGTATTAGGCATCTTGTTGTATTGCGCCGTTCGAGGTGCGTCGCGCGGGCTGCTGTCTCAGCTCTCATGGGTCATAGCGCTGTTGCTGTGCTTCAAATTCTCCGGCACGCTGGCCCCGGCGATCGAACCGATGATTGGCGTCGATCCACCGTTGAAGCAATGGCTGGCAATGCTCGCTGTTTACGTAGGGCTCTGCGGAGTCTCATTTGTCGTCGCTGGAATGCTGAGTAGTTGGATGGCGAAGGCAAAGATCATCGATTTTGACAAACACCTCGGCGGGATACTTGGATTCGTCAAGGGGGTCGTAATCTGCATGACGGTGATGTTTTTCGCAATCACAATGTCTCCTTCGATGCGACAAATCGTCAGCCAGACATACTCCGGCTACGGCGCGGCGTTAATACTGCATAACTCCAAATATCTGATTCCGCTGCTGCCCGAAAACGCCATTCCTACCGTTCAAAATGTCATCGACAACTTCAACAAGTCGCTGCAAACGAGTCCAGATGACCTGAATGGTGCAACTCCGATTGAAGCCGGGACGTTTGGAACAGACTCCGGCGCTGGTGGTTCTTTGGCGAATTCCGGTGGTTTCGACCTCTACAACTTTATTCCCAAAAACTTAGGCGGAGGAGCGGCAGCCAGCGGAAGCGGATCTTCGACATCAGGATCCGGTGGAACTTCGTCAACTGGATCAGGCCCGTCGCTTCAGGATTTGCTGAGTCAGGTGCCGACGAATCTTCGCAACCAATTGAGCCAAGGAATGGTCGATACACTTCAAAACTCAACCGCCGAAGAAAAACAGCGGCTGCTGAACCAGCTCAGTTCCAATGTCCCGCAGAATGCCGGGGCGATTCTGACCGACTTTTTCAGGGGTCCATCGAGCCTGGGCGGGCAGGGTACTCCGATTCCGACGACACCCACGCAGCTCGGCCAAAATGAAACTTCACTGCTGAGTGAAATCGCTGGAATCTACAGCCAGAGAAATGACATCATTGCAAAATCCAAACAGTACCTCGCAGGATTGCCGGGCGACGTCCAGCGGCGGGTTCTGGAAGACTGGCATGCAGACGCCATGGGTCTTAACAACGACCCAGATCCAAATACGGACGTGAACACTCGAATCGATGATCGAATTCTGCGACAACTGAACCGAGCTGGCATCTCGCTGGATCGTTTGGGTGTGGACTTGCGAAACCGATTGAGCCAGGCAAATCGGTGAAACCCATCCGTTGGTTTCGCGTACCGCAGGAGCGACCTGAAGCATTATCACTCTGACGATTTTGAACGCTCGTCCCACATCGCATGAATTTGAACCATGCAGCGGGGGGTGTAATTTTACCCCCTGAAAAAACAAGCCTTTTCTGCCATTAACCTAACATAACGGACATTATCGGACGTTGGGCATGGTGTTTTGGGGGGTGGTTTGAATGGGGTTCAATTCGCTGAATGCCAGACGTTGAGACATCGCGATTATGCCGCCGATGAACATGGAGAACGACGAACATGGAGAACGACGAACAACGCTTGGCTCTCCCCTGTCCGACGGATGCAACATCGTAAGCAGACCTATCCTCAGGTCTGCACCCCACAGCACTTTCGATGAGAACGTGATTAAATTCCGGACATACTTACGAAGGCAATCGCCTTCCTGCCGACCCTCAAAATATCGCAAGGAACCAATCAGCGCATCACCGCCCAAGGAATCCGACCTGAGACAGGTCGGACTACACGGACGCGGCAGATCCGTCTTCGTGAAACACACCGATGCGACGATACCGCTGATAGCGGCGTTCGAGCAAATCGGGGATCGAAAGGTTGTCCAGATTCTGCAGCGACTCAACCAATCGGGCCTTCAGCGTTGTCGCCATCTTGAAATGATCGCGATGCGCGCCGCCGAGCGGTTCCGGAATGACCTCATCCACGACGCCAAGCTGAGTCAAATCTTTGCTGGTGAACCGCAGCGCCTTGGCCGCTTTGTCGGCATGCTTGGAGCTCTTCCAAAGAATTCCGGCACAGCCTTCCGGACTGATGACTGAGTAATATGCAAACTCAAGCACCGCCACATGATCGCCCATACCGATCCCCAAAGCACCACCGGAACCACCTTCGCCAATCACCACGCAAATGATCGGAACTTCCAGCGTGGACATGTCCCGCAGATTGACAGCAATATTATACGCCTGACCGCGCTCTTCGGCCCCAATCCCAGGATACGCGCCGGGCGTATCAATCAGGCAAATGATCGGCAGGCCGAAGCGGCTGGCCATTTCCATCTTTTGCATGGCTTTGCGATAACCTTCCGGATGGGCACATCCGTAGCAACATTCGTTACGCTCTTTCAGGTTGCGTCCTTTTTGATGGCCGACAAACATGACTTTGCGGCCGGCAAGTCGCGCGAATCCAGTCACCAAAGCCCGATCGTCACCAAATGCCTTATCACCGTGCAACTCGACGAATTCATCAAACACAAGTTCCAGATAGTCGGGAGTTTGCGGACGATCCGGATGTCGAGAAACCTGAACGGTCTGCCACGGATCAAGATTCGCGTAGCGTTCGCGGGTCATTTGAGTCAGCTCAACCCGCATCCGCCGCATAATTTCTTTTTCAGCGGGAGTCGGGTCCTGCTGCGATTCCAGTTTTAGAAGCCGATCTTCCAATTCGTACAGCGGTTTTTCAAACGACAACTGATGCAAGGCAGCCATAACTTACCCAAACAGCAAACAAAGACGATCAACGCTGCGAATCACTCAAGGTCGAATCCGCAACAATCCACAAGAAACACAACACATAATCTGCTCAATCAAACCTTCCGAACTCTACGGGATTTGCGGGTTTGTGAAAATCCCACCAAAGACTCCGACTGCGAAACCTGTGCAATTCTTGTCGATAAGCCGATTCAGCGAAAAACGCAGATTAATAAGCATGGGAATTACAGGAGGCATAGGCAGAATGTGAATAAAAAACAAAATGCAGTAAATGTCACTATTTTTCCAGCACTCGGCCATGGCTGGCAAATCTACGCCCAGAGAAGCTTGATCAAAGAATATCAGGGAGTTCTGTCATAAAATCGAGATCCGGATCTTGCTCCGGCGGCTGCGTCGAAGCTGCAGGAGGCCGAGTATCCGCTGGTGTGGGTGCAGCCTTCGGTGCGGCCGGTGCCTGAGGGACCGAATTCCCCGGCATCGGAGCCGCAGCGGGAGGAACTCCAGTCTTTGTTGGAGGAGCTTGCTGTTGGGGCATTTGCTGTTGGGGCATTTGCTGTTGAGGCATCGGAATCTGTCCCGGCATCATCCCGGGCTGCATCATTGGTTGCCCAGGCATCTGCATCGGATATGGCATCATTCCCGGCTGCATCATTCCCGGCTGCATCATTCCCGGCTGCATCATTCCCGGCTGCATCATTCCCGGCTGCATCATTCCCGGCTGCATGCCCGGCATCATTTGCGGCTGCATCATCCCGGGATGCATCATTGGCTGACCGGGCATTCCATATGGCATCTGCGGCATCTCGGGTGGAGCCTGCTGAGCAGGTGTCGCTGTCGCGGCAGGCTTGGTCCCGTGTTTTTTCACCGCCTCCATCACCCCAATGGACGCCGTCAAATGTTTGCCTTTTGTCGGTTTCGCAGGTGCCTCCAGACCACGGGAGACACGATCAGCGTCAGCACGACTGTCGAGACGCTTATCGACACTTAGGCTTTCATTAGCTTTTGCATCCTTAATTTTCTTCGCAAACAACTCTGCCGGGTCCTCCAGGAAGCAGCGAACATTTCTAAACAAAGACATAACCTCACGCATCTCAGCGGGGCGATCCTTAGGTTTCTTGGCGAGCAATCTCAGTATTAGCGCATCCAGCTCTGGTGCAACATTGCGATTTACGATTGAAGGCGGAGTCGGAGCTTCGCTAAGATGTTTTGCCAATAAATCACTGGGATTTAGACCAGCAAAAGGCGGGGATCCTGTTGCAATTTCATAAATTGTAACACCCAGGCTATAGATTTCCGATTGCGGCGTTGGTGAGCTCTTTAGAATTAGCTCAGGGGCGATATAAGTACGCGTCCCCATAATTACTTTCTGTTTTCCACCGACTAACTTCATGACTCCCGTTAGAATTCTGGTGGCAAGAGAAAAGTCAATTACGCGAACTTCACCGGTCTTATTAACCAGAACATTATCTGGCTTAATATCGTGATGCAGCCATCCCTTTTCGTTCATGTGAACAAAGGCCTGACACATGGCTTCAACGATCTTCTTCAGGCGTGACTGAGTTTCAGCCAAATTGCCAGTGATTTGAGCTTTCAAGCTTGGTGCCCGGAAGTAATCCATGATGAAGAAACCATGATCTCGGGTCACCTCCAGCTTGTGATATCGAATCATTGTGGGATGCTCGCAAAGAGTGCCCACTTTAAATTCATGCTTCAGAACATTCTTTGCGGCGACGTCTTTCAACGATTCCGGCAACAGAAGTTTCATTGCCAAGGGTACAGCCGAGCCTGCCTGAGAAACTTCCCAGATCTGAGTAGACTTGCCAGTCGCAATGCAATTTTTAAGCTCGTAGCCGCCGACCAGATTTTGGTTATCGCTCACGAGACTATCCCCCGTACTTTTCATGTTTGAAAATGGTAAATCGCCAGCAGTTCTCTGGCTCACTCTGCCAATCATATGCGATCGCTAAAGATTCAGCGACCCGTTGAAGTATACGCGATGCCGCAGGGGGTGGGTGTAGTCGAAACTGCGAACTTCATCCCGGTCACGCAGAGATTCAATGATCGCCGAACCAGGAGTCCGACAAGTTTTTTGCGAAACAGCCATAGCCATTTCAATTGTGAACCACAGCGGGATCTGACATATTCCGGTCTTGCAAACAATCCGGAATCAAACGCGTTGTGGTAAACCGTCAACACGAACTTGCCTTCGGTCCATTTCACCCGCCCTGCCCTGATACTTATCTCAATCACGAGCCTGTTTATGAACCGACAAATCTCACACACCCGTGCAGCTTTTTTGGTGCGCGCCGCAACATTGACAGCTTTATTCAGTACTGTGACTGCTTGCTTTGCGGCAGACCAAATAGAACACACGCTATTTACAGGATCGCTCGTCAAGGCTGGGGATGATGAAGGAGACATCCTGCGACGATTTGAAGTGCAACTGCTGACTCAAAAACAGACACACTTCTTCCACGTCATTGACGACACTCGCGCCGGATGCCCTTGGCCGGAGAGCTTCGGACGCACCGGACCGGAAGTTGGCATTGACTCCTTGCAGCCACACCTTGTCTACAACTACGACGGTCATGCTTATGTGATTGGCTTACCGCCCCTTATTGTCGCCCTGCCTGAGGGAATCGGGGCAGATACCACGTGGGAACAGGCTGGCTGGCAAATGACAGCCATAGAACAACGAAATGTCGAAAATATGCCAGTGTGGACAATCGAAGCTCGCGAACGGCGAGGTCGGCAGCAGACCCTGACCGTCAGCGCATCGACCGGCATTACTCTTCGTGCTGAAGCTGAGATTTTCATGGGCCAGGGCGACCAATTTGCCCTGACACTGACTCAGACGTCCCGCAAAATGCTTGAACAATCGGTCACCGATGCAAGCAAAGAACTAGAAGACCAACTCCTGGCACTTCAAGGCACTCTAAAACGCCGACCAGACTCTCACTTGAGCGAGCTTTCCGCAAGGCAGATTTTAGATGTCACGGCCGCTCTGGCGCAATGTTTAACGCTCGCCAAAGGAACACCACTGGAGCTGCTGGTTAAGCAAATAAAAACGGATGTTGAACAACAGCAAAAGCGACTGGCATCAACAGAAAACCGTGCTGCAGAGCTGAAAAACACAGTTGCTCCGCAATTCAAACTCTCCCTGATGGATGGAACCACGCTGGAATCTGCAAGCCTGGCAGGCAAAACTGTCATCCTGCATTTTTGGGACTATCGCGACACCCCACTTTCCGAGCCCTATGGCCAGACGGGCTACCTGGAGTATCTCTACAGCCAGAAGAAAAAAATGAACGTCACCGTCGTGGGAGTCAGCACGAATCCTGATTTGCAAACTAAAGAAAACCAGAATCGCGGTCGCAGATCAGTTCGCAAGTTGTCTGAGTTTATGAACCTGAGCTATCCGGTGGGCTTTGACGATGGTGTTTTGCTGAAATCCCTCGGCGATCCTCGAGACACTCGCGGACAGTTGCCTCTCTGGATTGTTATCGATCCCGATGGCAAGATCGCTCACTATCACACGGGTTTCTATGAAGTTGATGCCACCCAAGGACTGAAAGATCTGGAAGCCGTGCTGGCAAATTTGCTTCGCAAGAAGTAATTCGTTGGAGTCCATCGCTCTCGATCCCACGTTATAGATCAAACTTCAACCACGTTGCAGTTCGGCGATGTGGTTCTATAATCCAGAAACGAGTGATTTGGGGATTCAAAAACCCCACACCATTCTTCTGCTGAACGCACATCCATTCCTACGCTTTTACGGGGAGGAGCGGGACTCTTGAACGCTCTGCTTCGAATTCTGAGTTTACCGACTCAAGTGCTCTCAAAGGTTCCTGGTCTGGGACCTTTTGTGAAGGTTCTTTCGACGACTGTGGGGCAAAAAATCCTCATGGCTCTCACGGGGCTCTCACTTTGCGGCTTCTTGGTCGCCCATCTTGGCGGCAATCTCAAGTTGTACGCTGGCGAACAAGCTTTTAACGATTACGCCCATGCTTTGCATAGTCTTGGGCCGTTATTGGCGGCAGCAGAAGTGGGACTCTTTGCCACTTTCGCACTGCATATTGGCCTGGCATTTTCCACAGCGGCATCAAACAAACTCGCGCGGCACAAGGAATACGCGATCAAGGAAACCAAGCAAGGCATCTTTATTCTGCCAAACGGTGGCGCTTCTAACTGGATGATGCTCACCGGGCTGATCGTGCTCGTGTTTCTTGTCACCCACATTATGGACATGAAGCTGAAGGCGAATCCCGGGGTCGATTACACAGCGGCAATGAATGCTGACGAAGTCATTGACAACGAATTTCAGGCGGTGAAGAGTGTTCTTTCGACGCCTCTGAATGCGGCAATCTATATGACGGGACTTGTTGCGCTGGGGATTCACTTATCGCACGGTTTTCGCAGTGCTTTGCAGACTTTGGGTGTTAATCACAAGCGATGGAACACGCTGCTGAAATACGGCGGGATTCTGTTTGCGTGGGCAATCGCATTTGGCTTTATGAGTCTTGTTGTTTGGGCGATGTCGTATAAATCCTGAGTAGGCTGACAAGTCTGTTGTCGGCCAGTCTTCCAAAGAAATTCTGAGGTCTTCCGATGGTTCGCGTGGCAAGTGACACACTGAACTCGCGAGTTCCCGATGGTCCCCTTCAGTTGAAGTGGGACAAACATCGATTCGACATGAAGCTCGTGAATCCAGCCAACAAACGCAAGTTCAGCGTCATTGTTGTTGGCACGGGTCTGGCTGGAGGAGCGGCTGCCGCTTCTCTGGGTGAACTTGGTTACAACGTCAAGTCATTCTGTTTTCAGGACAGCCCTCGTCGAGCCCATAGTATTGCCGCTCAGGGTGGCATCAATGCTGCCAAGAATTATCAGAACGACGGCGACAGTGTTTGGCGTTTGTTCTACGACACGCTCAAGGGCGGCGACTATCGGGCGCGTGAAGCAAACGTCTATCGTTTGGCTCAGGTTTCGAATAGCATCATCGATCAGTGTGTGGCTCAAGGTGTTCCGTTCGCTCGCGAATACGGTGGGACGCTTTCCAATCGCTCGTTCGGTGGAGCTCAGGTTTCGCGAACGTTTTATTGCCGCGGCCAAACCGGACAACAACTTTTGCTCGGTGCGTATCAGGCAATGATGCGGCAGGTTTCGACGGGTAAGGTTAAAGTCTTCGCTCGCCGCGAAATGCTGGAATTGGTGGTCGTTGACGGACTGGCTCGCGGCATCGTGGTACGAAATCTGGTCACAGGTCAACTGGAAACTCACACCGCTGATGCCGTTGTCGTTGCGACTGGCGGATACGGCAACGTTTATTACCTTTCAACAATGGCGAAGGGTTGCAACGTCACCGCTGCATGGCGATGTGCTCGCAAGGGAGCCCTGTTTGCAAATCCGTGCTATACGCAGATTCATCCAACGTGCATTCCGGTGACTGGAGATTATCAGTCCAAGTTGACTTTGATGAGCGAAAGCTTGCGCAACGACGGTCGTGTCTGGGTGCCGAAAGGAAAAGGCGACAAGCGTGTGCCGGATCAGATTCCGGATACGGAACGTGACTACTTTCTGGAACGCCGTTATCCGTCATTCGGCAATCTCGCGCCTCGCGATGTTTCTTCTCGTGCAGCGAAAGAACGCTGCGACGCTGGTCATGGCGTGGGCGAAACAGGCCTTGCTGTCTTCCTGGATTTCCAGGATGCAATCAAGCGTGATGGCGAAGACGCCATTCGCAAGAAATACGGCAACCTGTTCCACATGTACGACAAGATCACTGCGGAAAATCCTTACAAGCAGCCAATGCGAATTTTCCCGGCTGTTCACTATACGATGGGCGGACTGTGGGTCGATTATAATCTGATGAGCAACGTGCAGGGACTTTTCGTGCTGGGCGAAGCCAACTTCTCCGACCACGGTGCCAATCGACTTGGTGCAAGTGCCTTGATGCAGGGATTGTCGGACGGTTACTTCGTAATTCCTTACACGATCGGCGATCATCTGGCGGCGACAAAGCTGGAAAAAATCACAGACGATCATCCTGCATGCCTTCAGGCAAAGAAAGACGCCGAAGATCGTATTTCGAGTTTGATGGCCGTCCAGGGAAAACGTTCGGTCGATTCCTTCCATCGTGAACTTGGGCTGCTGATGTGGGAGAAGTGTGGGATGGCTCGCAATCGCAGCGGCCTCACGGAAGTCATCGGGCAGATTCGTGAATTGCGGGAGCAGTACTGGAAGGATGTGCGAGTCCTCGGTTCTGGCGATACGCTTAATCAGAGTCTCGAAAAGGCCGGTCGAGTGGCTGACTTCATGGAGTTCGCCGAACTGCTTGCCATCGATGCCCTGAACCGTGAAGAATCCTGTGGTGGACATTTCCGAGAAGAATACCAGACGTCCGAAGGCGAAGCGGCCCGCAACGATGCCGATTATTCCTACGTGTCAGCATGGGAATTCAAGGGCAACAACGAAGAACCAACTCTGCATAAGGAACCGCTGGTCTTCGAAAACGTGAAGCCTTCGACCAGGAGTTACAAATAATCATGAGCACTGATCAATTGAATTTGAATCTCCGCGTCTGGCGTCAGGCGGGACAAAACGACAAAGGTGGCTTCAAGACTTATCGTCTCAACGGCGTCAGCACCCACATGTCGTTTCTCGAAATGCTGGACGTTTTGAATGAGCAACTGATCTCTCAGAATGAAGAGCCCGTTGCATTTGACCATGACTGCCGTGAAGGCATTTGCGGCATGTGCAGCCTGATGATCAACGGTCAGGCACATGGACCGGACAACGCCACAACAACTTGCCAACTCCACATGCGCCGCTTCAACGACGGTGACACTGTCACGATTGAACCATGGCGTGCGGCGGCATTTCCGGTGTTGCGTGACCTGGTCGTTGACCGTTCTGCGTTTGACCGCATTATCTCCGCTGGCGGATTCGTTTCGATCAACACAGGCAACGCTCCAGACGGCAATGCGGTACCGGTCCCTGGCGTGAAGCAGGAAGTCGCAATGGACGGTGCCGCTTGCATCGGTTGTGGCGCTTGTGTCGCAGCCTGTAAGAATGCGTCGGCGATGCTGTTTGTGTCAGCGAAAGTTTCGCAGCTTGCGATCCTGCCGCAGGGCAATCCTGAACGCAATGCTCGAGTCATCAATATGGTGGCTCAAATGGACAAGGAAGGTTTCGGCTCCTGCACGAATACGTCCGAATGCGAAGCGGCCTGCCCTGCCGAGGTGTCGGTGGCTCATATCGCAAGATTGAACCGCGAATATCTGCGAGCGACGATTTTCGCTGAAACGTAACCCGACCTGTCCTCAGGTCGGGATCCAGACAACTGCCGCAAATCGAAAGTACGTCAGGCTTTCGAGGCTGACATGAAAAGAACAAAGTCAGCCTTGAAAGGCTGACGTACTTTATTCACCGGTTGATGGCGCTTCAACGACAATGCAACGGTCAAACTGTTTCCGGAGAGATCGCGATGCCTTCACCGTTTCCAGGCATGAATCCGTGGATGGAAGCTCCTGAGCTTTGGCCCGGAGTTCATGCTGCACTGATTTCTGAGATTCGTTCACGGCTGAATTCTATCATGCCGACACGGTACTTCGCGGATGTCGAAGAACGGATCATTCTTTGCGACGTCGATGATCCAATGATTCGACTCATTATTCCCGATGTGACAGTGCGTGAGTCGTCTAACCCGGTAATGCTCGATTCACCATCGTCAGTCGTGGCAACAATCACGCCCGCTTTGCAGGCTCATGTTTCCGAACCGCAGTTTAAAGAACGACACATCGCCATTCGGACATCAGACAGCGAATCCATCGTCACGGCGATAGAGATTCTGTCACCCGCGAACAAATTGAAAGGTTCGGCAAGTCGGACTTCGTATCTCTCGAAGCGGCGAGATTTATTGCGGTCGGAAGCTCACTTTATAGAAATCGATCTGTTGCGAGCTGGAAATCGCACCGAGCCCGCAGCAGGGATGGGCCGTGCAGACTATTTAATTTGGCTCAGCCGATCCGAGGATCGTTCGAAGGTAGACGACTGGCCGACGCCGCTGGAATCACCGCTGCCGACAATCCCGGTTCCATTGCTGCCTGGCGATGCTGATGTCGCGCTGGACTTGCAGGCTGTAGTCCACGACGTCTATGACCGCAGTGGCTATGTTCGTCGGCTGGACTATTCTCAGGCAGTACCAATTCCGCCACTGACCGAGAAGCAAACAATAATGCTTCATGAGCTGACTTCTCCATGACAATCAAAACCTGCTTCTTCGACATGGGCAACGTGCTCGTGCATTTTTCGCATCAGAAAATGTGCGAGAACATCGCTGCACTTTGTGGCTGGAGTCACACGGAGACGAAGTCGTTTCTGCTGGATGCAGGTCGGCAGTGGAAACTGGAACGCGGCGAGATCACCGAAGAACAGTTTCACGACGAATTTTGCACGGCAACCGGTAAGCTGCTGGACATCGACGAATTGCGGCACGCGGCGGCCGACATATTCTGGCTCAACGAATCAATTGTGCCAGTGCTGCATCAATTGAAAGCTGCGGGGTTGCGGTTAGTGTTGCTTTCCAACACCAGTATCACGCATCTGAAATTCATTGAATGCAATTTCCGCGTGCTCGAACTGATGGACGATCGAGTCACGTCATTCGAAGCTGGAGCCCTCAAGCCTGAAGATCGCATCTACGAAGTAGCACTGTCCAGGGCTCAATGTACAGCAGACGAATGCTTCTATACGGACGACATTGAAGCGTATATCCGGAAGGCAGAAATGTTCGGCATCCACGCTCGAGTCTATTCGACGACCGAACGATTGCTGAGCGAGTTGCGGGATTTGAAAGTGTTGGAATAGCGTTTTCGCTACTGAAACTGAAAATTCTGTAACGAATTGCTTCGGAATTCGCATCTGGGCAAGTGTGCAATTGAATGCAGTGAGCCATTCTTCAATACTTCACAGACGCAGTGCGCAAATCACAATCAACGCCTTCCCACGGGCTTCAAGAACATGAATACAGCCGCCACCAAATCCGATCGTCCGCTCCAGGACGTCAACATTATCAGCACAACACCGCTGATATCACCTGAAGAACTGAAGCAGGAATTTCCTGTTTCAGTTAGTCTGAAGGAACACGTCGGTCAATCACGTTCCATCATTGAAGATATTCTGCGAGGCAGCGACAAGCGAGTCATCGCCATTGTCGGACCATGTTCCATTCACGACACAGAAATGGCGCTGGAATACGCCCGCCGGTTGAAATCGGTAGCCGACGAAGTCAGCGACCGGATCTTCGTGGTCATGCGAGTCTATTTTGAAAAGCCTCGCACCACGGTTGGCTGGAAAGGGTTGATCAACGATCCCCATATGAACGATACATTCGATATCGCACTCGGTTTGCGAAAAGCGCGACAAATCCTGAGGGATATTAACAATGTTGGCCTGCCTGCCGCCACGGAAATGCTGGAGCCAATCACACCGCAGTACATCGCAGATTTGATTACGCTCGCATCCATCGGGGCTCGTACGACGGAATCACCAACACATCGACAAATGGCGAGCGGCCTTTCAATGCCAGTCGGTTTTAAGAACAGCACTGAAGGCAGCCTGGAAGTCGCTATCAATGCCATGAAAGCCGCTCGCGCGCCACATCAGTTTCTGGGAATCGACAATGCGGGGAAAACCTGCGTGATGAGCACTCGCGGCAACGACCTTGGACACATGATTCTTAGAGGTGGCAAGAACGGCCCCAACTACGACGCGGAAAGTGTCGCTGAGGCAAGTCGCTTGCTTGATGCCGCAAAGTTGCCACCACGACTGGTCGTGGACTGCAGTCACGCGAATTCCAGCAAAGACTATCGTCGTCAGGCGGTTGTGTGGAACGATGTCATCCAACAGCGAGCCGACGGTAACGAATCGATCGTGGGTTTGATGCTGGAAAGCAATCTGGTGGAAGGTGCACAGTCACTCGGCGACGATCCTTCCACTCTGAAATATGGTGTGAGTATCACGGATGGCTGCATCAGCATGGAAGATACAGCCGAACTCCTGCGATCAGCACGGAAAATGTTGAGTTGATTCCCTGCGATGCTGCGAGTCTTGATCATAATCCTACTCTTAATCCTAATCGATTACTGACGAAGAAAAGATGAACGTCCTGCAAAGGCCGAAGCGATTAAGATTATGATGAAGAGTAAGATCAGGACAAAGGACCAAGCTCAGAGAATGACGGACCCGCTTCAATCATTTAAAGACGACTGGCAATCGCGAAATGGCTGCGAGCGGATTCTGCGTGTTCGCTGGCTGCTGAATCCCAACGAAGCGCCGCTGGAAAACGTTGAGATTGTCGAACAGCACGGGCACATTACAGAAATTCGCCCACTGGCAGCAGCGGCCGACAATATGCTGCCCGTGATCCTGACCCCGCCTCTGGTCAACGCGCATACGCATCTGGAATTTTCGGCACTATCAGAACCGATCCGCCCTGCCCTGCCCTTTCCGGACTGGATCTCTGCAGTCATTCAGTGGCGACGCAGCACCGTTGACGGAAATATGGATGGCGTGCCGCAAGGATTGCAGGAATCTCAGCGCGTTGGCGTGACGACGATCGGCGAAATTACGACCACGCAGCAGGTTCACCCAGGTGATCTCGCTGAGGGATGTCGTGTCGTGTCTTTCCGCGAAATCATCGGCCTGCAGCCTGAGAGAATTCCGGAATTGCTTTGCCAGGCCGAGCAGCATTTCGCAGCAGGTCCGGATGAGTCAATCATCCGCGGAATTAGCCCACACGCTCCATACACAGTTCATCCGGAACTCTTTGGATCATTGATGGATCTGGCAGTCAAACGCAATTCCATCGTCGCAATTCATCTGGCAGAAACAAGAGACGAACTTGAATTGCTGCACGATGGCAAAGGACGTTTTGTTGATTTCCTGACAAGGATGGGACTGTGGAATGCCGCGACATTTCCTGGTGGCAGAAGCATTCGTGACTTTCTGGAACAGCTTGTTCGCGCACCCCGGGCCCTGGCAATTCACGGTAACTATTTTTCGGACGACGACATTCGATTTATCGTGCGGCACACAAATCTGACCACAGTCTACTGCCCGCGAACGCACGCATTCTTTGAGCACGCACCAAACCCGATTCAGCGGTTGCTGGCTGCGGGTGCAAGAGTCGTCCTGGCAACGGACAGCCGTGCATCGAACCCGGATTTAAGCGTATGGAAAGAATTGCAGTTTGTTGCCACACTTTTTCCTGACATCTCGATTCCGCAGATCGTCGCCATGGTCACGACCGATGCCGCTGACGCGCTGGGCCTGCCAATCGGCGATTACAACATTCACGTCGGCGGTAAGTTGCGATGCGTCATGCTGGAGACAGACAGTGGCATTAACGATCTGACACACTTGGTCAGGCATCCGACAACGCAACCTGCCTTGGCATTAGTTGGCGATCAAGTCAGTCAACTTTGCTGCGAATAATCTTGATCGATCGAATTTCGCATTTTGATCGGGGTTTGGCACGTTCTGGAGTCAGCGACAAAGAATCGGAGAATGTTTCGGCAGTCGGATCAGCAACATGACCAACATCACCAAGTTCGCAAATCCGCAGAGCAACACGCGTTCTTCAAGTGAGAAATGTAAAAAGGAACTCACCGGTGCAAATCCTAAACACGCGAGACACCACATTACGGTGAATCCAAACGCGAATTTTTCCAGACGACTGGTTGCCAGAACGGCGTTTCGTGTCAGCACCAGGAACGCTGGGATGCAGAGTACGAGGTAGTGATACCAGACAAGATTGGATGTCAGCATCTGAATTTGGCAACCGATGGCCAGCCAGCTTGCATTGTTCGTCGCATCGTAGTCCGATGTCTCCCCTGACTGTGTCTCAGACAATCTGGAAGCAAGGTGTAAATCTGTTTTCGATTGCCGCGACTGAATGATCGCCGTGACGAACACTGCAAGTGCGAGCACGGGGCCAGCAAGTGACGTCAGCCAACTCGGGACATCATGCCATCGCGCGAAATAGGTCAGCGAATAATTTCCACTTTCCGTCAGGATATATTCATCCGGTAGTGACCTGACGGCTTCGACCCACTCAAACCACGAAAGCACCGGGAACCAAATTGCCGAAAAAGCGATCGCCAGCATTCCGCCCGTGACGCCGCCAATAGCAGCAATGCAGAGTCGTCGCAATCCAATGTACTCATCACGCTCCGCGTGTTGTTTCTCACGTCTCCAATCGACGAGCATTCCAACAAACCACATCACACCGCACCAAAGCAAACTTGGCTTAAACGTTGGCTATAACATGATCGAAGCAAATCGGGCGCGAACTTTTCGATTCATTGCTTTGGCCCGTTTAGCATTGCTCGTCTTCTGGTATGTTGGAATTATTGCTACTTGTCGATGGAGTGGAAATGTTTTTGGGACCTGCGCCAAGTTTTCGTCAGTCACCCTTTTTTGCTTTACACCGGAAATTATCGGCTGGACCACCACAATCTGCCCAGACAGCTCTGCTGGATCAATGGGACTCTTGAGTTTGTATACATTCCGGCGATGGTTGATTGACCAATCTTGGCCAAACGTTGTTCTTGCTGGCGTGGGGTTGGGATTGACACTGCTGACCAAGACGAGCTGGATTTTTCTGATCGTCCTGTATCCAATTCTTGCACTCACACATCAGAAGTTCCGAACTTGGCATTCCGTAACGCATTTGCTCCTAATTATCCTTATCACTGTTGCCACGGTAAATTTGGGGTACTGTTTTGATCGCTCGTTTCAGAGACTCGGCGATTTCCAATTCTTTTCTCAATTCCTCGCGGGTCCAAATCAGACTGGAACAATCAGGCAGCGAATCTCCGAGGAATCGGGCAATCGATTTCGAGAGAATTGGATTGGTGACGTATGGGTGCCGCTTCCGGCCAGTTTTGTTGAAGGGTTGGATCTGCAGAAGTACGATTTCGAGGAAGGCAAATGGTCGTATTTGCGCGGCGAGCATAAGTTTGGTGGTTGGTGGTACTGGTATCTTTATGCATTGATGGTGAAGACACCAGTGGGGACGATTCTTTTATTCTTCATTGCGTGTGGGTGGGCGGTTTGGAAGGTTGAGTGGCGGAGGTTGTTTCGACGGAGGGCGATGAGACCGTCGGCGAATACGAAAGAAGTCCCCTCATACGGCTTGACGGCCACCTTCTCCCCCGAATTCGGGGGAGAAGGGACAAGAACGGAATCGCAAAAGCGGACAGTGGAAAGCCGAGAGCGGAATGAACAAAGGCCGCTTGTGTTGCATGAGAATCTGATTCTGCTGGCACCAGCGGTTTGTTTGTTTGTGCTGGTGAGTTCACAAACGGGGTTCAGTCGGTATCTGCGTTATGTTCTGCCGTGTTATCCGTTTGTCTTCATCTGGATGAGTCAGATCTTTTCTGAGAAAGCGGGTTTGCCTGCGTGGCTCCGCAAAGTTTGTTGGGGGTTGCTGGCATGGTCGGTGATTAGTTCTCTGTCTGTGTTTCCGCATAGCATGTCATACTTCAATGAACTCGCCGGCGGACCGGAAAATGGCCCTGCGCATTTGATTGATGCCAGCATTGATTGGGGGCAGGATGTTTTATTCCTTGCCGACTGGGTACGTCGACATCCGGAAGCCAAGCCGTTGTATTTGTCGCTGCATGTCTTCTTCGATCCTCGAATCGCGGGGATTGACTACGAACATCCTCCTGTCGATCCTCGGTACTCAAATCAACGGGAGTACCTGACCAGTGACCAGGTCGGGCCAAAGCCGGGCTGGTATTCGATCAGTGTGCATCAACTCTACAGCCGCAACAAAGAGTTTGCTTATCTGTTCGATTTTGAAAAAGTGGATATGGTGGGGTACTCGATTTACATTTATCATCTGACTCAGGAACAAGTCGATGATTGGAACCGGAAACACGGGTTTGCGGTTGATGCGGATTCGGGATAACAGGCTTCTAATGAATTGCGGGGCGCTCGCTTTGGACGCTTGATCTGACAAAGTAGACGTCACTCTCCGAGTGACGAAGGCCGCTAAACGCGGCCCGTGGCATTCATCACTCGGAGAGTGATGGCTACTATAATCGCAAAGATTTGAACTATGGCAGACTATTATTTCAAAATCGCTGGAACCGAATACGGGCCGGTGCCATTTTTAGACTTGATTGACCAGGTTCGTGCCGGAGAAATCACACCGGATGTCCTGGTACGTCAGACAGATTCCAATGCATGGCTGCCTGCGGAAGAAATTCCAGGGCTGTTTCGACAAGCGAAGAAAATCCGCCAGGCGGTTGCTGTCGAGTCGGCTTCTCCACTACAAGCGAATGCCGCAGCAACCAAAGTAAATCCAAAACGCAAACGCCCTGCTGAGTCATCAACAGCCGCTGACGATACGCACGACTCGGCAGAAGCGATGGTTCACAGCGAGCCTGTATCCGCCACAGGAAAGCTGGATGCGGCTCAAATTGCGATGATTACTGTTGTTGGTTTGATGGTCGCAGGAACGCTTTGGTGGTTCACCAGAACAGAGCGGTTTCCACAACCTGTGATGCCAGGCTTGGCGGCGGGA
>Ga0209702_10002645_pt1 | contig 30510 bp, 30 predicted proteins | sample FRY01_FD_187210 | JGI IMG/M metagenome (GOLD analysis project Ga0209702, IMG submission 187210) | Freshwater microbial communities from Lake Fryxell liftoff mats and glacier meltwater in Antarctica - FRY-01 (SPAdes) (version 2) | ecosystem: Environmental > Aquatic > Freshwater > Ice > Glacier... | reverse complement strand
TTTTAAGAGTAACGAATAAATTAAATAACAGACCCAGGAAAAGATTTGGATATAAAAGTCCGAATGAAATATTTGAACAAAAATTTATACAATCAGCCTAAAGTTGCATTTATTACTTGAATCCACCTAAGGTTAGAATAGTTAATTTCAATTTCAATGGTAATAAAAAAAATCAGCGTAAATCCGTTCACTCTGTTTCATCCGTGGCCAATTAAAAAATTTGTGGCTTAGAGCCTTTGTGGCAAAATAAAATGTGGCAAATAAAATATGAAAACAATACTATTCATCGTCCAAAAGGAGTTCAAGCAAATCTTTAGAAACAAAGGAATGCTTCCAATAATCTTTGTTTTGCCACTTATTCAGTTACTAATTTTATCAAATGCTGCGAGTTTTGAAATAAAAAACATTAAATTTTCGTATATTGATAACGATCATTCATTATCTTCAAGGGAATTGATTTCAAAATTTAAAGCTTCGAGTTATTTTAATATAATCGAAAGTTTCCCTTCCAAAAAAGAAGCAAATTTAGCAATGCAAACCGGAAAAGTAGATGTCATTCTCGAAATCCCAAACCAATTTGAACGCAATCTCACAAAAGAAAAAAAGACAAATCTCTCCGTAAGTATTAATGCGATTGATGGCGCTGCAGCAGGAGTAGAGAATGTGTATATTTCTCAAATTATAAGCAGTTATAATCAAAGTGTTCGAACCCAACTTTTTCAATACAACGAAGGTTCTTATGTGCAACCCAAAAGCATCATTACAATTCCGTCGTTTTGGTACAACAATACGCTGAATTACAAAACATTTATGGTTCCGGGAATTTTGGTTTTATTAGTAACGATGCTCACGCTTTTCTTGTCCTCAATGAACATCGTTCGTGAAAAAGAAATTGGAACATTAGAGCAAATAAACGTAACTCCCATACGAAAACACCAATTTATCATTGGGAAATTATTCCCTTTTTGGGTCTTGGGATTGGTGATTTTAACCGTTGGATTAACCATTGCTAAAGTCATTTTTAACGTGCCAATACTTGGAAGCATAGGTTTAATTTATTTGTTCACATCGGTTTATTTACTCGTTATTCTTGGCATTGGTTTAATTATTTCAAACTATTCTGATACACAGCAACAGGCGATGTTCATTGCTTGGTTTTTTACAGTAATTTTTATACTAATGAGCGGATTATTCACGCCAATAGAAAGTATGCCGCAATGGGCTCAAAATGTTACTTTGTTAAATCCCATCAGGTATTTTGTAGAAATTATTCGAATGGTAATGCTTAAAGGCGCTACGTTTTCGGACATTTCCAGACCGTTTTTTATAATTGTTTGCTATGCCATTGTCTTGAATGGAATTGCAGTTTGGAGTTATAAAAAAGTGAATTAAATAATGACTTATTTTAATTTTCTTTTCTTGGAGTTTTGTCTGTTAGAAAAGAATGATAGTATTTCAAAATTGTCGTTGTGCATTCTGTAATACATTGTTAGTCCTGCACATACTTCGAAACTCTAACTGGTGCGGATTAACTATGAATCTAGATATTTAGTTTCTTCATTTCAGTTTTCTTTTTTGGTGATTTTTTCTTTTGAAAAAAATCACTTAAAGCTTTTTCTTCAGCTAATGTTAATGAACCTATTCCACCAATTGTATCAATTTCAATATCTAATTTTTTCGTTTTCATAATTATTTATTTTGAAAATATTTATTGATTAATTTCAATATTGTTTTTGTTTCAATTGTCATAATTCTACCACCGAAATGAAAAGCTCCAAGTGTTTTTTCATAATGTCACCAATTGCGATTTTGAAAGAAAAGAAACATTACGATCGTGTCCAAGTTGAAAAGATAATTTTCAAGCATAGGCTATTAAGTTACCAGCTACACCAGCATAAACTTTTGTTTGCCCTTTGTTGAATGGTGCATTTTCAACAAGATGCATATAAACGTGGTCTGATTTAACTTCTAAACTAACAAGACCTTGAATAATTTTAGAGTTTCCAGAAATTGTAAGTTTAAAAATATCTCTAACTGGATCTTAAAATTCTTCATTCCAATCTAATTCCACCTCCAATAAATCCTACAATTATTTTTGCTGTAAATCCTTCTTTTTCCCAGCATTTTATTTTTTATTGACCAATGTAACACTTGTTACTGAACAAAAAAGAGTGCCAATATATCTTTGCCCCATAATCAAGAACAATCATTATGAGGAAAATCAATTTTATATTTTTAATTGCAACGCTTTCCATTTCAACTATGGGTTTTGGGCAAGACACCTTGGCCATTTCCAAAAAAGACATTGGACAAAAAGCCAACGACAAAAACCTGCAACTCCAGATTGCAAACCAAGCCTTCAAATCAGCGCAAGCGGATTATAGACAATCCAATGCCTTGTTTCTGCCAAGTGTAACGGCTTCGCACACTGCGATTTCAACTACCAATCCGTTGATGGCTTTTGGGTCAAAATTGAATCAGGAGGTTTTAACCGCTTCGGATTTTAATCCAGCTTTGTTGAATAATCCAGCGGCAATTCAAAACTATGCCACTAAAATTGAGGTTTTGCAACCGCTAATCAATGTAGATGGATTGTATGGACGACAAGCTGCCAAGTCAAAAATGGAAGCTTTTCAGTTGCAAACCGAACGCACTGGCGAATATTTAGCTTTGGAAGTCAACAAATCTTTTATGCAATTGCAATTGTCTTATAAAGCGGTAACTGTTTTGCAAAAAGCAACTGCCACTGGTGAAGCCAACTTGAAACTGGTAGAGAATTATTTCAAACAAGGAATCCTTCAAAAAACAGATTTATTGTCGGTTCAAGTTCGGGTGAACGAAATTAAAAACCAATTGCAATATGCCAAAAGCAATGTGCAAAATGCTTCCGATTATTTGGCTTTTCTGCTCAATGAAGACAATACTAATAAAGTATATAAACCATTGGAAGAGTTAGACAATACTATTTCTATTTCAAGTAGCAATTCAACACTTTCGGGCAACCGAAAAGACATTCTAGCAATGGATAAATCATCCGAAGCTTACGCCAAAATGTGGCAATCGAGCAAGATGAATTTCTTGCCCACTTTGAATGCTTTTGGAAGCTATGAAATCTATGATGATACGCTTTTTGGAACAAATGCTCAAGGTTATTTGGTAGGAGCGCAATTGTCTTGGAAAGTTTTTGACGGCTACAAATCGATTGGTAAAATGGAAAAAGCCAAAGCCGAATATCAAAAAGCGACAGTAGAAAACCAACAGTATAAATCGCAAAGCCAACTCGAACTCAACAAAACCAATCGCCAGTTGAAAGATGCCGAAAACAAGGTAAATCTTGAAAAACTAGCTTTGGAACAATCACAAGAAGCGTATCGAATTAGAAGCAATCGATTTACGCAAGGTTTAGAGAAAACCACGGATTTGTTGCAATCAGAAACTCAAATGTACCAGAAAGAACTAGAGGTGCTGCAAGCCGTTTTCGAATATAATTTTACACAGGACTATTTGCAGTTTTTGAGTAAATAAAGAAAGCAATGTCAATGGCAAGTTCAATGGCAATGGCAATGACAATTTAAAAAAATAAAAATAAAATCAAACCAATGAAAAAAATATTTATCCCTTTATTAGCCTTGATCGTTTTAGTTTCTTGCAACAAAGAAAAGAAAGACGCAGTAACAACAGAACCAGCAATTGCTGTGAAAGTAAGCGGAATTTCTGCCAACAACAGCAGTCCGTTTATAACAGCAAGCGGTAAAATTGAAGCCGAAAATTCAGCGAATTTAAGTACCCGAATGATGGGTTATGTGACTAAAGTTCACGTCAAGGTGGGTCAAAAAGTAGGAGCAGGGCAATTGTTGGTGAGCATCAATAATACCGATTTACAAGCCAAAAAAGCGCAAGTAGATGCGAGTATTCTTCAAGCTACTGCAGGTTATAACAATGCCAAAAAAGACTATGATCGTTTTGTAAATTTGTTCAAACAGCAAAGTGCTTCGCAAAAAGAATTAGACGATATAACGGCTCGCTACGAAATGGCGAAAGCAGGTTTAGAAGGAGTCAAACAAATGCGAAACGAAGTGATGGCGCAGTTTTCGTATTCGAATATCACGGCTCCATTTTCAGGAACTGTGACCAATACGTTTGTGAAAGAAGGAGATATGGCAAATCCAGGAATGCCTTTGGTGAGTGTTGAAGGAGCTTCAAGATTGCAAGTAACAGCAATGGTTTCAGAAAATGATATTGCTTCCATCAAAAAAGGAATGCCCGTGACCGTTTTGGTGAAATCGTCAAACGCAAATCTAACCGGAAAAGTGAGCGAAGTAAGTTTGTCGGCAACGAATACTGGTGGACAGTATTTGGTAAAAGTGAATCTTGACAAAACCGATTCTTCCGTGTTATCAGGAATGTTTGTCAACGTGCAGTTTCCAATTGAAAACAAAAAGCCTGCGGCTCAAAACGACAGCGTTTTAATTCCTCAAAGTGCTTTGGTAAAACAAGGCCAATTAACTGGAATTTATACCATTGGAACCGGAAATGTCGCCATTTTAAGATGGTTGCGAATTGGTAAAAACTTTGGCAATCAAGTAGAAGTTTTATCAGGTTTATCCTCCAATGAGCAATATATAGTTTCGGCTGACGGGAAGTTGTATAACGGAGCTTTGGTTAGTATTCAGTAAGCAGTGTTCAGTTTTTTAGTGATCAGTCTCGGTATTCAGTCTCAGTTTACAGTGACTAGTGTTCAAGTTGCAGTCCGTCACTTCGAGTGATTTTTAAAAGTAATGCGACAGCTTTACTATTAAAAATTGTATCGAGAAGCATTCAATGATTGGGTTCTCGATACATGCTGATGAAAAATCGGAACACTCGAACTGACGTGTAAAGTTGAATTGATTTATCAAAACAACATTATAATCAAAATAGTATAAAATCGAATTCAGTTTTAGGGAACAACTTTAAACCTGAAACTTTAAACTTTAAACAAAAACAAAATGCAAGAAGGTATTTCAGGTAAAATAGCTAATTTTTTCATCAATTCGAAACTAACCATTTTGTTGATGGTGGCCTTGATGATTATTGGTGTGTACAGTTCGTTTCTGATTCCAAGGGAAGAAGAACCGCAAATTAATGTTCCGATGGCCGATGTGATGGTGGGTTATCCAGGCGCCAGTCCAACGGAAGTGGAGAATCGTGTGGCGAAGCCGTTGGAGAAAATTATTTCTAACATCAAAGGCGTGGAGCACGTTCATACTATGGCAATGAATGGTCAAGCGATGCTGATTGTCCAGTTTTATGTTGGTCAAGACGTGGAACGTTCGTATGTGAAATTGTATGACGAGTTGGCGAAACACGAAGATATGTTTCCAAAAGGCGTCTACAAACCAATGGTAAAAACCCGTTCGATTGACGATGTTCCAATGTTGGGATTAACGCTTTGGAGCGAAACGCAAGATGATTTTCAGTTGCGTCAAATTGCCGAAGAAGTAACTTCGGAAATTGAGAAAGTGAAAGATGTGGCGATTACCAAAGAAATTGGTGGAAGCAATCGTGAACTGAAAGTCGTTTTAGACAAAGATAAAATGGCTGAAAACGGCGTGGATGCTTTGGGCATTATGGGTATGATTCAGGCCAATAACGGAAGCTCTCAATCGGGTAGTTTTGTCCAAAATGACCAAGAATATTTGGTTACAACAGGACAATTTTTATCGAATGCGGAAGATGTGGAAAACTTGGTGGTTGGTGTGAACAAAAATATGCCGGTCTATTTAAAACAAGTAGCGACTGTTCAAGACGGACCATCCACGGCTAAAAGTTATGTGTCTTTTGGCTACGGCAAAGCCAATGAAAAATTCAAAACAGCTAAATCTGAATATCCAGCCGTTACGATTTCTATTGGAAAAGTAAAAGGCGCGGATGCAATGAAAATTTCGGATAAAATTATTGCTAAAGTCGAACAATTAAAGAAAAATTTAATTCCAGCTGATGTTCACGTTGAAGTTACCAGAAACTATGGTGAAACTGCTTCACACAAAGTGGGCGAACTGTTGTTGCACCTAGGAATTGCGATTATTGCCGTTACGATTTTAGTAATATTAGCCATGGGTTGGAGAGGCGGTTTAGTCGTGTTTTTCTCCGTTCCGTTGACGTTTGCCTTGACTTTGTTTGCTTATTATTTATTGGGTTACACGCTGAATAGAATTACGCTTTTTGCCTTGGTTTTCGTGGTGGGAATTGTCGTCGATGATAGTATTATTATAGCCGAAAATATGCACCGACACTTCAAGATGAAGCGACTTCCATTTAAACAAGCGGCGATTTATGCGATAAACGAAGTAGGAAACCCAACGATTTTGGCAACTTTTACTGTAATTGCGGCTATTCTGCCAATGGCTTTCGTGTCCGGAATGATGGGACCTTATATGAGTCCAATGCCCATTGGTGCTTCGATTGCGATGATTTTGTCCTTGTTTGTGGCTTTGACCGTGACGCCATACTTGGGTTATCATTTGCTTCAGGAAAAAGACGAGCAGGAACACAAACATTCTGAAGGAATGGAAACCAGTCGTATTTATAAATTATACAACAAATTGGAGCGTCCATTTTTAGAAAGCAGTTCAAAAAGAAGAATACTTTTGGCGGTAACCGTAGTATTGTTATTGGGTTCAGTTTTGATGTTTTTCACCAAATCGGTGGTAGTAAAAATGCTTCCTTTCGATAATAAAAACGAATTTCAAGTCGTAATTGATATGCCCGAAGGAACGACATTGGAAAGAACTTCGGTTGTTACGAAAGAAATTGCACAATATCTTTCAACCAAACCCGAAGTGGTGAATTACCAAAATTATATTGGCACCTCGGCTCCGATTACTTTCAACGGATTGGTACGTCATTACGATATGCGTGGTGGCAGCAATATGGCGGATATTCAGGTAAATTTGTTGCACAAAGAAGATCGTGATTTGCAAAGCCACGATATTGCCAAAGAAATGCGCCCCGAAATCCAGAAGATTGCCAAGAAATATGGTGCGAATGTCAAAATTATTGAAGTTCCGCCAGGACCACCGGTTTTATCGACTTTGGTTGCTGAGATTTATGGGCCAAATTATGAAGACCAAATTAAAGTGGCTAAGCAAGTAAAAACAATTTTGGAAAATACTTCCGATATTGTTGATATCGACTGGATGGTTGAGGACAATCAAACCGAATACAAACTGCAAGTAGATAAAGAAAAAGCAATGCTAAACGGAATCGCGCCGCAACAAGTCGTTGGAAATTTGACTTATTTGTTGAAAGAATACCCAGTTTCGAATTTGTATGACGAGAATTCTAATGACAATGTTGGCATCGTACTTTCGCTTGACGACAAAGACAAAACGAGTTTGCAAGACATTCAAAACCTGAAAATTAAGAGCAATCAAGGAACAATGATTCCCGTTAGTGATTTGGTAAAAGTGGTTCGTGATACTTTACAAAAAACCATTTACAGAAAAGACCAAAAACGCGTCGTTTATGTAACTGCCGATATGGCTGGAGCATTAGAAAGTCCTGTTTATGCAATTTTAGGGATGAACGAAAAATTAGCCAAAATGAACGTACCAAAAGGCTACAAAGTCAATGAACTCTATATGGAACAGCCTACGGACGAAAGTGATTTTACCGTAAAATGGGATGGGGAATGGCAAATTACTTTGGAAGTTTTTAGAGATTTGGGAGTTGCCTTTCTAGTGGTGATTGTCATTATTTATATGCTGATTGTGGGTTGGTTTCAAAACTTCAAAACACCAATGGTGATGATGCTTGCGATTCCGCTTTCGTTAATAGGGATTGTGTTCGGGCACTGGGTATTGAATGCTTATTTTACGGCTACTTCTTTCATTGGAATGATTGCTTTGGCAGGAGTTATGGTTCGAAATTCAGTCTTGCTAATTGACTTTATCGAAATCCGACTGAACGATGGCGTGCCTTTAAAACAAGCCATTATCGAAGCTGGAGCAGTGCGAACAACGCCTATTTTATTGACGACTGGTGCCGTGGTTATTGGAGCTTCCATTATTTTGTTTGATCCAATATTTCAAGGATTGGCCATTTCATTGGTTGCCGGAGCGATTGTTTCGACCGTATTGACATTGCTTGTGGTGCCTCTAATATATTACATTACAGAGAGAAAAAAATGGGAATCCTCCACCGACTCTTCCAAAGTAGAGGAAATAGAAGAAGAAAAATAACTTTAAAAGCTAAAATATGAAATTACTTATTATTGTTGCTGTAAAAGAATTTGAAAAAGACATTAAGCAAATTCTAAAAAAATCGGATGTTAAATCATTCTCTTACAAAGATGTGATGGGATTCAAAGACAGTTCAGAGGATTCAATGGAGAAAAATTGGTTTGCCACCGAAATGAATGAAAACGAATCGGTACTATTTTATGCTTTTGTGGATAATGAAAAAGTAGATCATCTTTATGAATTGGTTGATGATTTTAATGCCAAGCAAAAATCAGCATCCCATATTCATGCAGTCGTTTTATGTGTTGAAAAATCAAATTAAAATTAATTAAAAATTAAAAAATATGAAAAATAGAATCGTTAGAGCCGTTGCAGGAAGTTTTGTATTAATAAGCATATTATTATCCATTTATGTTAACCAAAATTGGTTGTGGTTTACAGCCTTTGTTGGAGTTAATTTATTGCAATCATCCATTTCCAGATGGTGTTTGTTGGAGGATATTTTGACTAAACTTGGAGTTAAGGATTAATTCAAATTCACATATTCATTAAAGAGGATGTTCTAAACGACATCCTCTTTTTTGGTTTAAATATTCAGTATTCCTACAGCAAATAAATTTAATAGTCGTACCTTTTACATTACTTTTAATGCTAATCCCCAAGACTATGAATTTAAGTAAATACAACCTAAAACGCAATTTTGATTCCACGAACGAACCCAAAGGCGAGATTGAAAAACCAAAAAATGAATTAATTTTTGTAGTACAAAAACACGCCGCATCGCACTTGCATTATGATTTTCGCCTTGAAATGAATGGTGTTCTGAAAAGTTGGGCAATTCCAAAAGGGCCTTCTATGAATCCCGAGGATAAGCGATTGGCGATTATGGTCGAAGATCATCCTTACACTTACAAGGATTTTGAAGGTACTATTCCCAAAGGAAATTACGGCGCAGGAACTGTTATAGTTTGGGATTGTGGAACTTATACTTTGGCTAACGAACAGAACACAGAAACGGATGTAGTCAAGTTCAAATCAGGTTTACAAAACGGACACCTCAGTTTTATTTTGAATGGAACGAAATTAAAAGGAGAATTTGCCTTGGTAAAATTAAAAATCAAGCAGAAAGGCGCTTGGCTCTTGCTAAAAAAGGAGGATCAATATGTCCTTGAATCCGATATTCTAAATGAGAATAAATCCGTACTTTCAAATTTGACTTTGGAAGAAATATAAATTTGACTATCCATTACTATTCTATGATAATCTTGTTTGTTTAAACAACAATATTTTTGTTGAGACCATTAAGAAATTAAGGTTCATTAAGGATAAAAACTTAATTTTCTGGCTCTACTGGAAAGTGTGTGAAACATCGAGATTTAAAATTTACCATTAAGAAATTAAAGTTCATTAAGGTTAAAAATCTAATTTTCTTAATTTCTTAATGGTTTAAACAAAATTACAATGTTAGATTAAAGTTACAACTTTAACACTATCTCAGTAGAACCATAAAATGTAATTAATGCCAAATCTATTAGACAATAAAAAAAAATAAACCCGCTCTCCGAAGTATTCTTAAAATAAAACGTTCTTAAAAGCAGAATGCTGTGCAATCCCCTTAGCAATCGGGATCCGACTTCGTACACAATTCTAAATGCCGTTGCAACTTTATTAAACTCAATATTGATTATATATATTAAATTTATTCAAATTGCATTCAGCAACAGCAGGAAAATCTACTTTTTATGATTTTCAATAACCTTATAACAGAAACATAATTTCTGACACTGGAATAAACATATTGTGAAGTATTATCGAAATATCATTATGGATGAATATGAGGCAGAATTTTAAGGAGAAAAATAAAATTTTATTATCTTTCTTCTACTTTTGGAGAAATTTTATAGACGATGTATAATAATTTATTGCATTAAGATAAAAAATAAAAGCTAACTTATTTTATGTAGGACATTTACCTCTCAAATAACGCCAAAGTTCCACCAACCCAATCCTTGTCTTTATTGAATTTCACGCCAATCATTTCGCCACGGCTTAATCTTGCTAAGTTGCAGAGTAGAGTGGGAGCGGCGTCTTCTTTTTTCCAGACACAAAGCACGCGTACTTCGCATTTCACTTTTCCGTCGGGAGATTGCACTATTGGAATGTACTTTACTTTTTTCTGAAGAATGTAAAATTCTTTTTCTATTACGGCTTCGATGTCTTCTTTTTTTACGTGAAAAATCACGCCTGATCCCGAGAAAGAGAATAAAGGTTTCAGTACATAATTTTCTAAGTCTTCCGGGATTTCGGTTAAATCGCTCAACAAGGTGGTTTCAATGAAATATTTACCTTTCAGAAAAGGCAAAATAAACTTGCTAATTCTGAAAAACCAGTTGGGATGTCCAGCCCATTCTAGGTCAAGATCGTCCGAGAAATGGAAATCCAGTTTCAAATCAGTTCGCAAATCTAGTTCGTCAAAAATGACGCGATTGTAAATGCGTTTGACTTGAATTTCTTCACCATTTTTGTTTTTATAAAAGAGTTGTTTCCCTTTTTTAATCAATTCGGTGACGCAAACTATTGGAATACCAAGATCTCTTTGGCAATAATAAAAATCGATTTTAGTATTTTGTTTTTCGGGTTCAATTTCCAGTAAAATGACATTCTCTTTGGGATGATTGTTGCAAATGACTTCTTCGAGAGTTTCATAATATTGCTCAACTGAAATGTCGTTGATAAAAGGCGTCAATGCCGAAAGAAATGGATACTGTTTTACGAATTTTTCGTATAAATTAATTTGGTAATTGTACAAAGAAGGAAATCCCTGCACTTCAATTAATTTAGGAACAACGGCTCCATTTTCTTCGCAAATTCCAAAATCTATTGCCAAGAAAGTAGTATGTTCGTCTTCGTTGGGAACTTTGTGGTTTAATTCTAATGACTTCTCCGTTAGTTTTTTAAAGTCTTTCTGTTGAATCAATTTTATGACATCGGCACAGCCTTCGAGCAATTGTAATTTTAATTCATTGGAAATAAAAAAAGGTGTTTCTCCAATTCGAAAAGTAGGTGCGTAATCAAAATCCGAAGCAATATCGTCTTTGAATTCCTGATACTTTTTCTCGGTAAATTGGGAATTGAAAAGTTGTCTGTATTTGTCAATCATTTTAAAAGTATTAAGATAAAAGTATCAAGTATTAAGATGAAAGTATCAAGTATTAAGATAAAAGTATTAAGATAAAAGTATTAAGATAAAAGCATCAAGTATTAAGATGAAAATATAAGTATTATGATAAAAGTATTTATTTTAACTTGAGTTAGTCTTACTACTCAATACTTAATTCTAAACACCCATTTAATTTGAAAGCATTTTTTTGCTTATCATTAAGTCGTTGATGGCAATTCTAAGGAAATTTGGAATCAGGGTTTCATTGGTTCTGTAAATTTTATCATCGTCCAATAAGTCTTCCAGCATATTCCTGAATTTCCGTTTTCCTTTCATATTTCTTATTTTCTCTTTGACTTCCTTGTTTCTTAAATGTGAAATAAAGCTTATTGGGTCGGCTTCTGGATGAAATTGTGTACCTACAAAATGATTGGTAAAACGAACAGCCATAATGGCTCTTTCGAACTTAACGTGATCTCTGATTTTTTCCAAAGAAATAATTTTGGCGCCTTTTTTCGAAAAAACACTCAATTTGGGTTGTACTACCTGATAATCTCTGGAGTCGATGGCATAAAATGGATCGGCAAGACCTTCAAAAATCGGATCATTGAAACCCTCTTTTGTTTTATGGATTGTCATCACGCCAAAAGAAGTATCGTGTCGCTTGGTAATTTCGGCCAAGCCAAAGTGTTTGCAAGCCATTTGGAAGGAAAGACAAATGAACAAAACGTGTTTTTTTATGGTATTCTCGTTGTTCCATTTGCTCAATTCATCAATGAAAGTATAATATTTTACATCCCAATTTCCATCACCAATCAGAGGGTCTCCAGGACCACCAGTTGAAATGTAAATGTCAAATTTTTTGATATCCGGCAATTCTGACTTTCCTCTTACGTCAAAAACTTGAAAAGTAACTATTTGATTAAAACGGTTGATAATGTCAATGATACAGCGCATTCCTTGATTAGGCGTGCCATTGTACATATCCAAAACCGCTATTTTTATGGTATTATTATTCATTATATAGTATAGAAAATTGTAAATTAATTGCAAAGATAACTTTTAAAATAGCAATGGCAATGACAATACAAATTTGAGACTGAACACTGAAAACTGATCACTGAACACTTCCTCAAAGTCCTTTTGTGAATTCTCCCGTAATAAAATCGACAACCTTGGTTAAATCATTTGTTTCTTCAAAAACAGCCAACTGTTTGTCAGCTCCAGTTCCGCTTTTCATAATGGTGTGAATATAGTTTATTTGTTCGCGGCTTTCCAATTCGTCTACAACATCATCAATAAAATCAAGTAATTCAAGAATTAGCATTTTGGTTTCAACCTCTTTTTGAAGTCCAAAATCAATCATATTTCCTTCAATTCCATAGCGCGCGGCACGGAATTTATTTTCTTTTATCAAGGCTATTCGATACACATTGAAACTCATATTGTGCAAGGACAATTTATACAACTTTGCCACAATAGCCTGTATAATGGCTACAATACACATTGTTTCATCAACGGTTAAACACATATCACAAATGCGAAATTCAATTGTGTCATAAAAGGGATGCAAACGTAAATCCCACCAAATTTTCTTTGGATTATCGATACAATTGGTTTTAACTAACGTCTCTAAAAAATTGTCATACGATGCAACAGAATCAAAATATTCTGGCAAACCCGTCCTTGGAAACTTGTCAAAAACCTTGGTTCTATATGATTTATATCCCGTTTGACGTCCTTCCCAAAAAGGGGAATTGGTAGAAAGAGCAAAAATATGAGGCAAAAAATAAGTAGCTTGATTCATAATTTGCAATCCAATTTCTCGGTTTTCAATTCCGACATGACAATGCATCCCGAAAATCAGATTAGAACGCGCAGCGTCTTGCAATTCGTTAACAATATTGTGGTATCGAGGGTCGTCAGTTATGGGTTGATCTTGCCATTTCGAAAATGGGTGAGTTCCTGCTCCGCCAACAATTAAGCCTTGTTTATCCGCTAAATCAACGATATGACCTCTCAAAGATTTAATCTCAGATTCCGCTTCTTTGACGTTTCGACAAATCATAGTTCCCACTTCGACCACAGATTGGTGCATTTCGGCTTTTACTTGTTCGTTTAAAATTATTTTTGCACCATCCACAATTTTGGACAAATGCGAGCGCAAATCTCTTGTTTCAGGATCAATAATTTGATATTCTTCTTCAACACCAAGTGTAAAAACAGGTAATTTTTTCATTCTTCTTTTTTTAGGAGCTAATCCAGCTATCCGTTTCAATCTTTTTTGTTTAGTCATCCCTAGGCTGCGCTCGGGATGACAAAACAAAAAAGGATTTCTACTGCTATCTGGGCTAGGGCATTTCGTGATTAATTAAATTTAGTAAAATTCAAGGTCAACTATAAACGGAACTCTAAATACTACAAACTATTTTGTTGCATCCTTGATAAAAGTTCCCCACGTCAAATTCATTTGACCCGGTTTTTGTTTTTTGGCGGCAGCAATCGCCATTTTTGCAGCCTGTTCGACAACCCATTCGAAATTTTCGGCTCCAACAGAAGTCAACTCGGCATCGGGTGCTGGATTTCCAAAATCAATGGCATAAGGAATCCCGTCGCGAACGGCAAATTCAACCGTATTGAAATCATAACCCAAGCCTTTGCAAAGTCTTAAGGTATACTCTTTTACGGTTGCCAATAATTTTTTGTCAACTGGCGGCCCATCAATTACGTAACGCAAATGATGCGGATTTCTTGGTTCGTATTGCATAATGCGGACTTCTTTGCATCCCAAACAATACACTCGAAAATATTCGGTGAAGACAATTTCTTCTTGCAACATCATCACTAATTGACCCGTTTCTTGGTGTTTTTCCCAAAATTCTTCCTTATTTTCTAATCGGTATACGTTTTTCCAACCGCCACCGGCATACGGTTTCATATAAGCTGGAAAACCGATATAATCAAAAATTCCCTGCCAATCCATTGGATATTTTAGATTGCGGAATGATTTTCCCGTAGTGTCAGTAGGATGTTCCGCAGATGGAAGAATTACGGTATTGGGAAGCGGAACTCCAAGAGTATCAGCCAATGCATTGTTGAAAAACTTGTCGTCGGCGCTCCACCAAAAAGGATTGTTGATGACATTTGTCCCCGTCAATGCTGCATTTTTCAAATAGGCACGATAAAAAGGTACATCCTGCGAAATTCGGTCAATAATCACAGCATATTCGCCATCTTTGTTTTGAACCACTTTGTCAATGGAGACGGCTTCGGCGATAATTCCTTTTTCGTTTTTTGAGTTAACACGGTCTATAAATGCTTGTGGAAAAGTATCTTCCATTCCGAATAATATTCCAATTTTTTTCATCTTGTTGTTGGTCTTTATACTTAATACTCTATTCTTTATACTTTTAAAAAAACTTGATTCTTGATAAATAATGGGGAAACATTTCTTTCCAAACCGGCCAATCATGCTCTTTGTCTGGTCGAACATCTAGCCAATGATAGACATTTCTATCACTCAACACTTTGCTCAATTTTAGATTGGCATCATAACAAATATCCCAGTTGGAAGTTCCCAAACAAATATCTATATTCCATAATTCGTGGTCATTCAGTCCATACAAATAATCTTCTGGACTGTTATAAAAAACATCATCATTATGGAAACCATCCATAAAACTTTTGATGTTGAATGCGCCTCCCATCGAAAAAACGTGGCTGACGTAACCTGGATGACGAAAGGCAAAATTGGCAGCGTGATATCCTCCAAAACTGCAACCGGCAACAGCAACTTTTCCTGAAGAAGTATTGTTTTTAACTTTTTCGACGATTTCGTGGCATATCATTTTATCGAACCGAACGTGGTTTTCGATGCGATGAATGGGATGAATTTGCTTGTTGTAAAAACTGTCTTTATCGATACTTGCGGGACAAAATATTTGGATTAATCCTTGTTCGATAAACCATTTTGCCGAGTCAATCAAACCCATGTCTTTGTTTTCGTGAAAGCTGCCCATAGAAGTTGGGAATAAAATTACAGGATAACCAGCGTGTCCAAAAACCAACATCTCGATATCCCGGCTTAGGTTTGGGGAATACCATTTGAAATATTCTTCTTTCATATTTAAATAATATTAGTGTCTTGGTCTTCGATTCCAGTTTTAATTTGGCTATAGATTATTCTCAATGGAGTCCAATTGAATTCATATTTTTTTATAAAAAAAATATATTTTAACAATTATAATAAAAATAATGAAGCAAAAAGCATAAACTATGAGGAAAAATAATATTTATTTAAAAAAATAATACCGATAATTAATTAGTATTGAATTCAAACAATTGCACTTGACTTTTAAATCTTTCGATAAGCATACCCATCATTCTTTTGTTTAGGCTGGAAGAATTTTTTATGTATACTGCATATTCATCGGTGGTGAATAGTCCCATAATCATTCCCTTTAAGGCATTGCGGAACTTGATGTCTTTTTGAATGGAATTTTCCATAATTGACATTTTTTTTTCCAAAGTTTTCGTGTAGAAATCTATTTTATTTTTACTCACATAATTTCTGAAAGCGGCAATAAATAAATCGTTTTGCAGCTTCAGGATAGGGCGGAGGACTTCATTTTGGAATACTTCATCTGATGAAGATTGATCTGTAACATTGCCAATTGTTTGCCCTCGAAATTCCTTCAAAAATAAATCTCTTTGATTCATCTTTTTTTCTTTAAAAATAGAAAAAATTGTTCAAGAATATCTTATTTTCGCATTTATAAAAAAAAAATATGCGATTTCACACTAGGAAATGGGTAAAACCCGAAGATTTAAATCCAAACGGAACTTTATTTGGAGGGAAATTACTGGCATGGATTGACGAAGAATTGGCTTTGTATGCCATTATACAATTGGAAAACACAAAAATAGTAACCAAGTACATGTCAGAAATCAACTTCAGAAGCTCTGCAAAACAAGGCGATATTATAGAAATTGGAATTGATGTGATAAAGTTTGGCATCACTTCGCTTACATTAAAATGTGAAGCTCGTAATATGATGACTCGCGAAACCATCATAACGATTGACCACACCACAATGGTGAATTTAGGTGCTGATGGCAAACCAAAAGCCCACGGAAAAACGGAGATTGAGTATGTAAAAGACCGCTTGTAAGGATAATTGACTTCAAAAACTTACCGTAAATTTTAGTCAATAGTATTCTGCTATTTCATATCCATTTTCACATATTTCTTTTCCACAAAAAAGGTTGCAAAAGGGAGGAGCGAAGCAATCAGAACAATTGAAAGCGTTACGAAACTCCATTTTTGAGATTTCATAATAAAAATGGCCAATGCAACATATCCTATAAAAAGAATTCCATGTGTCATTCCTATGGGATACAAAAAAGTTTTATAAAGTGCCAAATTATTGGGTTTTATAGTGAGCATATTAGCAAATAAAACCAAATAAGAGATTCCTTCTAGGATTGCGATGTTTTTAAAAATTCGGACCATTAAAAATAGGCTGTTTAAAATTATGAACTGCAAAATTAAGGATTATCATTAATTTTTAGCCAAAACTATCCTAAAGTAATTTTAAACACCAATTATTTATTGCGGCAAAGAATCAAAACTGCAAATATCCAATCAAATAAAATATGAAGAGTTATTGGTCAATTTTAAAACATTCAATAACTTATATATTCTTTGTAATTTTAAGACTTTGTACCAATAATATTTGATTTCTTGGTGTTAAAGCTTACATTTACTTTTGTATTTATAAACCTTAATAATGAGCAAACGCGATTTAAAAAAATACTTGACCGAACTCAATAAAAGACAGCTCGAGGAACAAGTTCTTGAATTGTATGAAAAATTCAGTCCCGTTAAAACGTATTATGATTTTGTCTTTAATCCAAAAGAAGATACGCTGTTGAAAGAATGCAAGATCAAAATTTCGAACGAATATTTTCCCCAAAAAACTTCCGGAAAACCCAGAAGGCCAAAGATGCGTCGCTCCGTTGCCCAAAAATACATCAAGCATTTCATTCTTTTGGGAGTAGATCCGTTTATAATTGGCGACGTGATGTTGTATGCCATAGAGATTGCCCAAACTTTCTCTTCGGAACGATTTGTAAAACCAGAATTGTTCTTTAAAAGTATGTTCAATTCGTTTGAACAGGCAGTTAAATTTATCATTGCCAATGGAATATTGGAAGAATTCAAAACCAGAATTGTGGACATAAATGAGGAAACGATGCGTCAAAATTGGTGCAACAAGGAGCAATTTAACGCTATAATCGAGCGATTCGAATATTAAATTGTCTCACTATAATAACATTAAGTTAAGAGATTTTTGGAGGCGAAAGACAACTTCCAATTTATTCAAATAGACCTAATAACTGTTGATTTTATCAGGTTTTAAACTTCTGAAATCAAAAATCGTTAATCAAAAATCTAAAATCATTTTATCTAATAATCGTTTTTATTTAATGATTCCTCTTTATTTATAATATAATTTGGTGCAATAACTGTTTTTTAGGTGTATTTTTGCAAAAATCCAACAAAAAGCAATGGCTCAAAACACTCTAGAAACAGAAATAGAAGATAGAAAAGAACTTTATTCCTATCAAAAAGGAGATATAGAAACCATCTTTGAACGATTGGACAATGCGCCAAGCAACCATCATTTGTTGTATCAATTGCCTACTGGTGGTGGAAAAACTGTGGTTTTTTCAGAAATTGTTCGACAATATTTGTCTAAACATAACAAAAAAGTGGTGGTTTTGACCCATCGAATTGAGTTGTGCAAGCAAACTTCAAAAATGCTGAAAGGTTTCAGCGTGAAAAATAAAATCATTAACAGTAAAGTAAAAGAACTGCCGGACCAAAACGATTATTCTTGTTTTGTAGCTATGGTAGAAACTTTAAAAAACCGTATCAATGACGAGAAATTGCATCTCGACAACATTGGTCTGGTAATTATTGATGAAGCACATTACAATTCCTTTCGAAAATTATTGAGTTCGTTTAAAAACGCTTTTATTTTGGGAGTTACCGCAACGCCTTTGAGTTCAAATATCAAGTTGCCAATGCACGAGAATTATGACGAATTGATTGTGGGCGACACCATCAGTTCCTTAATTGACAACGGATTTTTGGCGAAAGCTGTAACTTACAGCTATGACGTGGGCTTGACCTCATTGAAAGTCGGAATAAATGGCGATTACACTGTAAAATCATCCGATGATTTGTATACCAATATGGCGATGCAGGAAAAATTATTGCACGCTTACACGGAGAAATCATTGGGCAAAAAAACCTTGATTTTTAATAACGGAATCAACACTTCTTTATACGTTTACGAAACTTTTAGGGAAGCTGGATATATAATTCGTCACCTCGACAACACCAGCAGCCCCGAAGAACGAAAAGATATTTTGCATTGGTTCAAACATACGCCTGACGCAATTTTGACCTCTGTGGGAATCTTAACAACCGGTTTTGACGAACCTACCGTGGAGACCATTATTTTAAACAGAGCCACTAAATCATTGACTTTATATTTTCAAATGATTGGTCGTGGTTCCAGAAAATTGCCGAATAAAGACAATTTTAACGTGATTGACTTGGGTAATAATGCAGCACGTTTCGGGTTGTGGAGCGAGCCTGTAAACTGGCAACACATTTTTAAATCGCCTGAATTCTATTTAGAAAACTTGCGTGACGACACCGAAATTGAATTGTATTTCAAATACACGATGCCTCCGGAATTGCGGGCTAAATTTGCCAAAACCGAAGTGGTGACTTTTGATGTCGATGAAGAACATAAACTTATCATCGCCCAAAATTTACGATCCAAAGTGGTTTTGGATAAATCATTGGAACAACATGCTGCAATGTGCGTGGACAATACCGAGGAATTACGAGATGCAAAATCATTGTTCAAGGAGTTAGATCCCGATATTGAATGCCGTTTGAAACGTTACGCGAAATGCTTAAGTCAATGTAGTAAAAACTACCGTGAATGGCTTGTTGAGGACTACAAACAGAAACTTATTTTATTGATAGGGAAGAAGTATCGCGAGAAAATTATGAACGAAGCGGATTAATTAGTATTCAGTTTTCAGTTGCAGTTTTCAGTCGAGAAAAGAAAATACAATAACTTAAATCGTCTCTTCGAGTGGTGTTAAATAGTAATGCGTCAGTTTTACTATTTAAAATTGTATCGAGAAGATTTCCATAAAACAACAATTTTTATAAATTTATAAATCCAGCAAAATGCCAAACCAATTCTCGAATTTAGGAATTTCAGCTCCCATACTAAAAGCCATAACCGAGTTGAAATTTGTTGTTCCTACAGAAATCCAGCAAAAAACAATTCCGTTACTTTTATCAAATACCACTGATATTGTTGGATTGGCCAAAACTGGAACTGGAAAAACAGCTGCATTTGGATTGCCATTATTACAATTAATAGATACAAAAGTTTCTGCCATTCAGGCAATTATTCTGGTTCCAACACGGGAATTAGGACACCAAATTTTTAGTAATTTAGAAGCTTTCGCAAAATATCTTCCAGAAGTTTCCGTTGCGGCGACTTGCGGAGGAATTCCCATAAAACCTCAAATCGAACGACTGACTTTGCCAACGCATATTGTGGTGGCAACACCCGGAAGATTAATTGATTTAATCCAGCGCAAAGCCATAAACTTAAAAGAAACGCAATTTCTGGTTTTGGATGAAGCCGACGAAATGGTGACGATTTTAAAAGAAGGCTTGGATGAAATCATCGCCGAATTACCTAAAAACAGGAAGACATTTCTTTTCTCGGCAACAATGCCGGGAAGCATAAAACAATTAATCCAGAACTATTTGAACAAAAACGTGGTTCAAGTCAGTGCCAATATGGAAACCGTGGGAAATCAAGGAATTGACCATCAATATATCGTGGTGGATCCAATTGAAAAACTAGATGTTTTGATGCATTTCCTAACTTCAAAGGATGGAGAACGCGGAATTGTTTTTTGCAAAACTAAAGCTGCTGTCAATAAACTGGCAAAGAATTTAGCCATTAACAGATTTTCATCTGGAGCGTTGCACGGAAGTTTATCTCAAGGAATCCGTGACCGAATTATGGAGCAATTTCGGGAAGGTCATATTAATATTTTGGTGGCAACTGATTTAGCTGCCAGAGGAATTGATGTAAAGGAAATTTCTTATGTGGTGAATTATCATTTGCCTGATGTTTACGAAGTTTACGTTCACCGCAGCGGAAGAACCGCCAGAGCTGGAGCTAAAGGATTTTCATTAACCGTTTTACAACAAGAAGAAGTGGCCGAAATTGCTGATTTCGAAAGAGAATTAGGAATTAAATTTCACGAATTCAAAAAACCTACACAAGAAAATATTGGAGAAAACAATACTTTATTGTGGGCAAAGCAAATTTTCAAAACAAAACCCAATAACGAAGTTTCTTTAGAATTAAAAGATAAAATTAAAACTGTTTTTCATCATTTGACCAAGGATGAATTGATTGAGAAATTATTGGCAAATCAATTGCTTCAGGTAAAGAATGAAACTGTAAAAGAGAATCCAGTAAAAAAACAGAAGAGAACGAATTAGAAATTGTTTTTGAATTAAAAAAGTTATTCTGGACTTTACTAATTTTCAGAGTTTAATTTTATCATTACTGATGATTGCAATTGGGTTTTTTATAAAAAACACCACACACAAAAACTTTCAGTCTGTTAAAATAATGTGGAGACCATTAGTAATAATAGGAATAGCTGTTGTTATATTTCAATTTATATTGGTTTTAATGTAAATGTTACTAATTTATTAATGTATCTATTTGAACTATAATTTATATTATGTAAAATAGGATATTTTTGTTAATCGATTTAAATTCAATTATAATAAAGATGATGATTGCTAGTAAACTCTACTCTCATTTATTTTAAACAAATAAAAAAGCATTACCAACTAACTTATGATAATGCTTTTTGTGAAACAAATATTTTGAATCTATTTTACAGAAAACGGAATATTCCATTTTTCCCAAGTCAAAACAATTGAATTCTTGTTGATGTTGTAAACCAAACTTTCGATACTTGAATTAGCCAATTGCTGTTTTACAGTTACTCTTAACTGATCTTCTTTTTCCTTATAATTGCTGGTTCCAGACATTTTAGCAACCTTATTAAAAATGAGTACACATTCTTTTTCATTTGGAATCACAAAAAAAGAATATTTTCCTGCTGGTAATTTTGAACCTTCAATAGTTAGATCTTTGTCAGATTCTATTGTAGTTGCTGCATTAGCACCAGCTCTCCAAATTTTGTTAAATGGTACCAATTCCCCCCAAATCACTCTTCCTTTTACAGATGGGCTACTATAATTAATGCTAATGGTAGCACCATTAATTTTACCACTTGCAGTTGCTGCAGGACTTGACGGCTTATTTTGTGCATTAACGAAAGTTGCAGTTACTAATGCTATAAATAATAGTTGTAATTTTTTTTGTAATCCCATAATTTAAAATGTTTTAAGTTTAATTTATAAATTTAAAATAACTCTCCTAAATTTGATGTAATTCATAATAATTTTAAGAAAAGTTTAAGAAAATTATAAATTAATCGTTTTACTCAATCAATGCTAGTATTATAATTTATTATTTTATTATTTTTACAAACGACTATATTTAATTCCCTATGAACACAATTGCAGAACACATTGCCGATTTTTTAAAAAAATATCCGCCTTTTGATAATTTAAATTTTCAAGAACTATCAGAAATAGCTACAAGTATTCGCGTGATTAATTTGGAAAAACACAAAATTTTGTTCCAAATAAACGATATTTTGCACGATAGTTTTTATGTTGTTGCTTCTGGAGTTGTCAATTTATCGGTAATTTCTGATGCTGAGGAAACTTTATTGAATAAATGTGTCGAAGGAGATATTTTTGGTTTACGTCCGTTTTTTGCAAAAAATAATTATATGATGACGGCCAAATCTCGCGAAGAAAGCATCATTTATGCTATTCCCATCGCTGTTTTTCGCCCTTTTGTAGCTAATAATTCGGAGGTTTTAGACTTTCTCTTGCAAAGTTTTGCTTCCAATACAAGTAATCCAAGTGACAAAGAAAATTTAGGTGGAAAACTAATTTCTGATAACGTTTACTATTCCAATCAACAATCTGAAATGCAATATTTTCAGTTATTAACTTATAATAATTCTCCTCTCAAAGTAGCTACAACAAGCATTGTTCAAGAAGTGGCGCAACAAATGACTGATGCTCTGTATACTGGAGCCATCGTGTCTAAAGACAACACTCCCATCGGAATCGTTACAAATACTGATATGTGTTCTAAAATTGCAACAGGGCGATTTTCCATTTCTAGCACAATAGACAAAATTATGTCATCACCTGTGGTAACTGTGGTGGAGAACATTTCATTGGCCGAAGCGCAATTGATAATGTTAAAAAATAACGTGACTCATTTGTGCGTAACCAAAGACGGTTCGGACAAATCGGAAATCAAAGGAATTATTTCAGAACACGATTTAATTGTCGCCCAAGCCAATAATCCCGGGGTTTTGATAAAAGAAATAAAACGTTCACAGTCTTCAAAAGATTTGAAATTAATTCGAGATCGATTGACTACTCTTATCCAAAAATCAATTCAAAAAAACGTATCTCTTTCTAATATTAACAACATCGCAAGTGAAATTAACTTGGCTATTATCAAGCGTTCCGTTGAATTGTCCATTTTGGATTTGGGTTCCCCTCCTGTTCGTTTTGCTTGGTTAAGTATTGGTAGTCAAGGTCGTAAGGAACAATTGTTGCCTACAGATCAGGACAGTATTTTGATTTTTGAAGATGTAACTGCCGACAAATACAGAGACGTAAAAGATTATTTTCTAAAATTAGGAAAAAGAACAACTGCCATTCTGGAAAAAGTGGGTTATGAATTGTGTCCAAATGGACATATGGGAAGTAATATGCTTTGGTGTAAATCATTGACTGATTGGACAAAACAATACAACAACTGGATGAATACTCCAGGTGAAAATAGTAATGAAATTAGCAGTATTTTCTTTGATTTCGAAATTGCCTTTGGAGAACAAAAAATTGAAGAATCCATCGAAAATGTCATTTTTAATAATGTCAAAAATAATGCTCTCTTTTTTGATTTTCTTGGAAACGACGCTTTGCGAAAAAACTCGCCTTTAAGCTTTTTCAAGAAATTTAATGTGGAAGAAGAGGGTGTAAACAAAGAAAAATTCGACATCAAGACACGTGCTTTAATGCCTCTTATTGATGGCGCACGTTTGTTTGCTTTGAGTCATAATATTCGTGGAATTAACAATACCTACCTTAGATTCAAACAATTAGCTATTGTGGATCCTAGAAATGCTGAGATTTATCTGAATTGTGCCGAAGGATTTTTAATATTGTCAAAATTTAGAACTTTGGAAGGTTTGAAAAATGATAATTCTGGTCAATTTATAAATTTGCAGGAATTGTCAAAAGTGGACAAAGAAAATTTGAAAAATGCCTTGGCTCCAATGCGAGAATTAGAAGAATTAATAAAAACGAAATTTCAATTGACCCAATTTTCATAAAAATGCTAGACTGGATAAAAAATATAAATAAAGAATATCCTGAATTTTGGAAGACTTACCTTTCTAAATTTGATAAAAAATCAAAACGTTTCGTTGTTTTATCTACTGAAACTACTGGTTTAAGCCTGGACAAAGACGTGATTTTGTCGATTGGTTCTTTCTCCGTAATCAACAACGGTATTCTTATCGCGGATAGTTTTGAAACCATTATTGCGCAATACAAATTTTTTCACGAAAACGGAATTTCAAATGAGTTTACAGTGGAAACCAAGATGAAAAAATTGGGTGAACCCGAAGCAATTCAAGCATTTGTAGACTTTATTGGAAACGCCGTGTTGGTTGGACACCACATTGATTTTGATGTAGAAATGATAAATGTCGCACTAGAAAGATTGGGTTGTGGAAGATTAAAAAATGAAGCTTTGGATATTGATGTGATGTATCGAAAATTGACCGACATCAATAACAAACAATTTTCGCTTGAAGAATTATGTATTATTTATAAAATCCCTAAAAGTGACCGAAATTCTTCCTCCGAAGATGCTTATAAAATTGCCTTGCTTTTCTTGAAATTGAAATCGAGATTAGGATTAAATTAAAGAGAAATTATTTGTTCAAATCTGCCGTGATGGCTTATAGAAACTGGGATCATAACTGAATTCTCTTTTTTTAAATAGCTGGGGATTTCCTTATTTTTTTGAATATTTTTTCGATTTTCCAATATTTTAATGGTATCAAAATTCTGAACATTCTCCACTGCAATCGAATTGACAAATTGGTCTGAAATTACTGTTTTTGTGAAATAAACACGCTCTTTTATAACTACTTTTCCAAAAGAAATACCATCAATAATTTCTAAATCGAAGCATTCTAATTGTAAAGGAATATACCCGCGAATTCCCGTTTGCCGATTGTAGATTTTATAAGCTGCTTCCTTTCTACTCCATAAATTCCAAACCATAACTTCTTGATTTTGGTCATTCAAAATGAGCAATTGTTCATTTTTGGTAAAAATTTTGTCCAAAAAGCCTTTCCGTTTCCAATTGCTTTCTTTTCGGGCTAACGCCAAATCTACAATATCATTTCCAATCATTTTTTAGATAATTTGGTGTCAATAATTTCCATTGCTGATTTTACATCCACCATTCGTTCCATAGATTCATTGTCAATAACGATATCGAATTCTTCTTCAATATCTAAAATAACGTCAACTAAATTTGCCGAATTTATTTGTAAATCTTTAATAAAATCGGTACTTTCCGTAAGATTTTCAAAGGCTTCTTGATTTTGGATGTACGGCTTAACTATTCCTTTTAATTTTTCTATTGTTTCTTGTTTGGGTATCATTTATTTGGGTATTGATTAATGGTATCTTTATATTTTAAACTTATGAATTCTGAAATCTGAATTCTGAATTCTATTTTCCTGCGGTAAGTTAGACGCGATAAATCGCGTCTCTACGGGTTCCATTTCTTAAAAATCACGCAACAATTTACATCACCAAAACCAAAACTGGCTTTTGCAATAATAGTCAATTCTTTTTCAATTAATTGCTGCGGAATTCTAGATTCATCAATCAAGGCAGTTATTTCAGGATGCAAATCTTCGCAATTGATATTCGGGAAAATAAATCCGTGGTGCAATTGCAAAACTGAAGCTACGCTTTCAACACCTCCAGCACCCGACAAACAATGACCAACCATTGATTTCAGTGAGTTGATATATGGAAAATTTACTCTACTCCTATTTAAAGCTTCACACCAGTTTTTTATTTCCAAGCTATCTTTTGATGTTGCCGTCAAATGTCCGTTAATAGCATCAATTTCATTGGGAGAAATTCCAGCATTTTTTAGAGCATCTTTAATACATTTTTGCACTGCAACAGGATTTGGAGCCGTCATAGTTCCAAGTCCTCGTTGACCACCAGAATTCACGTTTCCGCCAAGGACTTCGGCATAAATTCTCGCGCCACGAGCCAAAGCTGTTTCTAAATCTTCTAAAACCAAAGCTCCTGCCCCACTTCCAGGAACAAATCCAGAAGCGCTTTCTGACATTGGCCTTGAGCCTTGTTCTGGTGTATCATTGTGTTTAAAAGTGCATACTTTCATAGCGTCAAATCCACCCCAAATATACGGTCCAGAATCGCTGGTACTGCCTGCTAAAATCCGTTTTGCTTGACCTAATTTAATTCGTTCAAAAGCCATCAAAATACTTTCGGTTCCTGTGGTACATGCAGAAGAATTTGTGGTTACTTGGTTACCCAATCCTAATTTTCCTCCCAAATAGGCACTCACGCCGCTGTTCATAGTTTGTGCAACTGCGGTACTTCCTAATCTTCTGGTTTGGAAATCGTCAATTTTATAAATGCTTTCCCGAAATTTATCAATTCCTGAAGTTCCGGTTCCAAAAATGGTTCCGCTGTCCCAATCTGGTTCCTCGTTGATTTCCATTGCTAATCCAGCATCTTTCCAAGCATCAATTCCAGCAATTACGCCATATAAAATTCCAGAAGAATTAAAATTTCTCAATTGTAATTCGGTGAAATATTTTAATGACAATTCGGTTGAAATTTCGGGTTTACCTGCAATTTGACAAGAGAATTGCAATCGTTGCAATTCCTTGTCGTGTTTAATTCCTGAAATTCCGTTTTTTATGGCATAGGTAAACGCATCAAGTCCAACTCCATTTGGAGCAACAACGCCAAGGCCGGTTATAACGATACGTTTATTCATTTTTGTTTTTATTTGTCATTTCGAAGAATGAGAAATCACATTTGTTGCTCTCGTTATGTGATTTCTCCCTTTGGTCGAAATGACAAAACAGGAAATCTTTAAAATACCATTCCTGCGATTGTTCCTGCGCAAACTTTATCTCCAACTCCATTTTTCATACTAACTTTACACTTTAATTTACCAAATCTAAAATATATTTTCTCTGAAATTACAGTTACTTTTTCATTTGGATATACAGGTTTTAAAAATTCTATTTCGCTGGATGTCAATGCAATTGATGTAGTTTTATTGAATGCATCATTCAATAAATAAATTCCCAAACAAACCACGCCAATTTGCGCCATAACTTCAATAAGAATTACTCCTGGAGTCACTGGGTTGTCTTTGAAATGACCTTTATAAAAATCCAAATTCTCATCAAAAGTGTAGGTTCCTTCCACTCTATTCTCATCAATATTTAGGAGTTCATCCACAAATAAAAACGGTTTAGAATAAGGTAAATTTAATATGATTTGTTCTTTGGTCATTGATTTTTCTTCATTTAAAACTGCAATAAAACCTTTTGTGCTGAAAAACCTGGGCCAAAACTCAACATTAATCCTTTTGATCCTTTAGCAGGCTTTTTATCCATAAATCGCTCTAAAACATACAAAACAGTGGCACTTGACATATTTCCATATAATTTTAATACTTCTTTTGTATCGTCTATGTTTTTTCCCAAATCAGAAAATAAACCTTCGACAGTTTGAACAATTTTTTTGCCACCAGGATGAAAAATTAAATGATCGATATCTTCTATTTTTAAATTATTTTTCGCTAAAAATGGATGAATAATATCAGGGAAATGAGACGCAATAGTTTCTGGAACATCAATATCCAAAATCATTTGCAAGCCTGAATTCGTGAGTTTAAAACCCATCAAATGTTCGGCATCAAAAAAATGATACATTTCTTCGTCCAAAATTTCCGGACCTTCATCATCGTCATTGGACGAAAGTAAAACACAAGCAGCTCCATCGCCAAAAATAGCTGCGCTGACAATGTTTGCCATCGAAAAATCATCCAATTGAAAAGTCGCTGTTGGGCTTTCGACAGCGATTACAGCTGCCCGTTTTCCGGGGTTCGCTTTCAAGAAATTTTTGGCATAAATAATACCCGAAATTCCTGCGGCGCAACCCATTTCGGTTACTGGAAGCCGAACAATATCTTGCCGTAATTTCAATTTATTAATCAAATAAGCATCTAATGATGGAATCATAATTCCGGTGCAACTCACGGTGATGATATAATCTAAATCTTCGGGTTTCCATTTTGATTTTACCAAGGCTTTTTCCAACACTTTCGTGCCTAATTCAATGACTTCACGAACATAAATATCGTTTCTTTCTTCGAAAGAAGTATTCGTAAAAACTTCTATTGGATCCATTATTGAATAGCGTTTGTCTACTGCAGCTCCTTCAAAAATCTTCTTCACTTTCCTAATAAAACGAGAATCTTGTCCACTGAGCCAAGCATCTAGAAAAGGAATGATTTCATCCGTTGTTCGGGAATATTTAGGCAATTGCTTGGTAACACATTTGATTTTTACGCTCATATTTTTGAAATTATCCATTGGTAACGAAAAGCCCATTTCCATTTAATGGTATAGTTTGTTAAATTTAATTTTTTAGAAAAACGAACCAATTCTTCTTTTTTAAAACCTCTAAGAATGGATGTTAAACCATCTTCTCGTGACATTGAATTCAACCGAAAAACAAAACACAATCCTTGAAATAATCGGTAGGCCAAAGCGCTACGATGCAAATCGTTTATCACAATTCCAATACTTGAATTAGTATTAAACACTGTCATTAATTTGATAATTTCATCCTCTTTGAAATGATGTAAAGTCAAGGTGCAAAGGACAATATCATATTTTAAATCTGAAAAGGATTTACCAAAAACATCTTCACAGCGGTAACTAATATTGGGATAATTCCCAGATAATTCCATAGCGTGATTAATCGTGAAATTATTAGCGTCAATGCCTATTAATTTAAAATTTAAATTATGTTTCAAACCAAAATCTGCTAAGTTTCGCAACATATCGCCGTTGCCGCAACCCACATCTACAATTGTAATTTCGGAAGTTTTGGGAAGTGTTGGAATCAATTCCTGAACACCTCTCAGAGTTAATAGGTTTCCTCCCAAAAGCTGATTTATACTGGCAATTTTATCCAATGCATCTCGCAAGATTTCGCCTTCCAAAGCGAAATCGTCCATAATCTCAGTTTCATCCGTTCTGAATTTTGTGTTTAGAAACATTTATGATTTTTAAATTATAGGTTTTCCGTGCGTTTTTTTGATAATCTTTGGTAATATATTCGGAAATATAACCATTAATTGCATAAGGAAAGCGGCTAATTTTTCTTTCTGCAGAATTTTGGACAAAAACCTTCCTGTTGCAAGTCTTTGTTTGAAATTATTATTCCACTCTTGGGTATATTTTTCTTCGAGATTCTTTCGAGAACTGATTTTATTATCAAAAAATTGTATAACCAATTCAGATACAATCTTGGCACTGTGAATTGCCATTGCCATTCCGTTGCCGCACAAAGGATGAATTAATCCGGCGGTGTCGCCAATCATTAGAATGTGATTTTCGACGGCGTTTTTTTTCTCGAAAGAAATTTGGCTGATTGTTAATGGTTTTTCAAAAAGCAACTTCGATTTTTCGAAAATCACTTTTAAATTTGGGTTTTTATAAACTACTTCCGACTCGAATTCTTCTATATTTTTGTATTTCTTAAAGGTTTCGTAATTTGCTAAATAGCAAATATTTATTGCATTGTTTTCTACTTTTGAAACGCCACAATACCCGCCTTCAAAATTGTGCAATCCAACTAAATCATTAGGAAAAATTCCTGAATAATGAGCTTTCACAGCAAGCCAAGGTGATTTTTTTTGGATGAAATTTCGGTGGAGTTTTAAATCAATGTTAGAGCGTTTTCCGAAAGCTCCAATCACTATTTCCGATGTAAAAATACTTCCATTTGAGGTAGTAATGGTAAATTCATCGTTGTCAAAAACAATATTTTCAACATTGTCTTGAATAATTTGGCATCCATTTCCGATTGCTTTTTGATACAAATAATTATCCAATTCATACCTACTAATTCCAAATCCTCCAAGAGGCAAATGACCAGAAATAATTTTCCCTTTTGCTGTCGAAAATTCCATTTTTGAAATCACAGAAGGTTTCAAATCAGAAATATTCAGGCTTAGTGATTTGAGATAAGGCAAAACTTCGTTGGAAATATATTCGCCACAAACCTTGTGTTTAGGGAATTCATTTTTTTCGATTACTAAAACATTGTAATTATTATTTTTAAGATGGATTGCAGCAATGAGTCCTGCCAAGCCGCCACCAACAATTACTATAGAATTTTGTATCATATTTCGTAAAAATAATAATTTAGTTCAACAAAGTCTTTCAAAATTCTATAAAATTTTTACATAATTTTTGTAATAAAAATTTAAAGTACTAGATTTGTTTTTATGAATACAATCTATATTAGGAGATCATTATTATTTATACCTTTTACTCTAATACTAGTTTATTTTTGTGCTGGAGTTTTTTATAATCCTGCTCTAATTATTTATGGGGAGTTCTATAATTTAAAACTTTGACATTCAATTAATTATACGTATATTTACACGTAATTTTGAATGAAATAGACATGAAATCTGTAAAGTATAAAAAACAAGGAAAAAAAGGGCTTTTTGATGA